>ENA-UZWX01001182-UZWX01001182.1-metagenome-genome-assembly--contig:-Day-4---50m-contig-1182_pt1 | contig 10854 bp, 8 predicted proteins | sample MGYA00260347_ERZ794907 | MGnify/ENA metagenome assembly ERZ794907 | reverse complement strand
TTTGTCATGCTGGGCTCCTCAGCGCTGTTGCTCAATGCGCTGGGCGCCTCGGGCGGCGCTTTATTCTTTGGCTTCGCAATTCGCTGGCTAGGCAACGAATCGCTGTTTATTGCCGTGGCAATGGCCAGCTTATTGTTCGGCGTCTTTACGTCGCTGCAGCCCCGAGGAAAAACCGCGGTGGCCACCGACGAGCAGAGCGAGTTTGTGGGCACCACATCGGCCATGGCACCCATTGCATTGCAGCAAGACCCTCGATCAAATGAGTCTACGACAGATGCAACCGTCGACGATTACGTGTCTGAAAATACCGAACAGAACTCGACGTCTGGGTGTGGCATGACACTGGATTCCTCGGAAAAAATGACGGCCTGGTGATCGCTGGGCTGCCATGGCGGCCAAGTCATCAATTCACTGCCGTTAGGATCACCTCGGGTGACGAAGCCGTGCCAGTAGTCCAACAGGGTACGGGTTAGGGTGCGATCCTCCGACTCCGTAGGTAGCCAGTTATCGTGTCGATCAAAAACGTAGGGTAACTCCGCACCATGGTAGGCGCCGATGCTGTTAAAGCCAGGGCGCACTCGATCAAACCGATAAACAAATGCCCGACCACCTGCTGCACTCACGGCATCGGCTAAGGTAAGTGACGGGCAGAGAAAGGTCACGGCAGTCCCCAGTCGGTCGAACAATGCCTTCTCGTCGAGGCCGTCACCCGCCGCCGCAAGTACAGCAGGCCAACGCTCTGTAGAGACACGACCTTCCAAGTACGACGCGACCGTTGCGCCGGGGCGGATGTACATCAACGATTCGTTGGCGTTGGTGCCAATGATGATATCCAGAGGAGGCAAGTCACCGTCTGTCACCCGCTGCTGCAATGTGCGCGGCAGACTTTCAGCATCTTCAATAGCGCCAAAGCGCATGCCCGCATAAATATCTCCGGTGACGTCCATGAGGTTTTTCGCGGGTACATCCCGTAAGCCTTCGAGGGAGCCGTTAGGGCCAAGCAATACTTCCTGCAACTGCATGGCTCGGGCCTTTGCCTCAGTCAGTGTTGGTCCCCCAACCACAGGCCAGCCGCCACTTTGATGAATAACGCCGTGGATTTTAGTGCCACTCAACGGCGACAAGGCGAGGTGCAGCGCATTCGCGGCACCCGCGGATTCACCCGAAACCGTGATGCGTTCAGGGTCGCCACCAAAATTGGCGATATGGGTATGCACCCAATCAAGCGCCAGCGACAGATCGTGGAGTGCGAGGTTGCTCGCCGCCATCTCAGGATGATTCATCCAACCAAAGACACCCAATCGATAGGCCACCGTCACTACGATCACGCCTTTTCTCGCCAGCGGTCCGCCATGGTAATTGGGCTCGTAGCTCCAGCCGCCAGTATTTGAGCCGCCGTGGATAAAAATTAAAACCGGGCGTAGCGCTTCCTGGCCAGGCTTTTGATCGGCCCGCTGATGCGTTGAGTTTGAAGCCTCAAGAGCTGCATCATCGAGGTCGGTCCAGACGTTGAGGTACAGGCAGTCCTCGGAATACTCGGGGCCTGCCATCAACGCAGGGTCAACGCCAACTCGAGCCATCATGCCGTGATACCAGTCAAGTCCACTACCCGATTGCATGCAGGCAGGGGCAAACTCAGTGGCATCGAGGTTCGCGGCAGCCAACGTATAGGGCGTAGGCCGCTGCCAGCGCGCCTTGCCGACAGGGGGCTCAGCAAAGGGAATACCTAAAAACTCCGCAGTTCCCGAGGCATCCCGAGTGCCGGTAATGCGAGTGTTTGCCACCCGAACTTGAGGCGCCGTCACCCGGGTTAACGGGTGCTCAGAATTTTGAACGGCAGTGTCGCCAGGTTTTTCATCACAACCCATTACAACCAGACTGAGCAGCATCAACAATGGCCACAGCAGGGACTTGACCCCGCGACCTAGGGTAATGAAACGACAACACATCCTTTAGTGCCTCCGGCTTCAATCAGCTCATGGGCTTGAATCATTTGTTCAAAAGGTAAAACGGCATTGAGCCGATGAGTCAGCGCGTCGGCGCGCAAAGCTTCTTGGGTATCCTCGATCGCCTGCTGCTTAGCGGCTTCTGGCATGTCGTACACAATGACCATTCGCAGCGTCAGGTCCATAAACATCAGCGTTCGAAAAGGGAGTGTAGATCTCGGTGGTCGCCGTCTCGCATAGGTGGCAATGACACCACCGGTGGCGATGCACTCCATAACCTCCGGCAAGTTGGCACCAAACTCAACGTCGACAACGCGCTGTACCCGCTGCCCCTGCAACTGCTCACGAAGCTGGGCTCCCCAACCCGGCTGGTGGTGATCAACCACTACCTCAGCACCCAGATCAAAACACAGCGCCCGGTCGTCGGCGTTACCTGCCGTCGCCACAACCCGAGCACCAAAATGACGAGCCCATTGAATTGCGTAATATCCAACGCGACCCGCGCCCCCCGTGACCAGCACCCACTGTCCTGCTACAGGGCCGTCGGCGGTAACGCAGCGATGCGCTGTCATGATCGGAATGCCAATACAGGCACCCACCTCAAAAGACGCTTTATCCGGTAAAACGGGCGCCCGGCAACTTTCAATGCAGACCCATTGTGCAGCCGTGCCACCCAATCGATCGTGCTGCGCCTGATAAACAAAAACGCGCTCCCCCAAACGGGTTGGAGAAACCCCATCACCAACCGCCTCGATCACACCGGCACCATCGCTATGAGGAATCACCGGCCCTGTATCGAGCAAGTCTGGGAAAGCGCCCGCGCGTTTTTTCACATCGGAAGGGTTAACCGCGGTGGTGTGCATGCGCACCAACACTTCCCCCGACGCCGGCTGCGGTGTGGGTCGGTCACCCTGCTGCAATACCGTCGCTGCCTGACCGAACTGTTCAAACCAAACTGCCTGCATACAATATTCCTCTAGCCCCAATAACCCTCGACCCTTAGGGATCAAGCCAGTTGGCGAGTGATTCGGTATGGCCATCAATGGCGATAGCTTGGCCAGAAACATTTTTACCACCGGGACCTGCTAAAAAGCTGACCATTGCAGCAATGTCTTCGGGATCAGTGAACTGGCGTAACGAACCCTGCCGCTGGTACACCCTACGAATATCGTCCGCTTCCATGCCTCTCGCCTCAGCGTCGCGATTGATCACCCCTTCGATTCGAGGGCCCGACACACTGCCCGGGCACAGTGCATTCACTCGAATATTCCAAGGGCCCAGCTCCATTGCCCAGGTCTTGGCGAGACCAATAGCTGCCCACTTGGAAGCCGCGTAAGGGGAACGTAGAGGGCAGCCTGATAGGCCAGCGTTGGATGACATGTTGATGATGGCACCGCTGTGTTGTGCCTTCATGAGTGGAATGGCATGTCGCGTCATGTAAAACAAGCTGTTGAGGTCGGTATCGATGGTGCGCTGCCATTCGTCCACCGCAAGATCTTCAAGGGCGCCTTGTGGACCGGCAATACCCGCATTGTTCACCAGCAGATCGAGGCGTTCATGCTTAGTGCGAAATGCAGCAAAGGCCTCATCAACCTGATGGGGGTCTGAGACATCACAAACCCTCGCACTGTCCTCACCGTAAGCCCGCTGAAATTCCGCGACATGATGAGGGTCAATATCGACAGTAAAAAGCTGGTATCCCAGCTCGTGAAGTGACTGGGCAATCGCGAGGCCAATGCCCGAGCCCCCCGCCGAAATTATCGCTACCGACTGTTCAGACATCACGCCACTTCCTTTACTAAGTCATGAATGCAAGCTTGGCAGATGTCACCGCAGCTGCGGCCCGACTCAAGGCCTGTCACCACCCTGCCAACAAAAAACCACCCTGACCGGACTCCTCGATATAACAAAACTGTCCCGCCTTAAGCCCCTCCCTGACTTTCGGCAGCCTCTTTACTCTGGCGGTCGACCTGCAAAGATTTCAGCAAACCATACCCCGCTGGCCACAGCGTCAATACGAGGGGAAGCGACACCACCAAGACCGCCGTTTGCGCTTCGCGAATACCCCCGGCATACATCAGCGCTATGGGTAATATGGCAACGGCAATCGCCCAGAACAAGCGATGCCAGCGCGGCGGATCCTCAGAGGGATGGAGTTGCTCAGTGGCGCTCGTAGCCAGAGTGTAAGAGGCACTGTCGTAGGTGGTCGCACAGAAGATTACCGACACAAAACACAACAGCCCAATGATGAGCCCTGCGAGCGGCAGGGTATCGAGCCCCGCGATGATCGCAGCATTGCCCCCTGAGCTTTCCATAACGGCCATGACATCGAGCTTGCCCTGCACCTGTAAACCAAGACTATGGTTGCCCAGCAACATATAAAATAACCAGCACCCTAAGGAACCGAGGATCAACATGCCGAGAACCACCTCACGAATCGTTCGGCCCCGGGATATGCGACTAACGAACAAACCCACAAAAGGACCGTAAGACACCCACCAAGCCCAGTAAAAAATAGTCCAGTCCTCGACAAACCCTGAGCGACCAATCGGGTCCGTCCAAAACGTCATGGCAATGGTGTTTTGCAGCATATGGCCCACAGAATTAATCGCCATGCGCAATAAGAACAAAGTGTCTCCTGCAAACAAGATCGCCACCAACAGCACCAGCGCCACAATCATATTGAGGTCACTAAGCCTGCGAATACCCCGTCCCAGCCCCATCGCAACACTGGTCGAAAATATAGCTACGCAGAGAATTACTACGGCCATTTCCAGACCGAAGCTCTCGGGTATGCCGGTGAGTCTGGAGATCAATGCCGCAATGAGCGGCGTGGAAAAGCCCAGAGAACTGCCCGCTCCACCAATTAACGCCACCATAAACATGCCGTCCATAAGTTTCGCCGCCCAGCTGTTTTGCCGTCCTTTTAGCCAGTAATCGGCGGCGGTGCTGTACTTGAGATACGGAACCCGCCTGACATAGAAGGGGTAGGCAATGGCGAGAGTTGGCAGGCAATAAAGTGCCCACGCGACAATACCCCAGTGATGCATGCCGTAGGACGCGGCCCATTGATAGGCCTCAGGCGACTTGGGTTCGGCACCAAAAGGGGGTGCTGCCGCATAGTGGGCCCACTCAATACCACTCCAGTACATGAGCCCTGCGCCGATCCCAGCGGCAAAGAGCATGGAGGCCCAGCTGGGAAAGCTAAATTCCGGTGGCCCCTCGCCCAAACGAATGGCTGAATGTGGGCCGAAGGCGAGGTACAGCGATACCCCAAGGGCGGTAGCACCCGTAAGAATATAAAACCAACCAAAGGTTTGGCCAATCCAAGCGTAGGCCGTTTTCAGCAGTTGGGCACTGGCATCGGGGAAAAATAGCAGCGGCAGGGAGATCCCCAATAGCACTGCAATGGTGAGTGAAAAATTGAACCGATCAACCCGAGGAGTCATAGCCATAGCGTCTTTTTTTTATAGTGTTGTAGCTGTCAAAAGTTGAGCTTAACACCTCTGCGTCGTTTGACGACTGCCGACACTTCAGCGCAGTTGATCAGGTCCGGCAAGGACACCTCCAGAAACCATTGCAATCTACTCCTTCAGGACGCATTGTTCCGTCAAGCGCTTTAAAAAAACGACGCATCGAGGGGGAAAGATGCCGCGAGAAAAACCTGGAAATGCGGTGCCAGAGAGCTCCAATCTGGATGACTGCCACCCCCATCACCGTATTTTGTTTGACCCTATAAAGATCGGGCCCGTCGTCGCACCCAACCGCTTTTATCAGGTACCCCACGCCAGCGGCATGACCGAGGCTAACCCTCGGGTCCGAGCGGCTTTCCGAGGTACGAAAGCTGAGGGGGGCTGGGGCGTTGTCAGTACCGGCGCCGTGTCGATTCACCCCAGCTCTGATGACTCACCCTTACCTTTCGCTAGGCTTTGGAACGACGCTGATATTGCGTCCCATGCCTTAACCACTGAGGCAGTGCACAAGCACGGAAGTCTGGCCGCCGTTGAGCTTTGGCACGGCGGTGCAGTGGTCATGAATCGAACCTCGCGACTGCCACCCCTGTCTCCCTCGGGTGTTCCATGGGCCGCCACACACATTGGGTTTATGGGACAACAGCGACCCAAACCTATGGACGGTAGTGATATTGAGGCCGTACTCAACTGGCAACGGGCTGCCACCCGCCGGGCACTCGATGCGGGCTTTGACATCATTTACGTGTATGCGGGAATGGGCTATCTCGGCTATGAATTTTTACTCCCAGAATACAACTGGCGCACTGACGGCTACGGCGGCAGCCTAGAAAACAGAACCCGTTTTGTCCGCGAAATGCTCGAGGTGACACGTGATGAAGCCGGTGGCCGCGCCGCCGTCGCTCTGCGAATAAGTTTGGAGGAATTACGCGCCAAGCCCAGCGACCATTATGCAAGTGAAGCTCACGGCGTGGTGAGCCTACTCTCCGATGTCCCCGATTTATGGGACGTCAAAATGGACTCCAGCCCCAACGACTGCGGAGCGTCACGATTTCGCCCCGAGGGCGCCCACGAACCTATCATCGACTTTGTCCGGACCGTTACCGATCGCCCGGTTGTCGGGGTGGGCCGTTTTACCTCCCCCGACACCATGGTGTCGCAGATCAAGCGTGGCGTTCTCGATCTTATTGGAGGTGCCCGGGCCAGCATTGCCGACCCCTTCCTACCCGAAAAAATACGCCGGGGTGACACCGATGCTATCCGCGAATGTATTGGCTGCAATATGTGTATTGCCAGCTGGCATGACGGCGTACCGGTACGCTGCACACAGAATGCGACCGCCGGGGAAGAGTGGCGTCGAAACTGGCATCCCGAGCAATTTAAACGCACGGAAAAATCTGAAAGTGTTCTAGTGATTGGTGGCGGTCCAGCGGGACTCGAGGCCGCGCTAGTCGCGGCGCGACAGGGGTATGACGTAACCCTTGCAGAACAAAATAACGACTGGGGTGGACGAGTGCTTCAAGAAAGCCAGCTCCCGGGACTGGCGGAATGGCGGCGGGTCCGCGACTATCGGGTTTGGGCGCTGTCACAACTGGGTAATGTGGCGATGTATACCGACAGTCCCATGGGTGTCGATGAAATTAGCAGTCTCGGGGCACGGCACATTGCCGTCGCCACAGGTGCACACTGGACTACGCATTTATACTCGCCTTTGGAAATACCCTCTGAGCCACTATTAGGCCCTCAGGTGTTCACCCCGGACGATGTGTTTGCGGGTCGGGTGGCGGGCGATCGAATTCTTGTCTTCGACTATGACAATTACTACCTAGGGGGTGTCATTGCAGAACACCTCGGTCGTCAGGGCGCACAAGTCGTTTATGCAACGCCCGCGGGTCACGCTTCGGCCTGGACGTTTATGACCAACGAACTGCCCTATGTCTACAAAGCACTTGGTGAGCAAGGCGTGGAAATTCTCACAACAACCAACCTAGATCACTTTGATGGACGGCAAGCTCGGCTCAGCAACCTCTTTAACCAACAAGCATTCGAACGACCTATCGATGCTGTTGTTGTCGTTGGACTTCGTCAGCCTAATCTTGAGCTTTACCAGTCATTACAAGCCGCGGGAGCAGACGCTCACAATGGGTGGGTTAATACCTCTATCGCTTTGGTGGGTGATGCCCTAGCACCGGGTGCTATCGCCCATGCGGTTCACAGTGGTCACGGCTTCGCGCGATCGCTCCTTGATGGCGACAGCGAGTATTTAAGAGATGAGCCAATTAACTTGCTAGAACCGCAACCTGTTTTTATTGAAGGCTGATACTCATGCCCTCAAAAACATTAAATAGCGCAAAAGGCGGCAAATGGCCGACGTAACGCTTGATACGTTAGAGAAAACATTGCCCCGGGAATATTATCTCGACGATGCGCTGTATCAACGCGAGTTTGCCGCTATTTTCCATTGTGATTGGGTTTGCATTGGCAGGGCCGAAGCGCTCTCCCAACCCGGTGATTATAAAGCCGTGCGATTTGGCGAACAGTCTATCGTTGTATTGCGCGGCGAAGCGTTTGAGTTACGTGCCTTCTACAACGTCTGCCGCCATCGCGGTGCAGAACTTGTTCCCATGCCCGACTCACAGACACGAAGGGGGCATTTTGATCGACGCATTACTTGCCCGTATCACGCCTGGAGCTATCGACTTGATGGCACTCTGCGCGGAACTCCCCATTTAGCGATTGAACCCGGGGCTACTGCCCTACACCCGGTATCTGTCGCCGAATGGGGGGGCTTTATTTTTATTCGTCTAGATGATCGCCGCGGGGAATCTCTAACTGAGGCATTGGGAGCCGCTACCCAGCGCCTCAAAAACTACCCACTATCAGATCTCCGCCTTGGACACAGCCTCGAGTATCAGGTGGGCGCCAACTGGAAAGTCATACTTGAAAACTACAACGAGTGTTATCACTGTGGTCCTGTCCATCCTGAGCTTTGCAAAATTGTGCCCGCCTTCCGTCAAGGAGGTGGTCACGATTTAGACTGGGATATTGGTGTACCGCACCGGGACGGTTCTGACACCTTCACCGCAAGCGGCAGCACCCACCGAGCTCCCTTCCCAGGTCTCAGCGACACCGAAAAAACCCATCATAAAGGCGAACTGTTTTACCCCAACCTAATGCTTAGTTTGGCCATGGACCACGTGGCGGCTTTTTATGTGTGGCCAAAATCTGCCGGCGTCACGCAAATACGCTGCGACTTTCTGTTTCATCCCAGTGAACTCGAGAAGCCAAATTTTGATCCCATGGATGCCGTCGAATTTTGGGACCTTGTCAACAAACAGGATTGGAAGATTTGCGAAAGCGTGCAGCGGGGAATGCAAAATGCTGTTTTTAAGCACGGCTATTACGCCCCGATGGAAGATTACAGCTTGGACATTCGCCGCTATGTAACCGATCGACTCGATGATATTGGCACCGTCCCCGCTGCACCCGTGCGAACAACAGACACCCACCTAAATGAATAAGCTCACGCCGGATTTTTGGGACGCCCCAGTATGAATTTGCATCAAATTCCCGTGCGCTGGCGATTGTTTGGCGTCCTGTTTTTACTCAGCTTTCTGTCCTATCTAATGCGGCAAAATATTCATGTCGCCGGCGAACTCATGATGCCCGAGTTACAGCTCAGTGAGCTGGAGATGGGATGGATTTATGCAAGCTTCATCTGGGGATACGCGCTGTTTCAGTTGCCAGGAGGCATTGCAGGAAGTCGATTTGGCCCCCGGCGAACATTGCTGGTCGTGGGCTTGCTAGGCATTTTGGCATCAGGGCTAACCGGTCTTTTACCCGGGCTTCTCTTTCAATCGACAACGGGTGTAATCGCAGTACTGCTCTTGGTGCGATTTATCATGGGGATAGCCCATGCACCCATGTACCCCATTCAGGCGGCGGTAGTTGAGCGCTGGTTTCCGGTCGGTCAATGGGCCCTTCCCAATGCTGTATCAAGTACCGGGCTCACCTTGGGTGCCGCAGCAGCGCAGCCCCTGGTAGCCGTGGTCATGGTGTACTGGGGCTGGCGCGCCTCCTTCTATGTTTTTATTCCTCTGGGACTTGGCTTATTTGGTTTGTGGTGGTGGTACGCCCGGGATAATCCGGCAGAGCATCCGGCGATGGGCGAGGAAGAGCTCAGTACGATTCAGGCCAACCGCGATAATCTTACCCAAGAAGTCGGATTTAATGCCTGGAAGCAGTTGATTCGAAATCGTGAAACGCTGTTACTTGCCTTTTCTTACTTCGCTCTAAATTACGTTTTCTACCTCTTCTTCACCTGGTTTTTCCACTACTTAGTGAAGGAGTTGGGATTCAGTATTCTTGAGACTGGATTTCTTGCGGCGCTGCCATGGGTCACAGGTGCCTTCGTGGCCACATTGGGAGGCCTCACCTGCGACTTTTTATGCCGACGACTTGGACCCAACTTAGGGTGTCGCATTCCCGCAATAGTAGGCCTGACAGGCGCAGGTTGTTTGCTCTACGCCGGCCTTTACTCCACCTCGCCCTATATGGCCGTGGCACTACTGTCGCTGTGTTTTGCCTCAACTCAATTTGCTGAGGGCGCTTTTTGGTCGGCGCAAACCTTTGTTGCCGGTCCCTATACCGCGCCCGCCTGTGGCTTGATGAATACCGGTGGTAACGCAGCAGGCATTGTTGTGGCACCCCTCATGCCTTTTTTAGCACAACACATAGGGTGGGTCGCTGCGCTTTCGACCGGCTCAGTTGTGGCATTTACGGGTGCGCTACTTTGGCTATTTGTTCGCGTCGATCGCCCTTTTCAACCACAAACGGCTTAAGCCACAGACTGTTACCGCAGCGCCGCAACCCTCGCCCTACAACACCGCTAGCCCCAGAGCATAAAGACCGCCGATAACGCGCTTGTGACCCGTCGAAGCCCTGTTTACCATGATCAAAAGCAATCACTGCCCTGAACGGGGCTTAATAGCACCGACCGTATCAATGGGTCGGTTAGGAGCCACCATGATTCCAAGATTTAAATCAGATCAGGAGCAGCATAAGTGGCTTGATGCCCTACTAGAGGTCGGCGCTATTATTATCGAGGAAGTGGCGCCCCCCGGCAGCATTGAAACCTTTAATCGTGATCTACAACCTGAATACGAACGCGTGGGTGCAGGTTTTCAAAATGATTTTAATGGCTACCGAACGCGCCGGGTTGGCGGTATCGCCGAGCATTCAAAAGAATTTCAGACGCTGTTTGCTCATCCTGATGTTTTGGCTCTAGCGAATGGGGTTCTGGGCCCTCGCTGCGAAAACATTCGTGTTGGCAGCACGACGGCTATTGAAATTTTACCCGGTGAAGATGCCCAGATTCTCCACGCCGATGACACCATTTATCCAAAAGAATACCTCCCTTTCGAGGTCCAGATTTCTGA
>ENA-UZWX01004316-UZWX01004316.1-metagenome-genome-assembly--contig:-Day-4---50m-contig-4316_pt1 | contig 10875 bp, 12 predicted proteins | sample MGYA00260347_ERZ794907 | MGnify/ENA metagenome assembly ERZ794907 | reverse complement strand
TCGTTTCTACCAACGGAGCCATTCCGCCAAACTCAGCTACAATTAAAAAGTTCCCATCTGGAGTAAGAGCCAAATCTTCAGGATTCATAAAATTACAATATACATTTAGCTCCTCATTCTCCTTACATCCATTCAAGGGCTCAATGCCTTTATTATTTCCGAACCATAAAAGCGCAATAACACTTAATATAAAAGTTCCTAAAACAGCCAATAGTATTCTTTTCATTGCTCTTCTTCCCACTCCTGTAAATAATTATTTATCAGAGAGATAAGTTCAAGCGGAGAATCAAGAGGGACATGATGGGCTGCACCCTCAATTACTTCAACTGTCATAGAGTCCCTAAAAGCCTCTCTTATATATTCCATAATCTTTGATTCCAATAATAGACTTTTCTCGCCAGCAATAAAAAGTGCTGGACACTGAAATTTAAATTCATATTTATGAAGGCGTCTAAGGGTAGCAAACAGCTTATCATCAAATCGCCATCTCCAGCCTTCTTCGGTATTCAAAATTGAGTGCTCTGCAATATATCTAAGATACCAGCCGTTGTCGCAGTCCTGAGGAGGCATCAGCCTAAATCTTTCGATCATTGAAACCTTATCAGGATAGTATTTGATTCTCCGAAGCGGACCAGTGCTTTGATGTTTGTCGTAGTCATATGTTGGAGGACGAATGGGAGAGTCAATCATTACAACTCCATTAAATAAGTCTGGAAATTCACTTGCCATAAATCCAGCTACATGACCGCCAAGGGAATGCCCAACTATATATATATTTCTATTGCTGCCTAAAATCTTCTCTTGTGCGAGCATTGAGACTAGAGCATCACTAAATGCTTCAAAATTATATTCTGATCGATGATCAGATTCACCCATTCCAGGAAGGTCTGGCGCAATAACGGAAAAATTTTTGTCAATTAATGGGGCGATTGGATCCCACCATCTTTTATGCGCTCCAGTGCCATGAATTAATACAAGAATATTTTTTGCATTCTCTCTATCCCAAACTTGATATTTTAAATTGCCAAGTGGCTGCTTGAGATTTTCTTGTCGAGGTTCAATAGAGACAGAAGAGTGAAACCACTCTGGTGCTATTTTTATATCATTTGAGAGTGATTCTGTAATTTCCATTAAGAGTTATTCTAATGGATAATAAAACTCCATACTATCCATACTGATTATGAATACACCCATTAAACCAGCCGCAACAGTTATTTTAATGCGAGAAGCAAATGATGGCTTTGAAATTTTTATGGTCAAGAGAAGTAGCAGGCCTCCTTTTGGAAGTTTGTATGTTTTTCCGGGGGGCAAACTAGATGCTGAAGACTCCTCGTCAGAGTTATATGAATATTGTGATGGTATGAATGATCAGGAGGCATCAAGAAAACTTGGAGTACAAAAAGATGGGCTCTCATATTGGATTGCTTGCGTAAGAGAGTGTTTTGAAGAGGTCGGAGTACTTCTTGCACATCCAGACGACTCCATAAATTATGACTCACAAAAACTTAATTTCTTTAGAAATAAGCTAAACAATAAAGAAATTACATTCAAAGACATATGTATAGAGGAAAAGTTAAGACTCAGAGCTACAGATGTCGTCCCGTGCGCTCACTGGATTACACCAACTATTGAGCCCAAGCGTTTTGATACAAGATTCTTTCTAGCGAAAGTGAGCACAAAACAATTAGCCATTCATGATGGTTTCGAGTTAACAGAAAGTTTTTGGATTAGCCCATCCGATGCCCTAAAAAGACTAGAGCTTGGTGAGATGAATATGATACCTCCAACTATTAAAAATATTGAAAAACTAGCTGAATTTTCGACAAGTGAAGAGGCTTTTAATTACTTTGAAGGGTTAGGAGATAATGCAATTTCACCAATCCTTCCTAAATTTATAAAAAGGGATGGTGAATGGGTTGGTTTTTTCCCGGGAGAGGAGGGATATGACGATGCCTGATATATCTATAAAGAGAGTTACCGCTGGTAATGGGAGCATGTTTACTGGGCCTGGAACAAATAGCTACCTAATTGGCACTAACGACTTAACACTTGTCGACCCAGGTCCAAAAATTGATAACCATATAGAAAATTTAATAGAGTTAGGTGAAGGCAACATTAGAAGAATTTTAGTGACACATACTCATAGAGATCATTCTCCAGCTGCCAAGGTCTTAGGACAAAAGCTTGGAGTGCCATTAATGGGCAGGCTTTTGGCTAAAGATGATTCACTTCAAGATAAAACATTTCTGCCAGATAGAGTTCTTGAGCACGGCGATTTAATTCAAACTGAAGAATACACAATAGAGACTATTCATACCCCAGGGCATGCTTCAAACCATCTTTGTTATTTGGTCCAAGAAGCAGAAACGATGTTAACAGGCGATCACATTATGAATGGTTCGACCGTTGTCATTGCACATCCAGATGGCTCAATGAAAGATTATTTAAATTCATTGAAGCTCTTAAAAGATTATAAATTTAATAAGATTGGCCCAGGCCATGGTGGCTTTTTAGAAGATCCTATGGCAGTTGTTGATTGGATTATCAATCATCGAATTGAAAGAGAAAATAAAGTTATAGCTAAGCTAAAAATAGCTTCTCCAGTTTCATCTAAAAAGTTAGTTGAAGATGTTTATGATGATGTTGATAAAAAATTACATCCTATTGCTATTTGGAGTCTGGAAGCTCATCTTCACAAACTCTTGGAGGATGGAGCAGCCAAGTTTGATTCTAAAAATAAAATTTGGTCGTCTAACTAACAGAAAATGTTTTCTTTTATTTTAGGGTGCATGTATTTAATGGTTGCTATAATTTGTTTGTGGCTTCATAAAGAAAGATTCAATTTTATTGGGTTTATTTATAATTCAAAAAATAGAGGGTTTTTTTTAATTCTTGATGCGCCTTTTATCGTATTGATCTCTTTGGCAATTCTTGAGGAGAGGCATTGGATTTTGGTAGTTTTATTTCTCATGCACTTTATTAATTCACTTGTTTTAGCTTTTATGCCTAATTATTTTTATAGCCTAAGAGATGAAGGTCAGCTCATGGCTGAAGACTCTTTAATTAATTCTATGGCATTGATGTCAGCAGCAGCTGGAATTGCATGCTTGGTAATTAGTTACTTATAAATTAAGTTTATTTTTAATTAAACTTTCAACTACAGCTGGATCAGCTAGAGTAGAAGTATCACCAAGATTATCAAACTCTCCCCCAGCAACTTTTCTTAAAATCCTTCTCATGATTTTGCCAGATCTTGTCTTTGGAAGCCCTGGAGCCCATTGAATAAGATCAGGTTTTGCAATTGGACTAATTTCATTGGCAACAAAATTTTGTAACTCCATTTTCAGCACATCATCTTCCTTTTCTCCAATCATGAGAGTTACATATGCATAAATACCTTGTCCTTTAATCGGATGTTCAAACCCTACTATTGCTGCTTCAGCAACCTTTTCATGCAATACCAAAGCGCTTTCTATTTCTGCTGTGCCAAGTCGATGCCCAGATACATTTAAGACATCATCTACTCTGCCAGTAATCCAAAAATACCCATCGGCATCTCTTTTGGCTCCATCGCCAGTAAAGTAAGCATTTTGGTATGTTGAAAAATAAGTATCAATCATTCTTTGATGGTCCCCATAGATACTTCTAATTTGACTTGGCCATGATTGCGTAATTATTAAATTACCAGATTGTTCTCCCTCTAAAATTATTCCGTGTTCATCTACCAGCTCAGGCTTGACCCCAAAAAAGGGCAGGGTTGCAGAGCCTGGTTTAACAGGTGTAATTCCAGCGATTGGAGAGATTAATGCTGAGCCTGTTTCCGTTTGCCACCATGTGTCTATAATTTGACATGACTCATTGCCAACTACTTTAAAATACCACTCCCATGCCTCAGGGTTGATGGGTTCTCCAACGGTACCCAAAATACGAAGGCTAGCTCTTTTTGTGCAATGAACATGCTCGTCTCCTTGAGCCATTAAAGCCCTTAAGGCTGTAGGTGCTGTGTAAAAAATAGAAATTTGATGTTTATCACAAACCTCCCAGAACCTTGAAGGATTAGGATATGTAGGGATACCTTCAAACATTAAGCTTGTTGCTCCATTGGATAGCGGCCCATATAAAATATATGTATGACCAGTAATCCACCCTACGTCTGCAGTGCACCAATATCTATCATTTGGCTTATGACCAAATAAATACTTAAAGCTGAGATGAGCACCAAGCAAATAGCCTCCCGAAGTGTGCATTACTCCTTTTGGCTTTCCAGTAGAGCCTGAGGTATATAAAATAAACAAAGGATCCTCTGATTCCATTGGCTCACATGGGCATTCATCTGAAGCTCCAGGAAACACACCTTCATAATCTACATCTCTGCCTTGAACCCATGACACTTCGCTGCCAGTCCTTTTAATTACCAGGCAGTGATCAACACGGGGACAATCCAATAATGCAGCATCAACATTATTTTTTAATGGTATGGGCTTGCCACCTCTTACAGCTTCATCTGACGTAACTACAATACTGCAGTCGGCATCTATAATTCTATCTTTTAAAGATTCTGGCGAAAATCCACCAAATACAACTGAATGAATAGCACCTATCCGAGCACATGCAAGCATTGCGTATGCAGCCTCAGGAATCATTGGCATGTATATGCATACTCTCGAACCTTTAATGGCGCCTAAGCTTTTTAGCACATTAGCAAACTTACAAACTTTTTTATGTAATTCAGAATAACTAATATCAATAGACTCATCTGAGTTATCACCTTCCCAAATAAGAGCAGTTTTATCTGCATGTTCTTTTAAATGTCTATCAATGCAGTTATAAGCAATATTAATCTTGCCTCCTTCAAACCATTTTGATTCAGAAAAATTATTATTATGCGTACTTCTAAATGGCTCAATCCAGTCTAGATTTTCTTTTGCTTGATGACCAAAAAAGCTTTCAGGGTTTTCAATAGACTCCTTATACATTTGGGAGTATTCGTCCATATCTTTTAAATATGGGTTGGTAAGTGTTTTTGGAGGGAGGTATATTTTATTGCTCACAACGACACCCTAAAAAAACTAGAGAATAGAAGGCTGGGGGTTAATAAAATTTTTCCCTCTTGGATCAGACATAATTTTATTAATCAGCATGTCGTAGTCAGAACCGCCACTTTCAAGATCAATATCTGATGCATTGATTATCAACAATGGAGCGCTTTCAAAATATAAAAAGAATTTAGAGTAAGCTTCATTTAGTTTTTCAAGGTAATCAATGGTTAGAAATTTTTCATCAGGATTGCCCCGCTTATTAATTCTCTCAAGCAAAACCTCCACAGGTGCTTGAAGATATATTACTAAATCTGGTGAAGGCGCATCTAATGTAAGGTGCTCATAGACTTTGTCATACAAACCCATTTCTTCTTCTGATAGAGTTACCTCAGCAAAGAGCCTATCTTTTTGAATTAAAAAATCAGCAACCCGAACTGGTTCAAATAATGACCTTTGCTTCAAGTCTTCAATTTGCTGCATTCGTTGAAATAGAAAAAACAATTGGGTGGCCAGCGCAGATTGTTTTGGGTTTCTATAAAAACTTTTAAGAAAAGGGTTTTCAGTAGGCTGCTCTAAAAATACATCATAATTAAAAGACTCAGCAATTTTGTGAGCCAAAGTTGTTTTTCCGACACCAATCGGCCCTTCAATGGCAATATATTTTGGAAGCGGAGCTTCCTGTAAAGCTGGTTCCATAAGGATTTTCTTTTGTTTGGTAAAGATTAGCTTAACTCTTCCAAGAAACCAAATTTTTTCTCTACTGGTCCGCTTCTAGAGTCTCTTAATGCTTGGAGTAACTCAATTTTAGCCGGCCGATTAATTTTCTGAAATTGAGTCCACCAGTCACCCATTCCTTGCTTATCATTAGCTGCTTGTTCTCTAAGAAGCAAAAAATCATAAGCTGCCCTAAAGCGCGGATGATTTAAAATTTTGTATGGCTGATGCCCTAGCCGAGTTTCAAGCTTTAATTGAAGAGACCAAATATCCTTGATGTACCCATGAAATTTCCTTGGTACAGCAGTTAATTCCTGCTGCTCTCTTATAATTCTATCCATACTTCTAAAAAATTTTCTGAGATTTAGAGTCCCTTTTTCTTTTGATGTATCTATTAATTTTGGCCAAAGCAAGGCAGCAATAAGAAATCCTGGTGTAACCGACTTGGAGTCTTTTAACCTATTATCAGTATTAACAAGAGCAGCATGTTGAAACCTTAGGCCAAATGAATTCTCATCATAATTTTTACTATTTACCAGGTGCTCAAGAACACCAAATTTATCCAATTTATTAAAATTGTTCAACGCTTCTTTTGTAAGAAAAATTTTACAGAACTCATCAAACATTCGCGCATTTGAGATATTGCCTAGTAAATGACCTTTTTTGTATATGGCCTTTTTTACATCATTCGATATTTTAAATTTTAGTTTTGAACTAAACCTTATAGCGCGTATGCTTCTGACTGGATCTTCTTCAAACCTAACCAAAGGGTCGCCGATTGAGACAATGACTTTCTTTTTAATATGCTCTAAGCCACGATGAAAATCACACAAGTTATTTTCCATTGGATCAAAATATAAAGCATTGATAGAAAAATCTCTTCTAATACAGTCCTCTTCCAATGATCCCCAAACATTGTCTCTTAAAATTTTTCCATCAGTGTCTTTTACAACTCCAGAATTATTATTTGCCTTTGATGCATCCGCTCTAAAAGTTGAGACTTCAATAAGCTCATTTCTACTAAACACATGAACCAGTCGAAACCGCTTGCCAATAATTCTTGATGAACGAAATATTTTTCTGACTTCTTCGGGTGTCGCATTGGTCGACACATCAAAATCTTTTGCTTTTATGCCAACCAAAGAATCTCTGACACAGCCGCCAACTAAATATGCTTGAAAGCTATTTTTCTTTAGTTTTTTAATCACCTCAATAGCAAGAGGACTAAATTTATTTTCCGTAAGAATTTTGGGAGTTCTAGAAGAGGATGATTTAATCGTTTTGTTCAAAAGCTTAGGTAAAACTTTTTGGGGTCTGATTACTAGCCACCAAGTTGCTTTTCTTTAATTTCATCTAGCGTTTTGCAGTCAATACAATGTGTTGCGGTGGGTCTAGCTTCAAGTCTTTTAACTCCTATCTCTATGCCACAAGCATAACAGTATCCATAGTCATCTTGCTTGATTTGTTCTAAGGAGCCAGCAATCTTATTAATTAGTTTTCTTTCTCTATCTCTTGTACGAAGTTCAAAGGCAAATTCTTCTTCTTGAGATGCCCTATCAATAGGATCTGCATATGACTCACCTTTATTTTTTAAGTGGTCGAAAGTTTTTTGCATCTCTTCTTTTAAATGTTCGCGCCATTCAATCAAAACAGCATTAAAATGCTTTTTCATTGCAGCACTCATGTATTTCTCGCCTTTTCTACCTTTATAGGAGGAGATAGGNNNATTTTTTTGGAGCTGCTTTTTTAGCAGGAGCCCTTTTAGTTACAACTTTCTTAGCAGTTAATTTTTTTGGAGCTGCTTTTTTAGCAGTTGATTTTTTTGGAGCCACTTTTTTTGGCATATTTAGTATTTAAAAGTATTTAGGCGCATGAAATTATCAGAAAGCAGAGCAATAAGCTAGCTTTTTTGATAATTATTTAAAACATCACGATATCCATCGAGAGTTAATCTTGGTCCAAAAGTCTCCACTACCTTTGCAGCACCATAGTTAGCAAATTTAGAACAAGCGCCTAAACTATTATTTTGCAGCAATGCATAAAGAAAACTTCCTGCAAACATGTCTCCAGCTCCATTTGTATCGATGGGTTGGCCCATTCCCTTATACCTAGGGGTTTTGATAATCTCATTGGTCTGCACAACGGCACTTCCGTCTTTGCCCATGGTTACTATTGAAGTATATGATTTAGATTGAAGGCTGGTTAATGCCGCTTCAAGATTTTCAGCCTCTGCAAATGCCATGGCTTCATCTGCATTGCCAAAAAGGTAGTCTAGGCCAAATGATTCAATTTCATTAAATTTTTCTCTAAACCCCATGACTAATCCCGGATCTGATAAAGACAAAGCTATTTTTACTTCTGGGAAATCTTTGAGATGATTCAATGCCTTGAGTGTGACCTGATAGTTCTCAGGACTCGTTACCATATAACCTTCAATATAAAAAATTTTTGAATTTGCTATTTGATCTAGATCTAAATCATTTTCATCCATTAAAGAGCTAACATTTAATGCTGTAGTCATTGTTCTTTTTGCATCTGGAGTCACAAGAATTAAACATTTGCCTGTAGGAATAGAACCCTCTTTAGCCATTAAACCGCCGTGATTAACTCCCGCATCTTTGAGGCTATTTAAGTAGCGCTTTCCATCTTGATCATCTGAAACTTTGCAGACATGAAAACAGGAAGCGCCAAAACGCGCAGCAGCAACCAGACTATTCGTTGCAGATCCTCCACAATCAGACATAGTGTCTGCTCCTGAATCAAGAAGCCTTTGTATTATGGGCGCATGCTCTTCAGCACTTGATAAAGTCATTTGATCAATTTCAAGGCCTAGCTCTTTAATTAACTCATGCGGCACTTTAAAGACTGTATCCACAAGTGCGTTTCCAATAGCGGCAATATCATTTTTCATTTTTATAACTCCAAGATGGTTTGCTCAACTTTTTCCATTGCTTGATCTAGTATCATTTGGTCATGTGTTGAAGAAATGAACCCAGCTTCATATTTCGAAGGAGCAAAGTATAAGCCATGATCTAGAGCAACATTAAAGAATTTTTTAAACATTTCACCATCAGTTTTTACAACATCTTCAAAATTTCTTGGTAAATCTTCACTGAAGAAAAACCCAAACATTCCTCCGATAGATGCTGTTGAGAATGGAATACCTTTTTCATGCATTTTTGTTTTTGTATGCAACATTAATTTTTTTGAAGCAGTCTCTAGAGCATCAAATGGGTTCTGTGTGATTAACGCATCAATTAAAGCAATGCCAGCACTCATTGCTAGCGGGTTGCCTGATAATGTTCCTGCTTGGTAGATTGGTCCAAGAGGGGCAAGTTGGTCCATCATAGATTGCTTCCCACCAAATGCACCTACAGGCAATCCTCCGCCTATAACCTTTCCAAGAGCTGTTAGATCAGGCTTAATATTGTAGATAGCTTGCGCTCCTCCAATCCCAACTCTAAACCCAGACATCACCTCATCAAAAATAAGAAGAGAATTATTTTGATCGCATATATTTCTCAGTGTTGATAAGAATTCTAAATCTCCAGGAACAAAACCCATGTTACCTGCTATGGGCTCAACAATAATTGCCGCTAGATCATCCCCTATGTCCTTGGCTATTTCCAAAACTGCTTGCGCATCGTTATAAGGGCAGCTGTAGGTTAATTTTGCTAATTCTTCAGGTATGCCTGGTGAATCGGGTAGTCCAAAAGTTGAAACCCCTGATCCAGCTTTGACCAATAGTGAGTCAACATGCCCGTGATAGCAGCCAGTAAATTTTATAATCTTATTTTTCCCAGTAACGCCTCGTGCTAGCCTAACGCAGCTCATAGTAGCCTCTGTTCCAGAATTCACCATTCTCATCTTTTCCATTGATGGGATTTGATTTTTTATTAGAGCAGCAAGCTTATTTTCTAAACTTGTTGGAGCGCCATAACTTGTTCCAAGCTCGAGCTGAGCCTTAACTGCATCTAGAACTATTGGATTGGAGTGACCAAGAATCATGGGGCCCCATGAACCAATAAAATCTATGTATTGATTGTCGTCTTCATCAATTAAAATTGGCCCTTTAGCAGATTTAAAAAATATTGGCTGACTGTCAACATTTTTAAACGCTCTTACTGGTGAATTCACACCTCCTGGCATAAGGGATTGCGCTTGCTCAAAAAGAGATTCTGATTTTGTTCTTTTCAAAGGTTTTTTAAGTGAGTGATTAATTATTTTTTAAATTCAGATACATCCAGCCAATCAAATCATTGTGTATCTTGGATAAATTATACCAAATTAATTAAAGGCAGTTTGGCCATAAATTAAATTTTCATTCCTTGAGAGGGCTGCATAAAGCAGCTAATTTACACGATTTCTAAAACTTAAAAACTGCTGCAAAAATTCCAATTAATAACAGCACAACTGGAACTTCATTAAATAAACGTAATTTAAAACCAGTCCATTGATGTTTTGGTGTGCGAAGCTCTTTTAATATTTTCCAGCAATACATTTGATATAAAGCTAACCCAAGAACAACAATCNNACTTTGCAATGATCCAGTTTTGGGAAAAAAAGGTAGCCCAGTTTGATCCTAAAAAACCCATCAAGAGACCAAACAACAAAGCTAAGAGACCAAGAGGGGTAATAAATTTAAATAATTTTTTTTCCATTATTGCTAGTTGTGCTTTAGCTTCTTCGCTTTGGCTTTCAGCATGGTAAACAAATAGACGAGGTAGATAAAAAATACCCGCAAACCAAGAGACCATAAATAGAATATGGAGGGTTTTAAAAGTTAGGTACAAAGTCATGTAACAATATTTTAGCTCTTTATGGGCCAATGATAGAGAATTTTTTCTGACGGTTATTACTGAATCTAATTTTAATCCTATAAACTATTAATATTATGAGCAATGAATCTTCTTCAATTACACTAAGTTCTAACGCTGTAAAGCGTATTCAAACTCTCCTGCCTAATCAAGAATCTAATTATTTTAGAGTATATGTTACTGGCGGCGGCTGTTCTGGCTTTCAATATGGGTTTAAGTTTGAAGGCGATCCTGCAGGAGATGATGATGTTATTAACTTTAAAGACTTTACTATCTTGCTTGATTCTCTTTCATACCCGTACCTG
>ENA-UZWX01003530-UZWX01003530.1-metagenome-genome-assembly--contig:-Day-4---50m-contig-3530_pt1 | contig 10887 bp, 8 predicted proteins | sample MGYA00260347_ERZ794907 | MGnify/ENA metagenome assembly ERZ794907 | reverse complement strand
CGACGACTCAATCCGACACGCGCAGGGACATTCCGAAATAGGCGCTTCTCCCACTCCGGATACTCGCGATCAAACTTATGCATGATCCATGGAGCCGAGCGCTGATAGATGTCGAGCTGCCCCGCCTGTTTCGCGATTTCGGGAACAAACTGAATAGCACTGGCACCGGTGCCTACAACTGCGACACGCTTGCCCGTCAGGTCACAATCATGATCCCAATTTGCCGAATGAAAGGTGGGCCCCTCAAACGTGTCAATGCCCTCAAGCTTGGGAATCGCCGGATTTGAAAGCTGCCCACAAGCCGCAACGACAAGATCAAAGTTTCGACGCTCACCGTCGCTTGTCCTCACCTGCCAAGACCCAACCTCGGCGTCAAACTCAGCGCTCTCAACACCCGTGTTACAGCGTAAATGCGGGCGTACCCCAAAGTCGTCAACCAGCGTATTGAGGTACTGTTCGATATCGGCTTGTGGTGCATAGCGCCGCGACCATTCGGTGCCAGGAGCGAAAGAAAAAGAATATAAGTGCGACGGCACATCGCAGGCCGCGCCGGGATACGTGTTGGCATGCCAAACACCACCAACGCCTCCACTCCGCTCGAAGACGGTAAGGTCCGTTACACCGGCCTGCAACAGGCGAATGGCCGCGCCAACGCCCCCAAAACCACCGCCCACTATTGCCACTGAAAGGTCAGATGCAACTTTGCCATTTATCTGATCTGTCATATCTTGGTTTCCTCAAACTTAAAATTTTTGTCGGCGCCACTGTGGCTGTTGGGGATAAAAACCTATTTCTAGCGTTTCGCTACTGCACTCAGTAATTTTTTCAGCCGACTGGCGACTGAGCCGGCAGCAAAAAAAATTCATTATAGACCTCAGAAATGGCGGCGATGTTCCACTGCAACACTAAAACCTGCTGCCATTGAAAAAATGCCTACCCGAGACCGAGGATAATCATGCGCTGTTACTCTTTGTGTTTGCATGCCGAGCTTCACGAGAATGTATCGGTACACCACCCTCTTTATTTCTACCCGCCCCTCGGCGTCAAACCGACCTACTTCAACCGCTTCACTTTTAAACCCCTCGCGTAACAACTCAACGGCAGCCCCCGCTGGTAATTTGCCGTAGCCTCAAGCGCTGTGCCCTAGAGCAATTATCGCTGTCACCAAATATCAAGCATGTGGGAGCACATCTCATGACACGCTTCGCTGTCTAGATATAACAAGCTTTTTGCTGCAACATAAAATGCTAGTCAGACAATGCAGGATCCGCACAATGAGCCAGTCTTTTCCAGGGCCAAAAACAAAAGCCGCACTGCGTCGAGGAATCCCACTTTTCAAAAACGGGCTTCGATTTGATCAAGACGAGAAAAAAGCAGGCTCCAGAGGCTTTAGACCCGTTCGCCAGATTGTGATCGACAAAGCGGCTGGAGATTATGTTTGGGATTTAGACGGCCGGTGCTATATCGACTTTCAAAACGGCTGGGCCACCAACCCGCTGGGCAACTGTCACCCAGAAATTTTGGATGTCGTTGAGGACGCTAACCGGCGCTACGGCTTTCATTTTGACCATCCGCTGCGCTACGAACTCGCCGAACGTTTGGCCGACATCATGCCTAACAAAGCGCTACCCAGAACCAACTATGAAGTGTCGGGCACTGAGGCTGCTGAAGCGGCAGTGCACCTAGCCCTGACCCATACTCAGCGTCGCTACGTTGTGACTTTTGGCGCCTCCTACCATGGCAATTCCCTGGCCGGAAAAGTACTGAGCGGGTTAAGCGGCGAGTCGGCCGCCTATCTGGAAGGTTGGGGAGGTGGCGTTATTCGCGCACCCTACCCTTTCAGCGATCATATCCCCGCCGACATGACCCCTCAGCAATACGTTGATTTCTGTTTATGGTACCTGGAAAAGCAGATTCCCGAGACCGTAGTCAGCGCTGATAATATTGCTGCCGTGCTCATCGAACCAGGACTTGCCGAGGGCGGCAATTGGATTCCTGCAATAGACTTTATTCAAGGGTTGCGCCGCATTTGTGATCGCAACGATTGGCTGCTAATTAGCGATGAAGTGCTGACGGGGGTGGGCCGTACCGGGAAAATGTGGGCGATCGAACACTACGATGTTGTCCCGGATATTCTGGTCTACGGAAAAAACTTGTCGGGGGGCATCGCGCCGCTGGCAGGCATTTCAGCCAGAGATGATATTTTAGGAGACAACTCCCATTTTAATTCGGGCTCAACTTTTGCAGGGTCCCCGGCCGGCTGTGCCGCCGCCATAAAAACCCTTGAAATCTATGAGCGCGATGGCATCGTTGCCCATGCCAAAAAACTGGGCGACGTCGCTTACGAGATTATGTCGGAATGGGAACAGTACGCCATTGTTAGACAAATTCGCTGTAGCGGCTTGCTAATGGGCGTTAGCTTCAATGCCACCCAAAAAATGCACCCCGATGCCGAAGACTGGTGGGCCGCAAGGGCAGTAAGGGGGGAGATGCTAGAGCGCGGTGTCTGGGCAATCTCAGATCACGAAGATACGATACGACTGTACCCAGCGCTCAACATGGCAGAAGCGACCTTGCGTGAGGGCCTCGCAATCATGGAAGAGGCAATAGAACGCGTTGCCAAGGGCTGTGTTATCGAGGGCGATGGGGCGGCCTATCCCTCAGGAGTCTCCGGCTTTTAAATACCGCCAGCATCCCCTGAGCTCCCCGCTTGCCTATCCCTAGGGCTGTTTAGGACTACAGTTAATTAACGACCTCAAAGTTTACGTCGACCTGTGCCAACCTGGTGATCAGCTGCTCAGGAAACGCCGTCGCCGGCGTCCAGATACCACCCCCTACACTGAGGTCATCCTGCGCCAGACATAAACCAGCTTGAGCGAGCATGCGTGACGTGGCTCCATAGCCGGGGTCGCGTTTGCCCGTCACTTTTACGCGCAAGTTATTCTGATTGTCCGCTCCGGATACACCGTGCGCCCAAAATTCAAAGAAGCCATTTTCCCGGGCCTCGGCATTCGGGCCCTCACCGGGGTCAGGTAAAAATCGCTTGAGCAGCGCCCTAGTCGGCCTAAACAGCGCCCCGCCCATGACGGCACCAATAGCAATCGATGAGGTCAATGCTGACAATCGGCTCTTACAAAGTTGCGACTCCTCGTACCGGAAGTCACTACCGTAAGGCAGGCCCGCCAGAGCGTTAGAACGACGCACAACCTTGGTGTTGATCGCTGCCATGATAAATGGCCCGGTCCAAGACTCGAAGTTTCCATCCCAAGCGACGCCCATCTGATCAGGCTGGTCAAGGCCAGGTTCCATGGCCTCGGGATACAAGGCATAGGGGTTCATCAGTCGCTTACGAAGGGCTTCATCCTTCATAATTTGCTCGCTCACCAACATCATGCTGGCGACCGTGCCGCCACTCACCGCACCCGAATAACGTCCCATACGCCCTGTGATCGACTGCGCGTATTCACCGAACTGTGCCTTAAACGCTTGTTGCAGGAAATACACCGAAAGATCCGAGGGCAGCGAATCAAAGCCACAACAGTGAACCAGTCGGGCACCGCTGTTTTTTGCGATGGGGTCGACACGCTCATAAACCTCGGCCATCCACTGCGCCTCTCCGGTGAGATCGCAGTAGTGGGTGCCCTGGCGGGCACAAACCTCAAGCAGCGTGGTTCCATATCGCGCATAGGGGCCCACGGTAGAGATGACCACTCGGGCTTGATCTGCCATAGCGGTTAGCGCGGCGGCATCATCGCTATCTGCCACCAAAATGGGCAAATCGGGCTGACCAATTCTTTCTCGTACTGCCTCTAATTTACTCGCGCTTCTCCCCGCAATTGCCCAGCGTATATCGGAGACGTTCGCTGCGAGATACTCGGCAACTAATTCACCTGTAAAACCTGAAGCTCCAAAGAGCACAACGTCGTATTGTCGATCGGTCATTAGAAAACCCTTGCTAGTCGTGTGGTCGATAAAAGTGGCTTGCCCAGTGCCTACGTGATCGATAGCGATCTGGACGTCTTGAGCGTGCTCACTGCCGGATATCCGCTATTAAAACGACTTAGGCATCCCGAGATCATGAGTCGCAACGTGTGACAGGATAAGATTGGTCGAGATGGGCGCCACCTGATAAAGCCGTGTTTCGCGGAACTTACGCTCAATGTCGTAGTCGGTGGCAAACCCCGCTCCTCCAAAGGTTTGGATACAGGTATCTCCCGCAGCCCACGACGCTTCCGAGGCTAAAAGTTTGGCCATATTCGCCTCGGAGCCGCAGGACTCACCGGCCTCAAATAAACTAACCGCCCGCGATACCATACCGGCAGCGGCTTCTGCCTGAATGTGCGCCCTTGCGATGGGAAATTGCACTCCTTGGTTTTTTGCGATGGGCGCGCCAAAGACCTCGCGCTCTGACGCATATTTTGCCGCCGCTTCAATAAAGTATTTCGCATCACCAATGCATTCCGCTGCTATCAAAATGCGCTCAGCATTCATACCGTCGAGTATGTAACGAAAACCCTTTCCCTCTTCCCCGATTCGATTAGCCATTGGCACTCGCAAATCATCAAAGAAAAGTTCGGTCGCCCCGTGATTCATCATAGTTTTGATGGGTTTGATCGTTAGACCACGCCCGACCGCTGTGCGCATATCAACCAATAAAACAGACATACCGTCGGAACGCTTTGCACAGTCTTCCCTCGGTGTTGTTCGCACTAACAGTACTAGAAGGTCAGAGTGTTCAGCTCGTGAAATCCAAATCTTCTGACCATTAACGACATAGTCATCACCGTCTTGTACCGCGTGAGTACGAATCCGCGTTGTGTCGGTACCACTATTGGGCTCGGTTACCCCAAAGGCTTGTAAACGCAGGGCGCCACTAGCGACCTCAGGAAGATAGCGCTGCTTTTGCGCCTCACTGCCATGACGTAGCAGTGTGCCCATGGTGTACATTTGCGCATGACAGGCGCCACCGTTACAACCACTGCGATGAATTTCTTCGAGAATTGCGCAAGCAGCACCCAAAGGTAACCCTGCCCCACCATAAACTTCTGGAATCATGACTGACAGATACCCTGCTGCCGTCAACGCTTCTACAAACTCGACCGGATAACTGCGCTGTTCGTCTTTGTCACGCCAGTAAGCCCCGGGAAATTGATCACAGAGGCGTTTTACACCTGCCCGGATATCATCATATTGCGACTCATCACTCATGCTATAAAAACCATGAACCGCCATCGACCATATGGGTCTGGCCGGTAACAAAAGCGCTCGCGTCAGAAGCGAGGTACAGCACGGTACCGGTGACGTCGCTGGTTTCAAGGTTACGCGGTATCACCTGACCGGAAGCGATGACTTTTTTGGCCTTTTCCAGCTTCTCGCCAAAAAATTCCTCTGTACCCTCCGTCATCACCGCCGACGGCGCCACGGCATTGACTCGAATACGGTCACGCCCTAGCTCTCTTGCCATACCCCGGGTCATGCCGATCACTGCCGCTTTAGAAGCCACGTAATCCAAGCCGTAGGGCAACCCATAGACCGCTGCTAGCGAAGCAATGTTGATAATTGAGCCACCACCTGAGTCACGCATGGGCTGTACGATCGCACGACAGGCGTTCCAGACGCCTTTAACATTGACGTTCATCACCGCATCCCACTGAGCTTCTTCCAGCAATTCAAACCGTGCGCCTTTGAGCCCGCCGTAAAGCGCTGCATTATTTACCAATACGTCTATCTGACCAAAAGACTGCTGGGCCATGTCTGCCATTGCCGTGCAGCTCGCCATATCGGTGATATCCACGGTTGCTGACACAGCTTTACCACCCCCCCGTACGATAGCCTCGACTGTTTCGTCACAGTCATTGACGTCACAAGCCAGTACGGCTGAACCCGCCGCCGCCAGTGCTTCGGCATAGGCTCGCCCCAAACCACGGGCTGCACCGGTCACGATCGACACTTTATTTTCTAACTGCATAGGCCTTCCTCTTTGCCACAAGGTGCCAGATAGGCGGTCTGATAAGCAAGCCACTTGTTTGTTGGCACCCTGAGAGATTCCTCATCGAAATGAAAAAATTCAAATGCCAAAATTAAAACCGATTAGGCCCACTTAAAATTTTTCAAACTCAAAGCAACATGCTTTTTAAAGGCTTCAGCATAAGGGGACGAACGTTTTCAGTCAGCACTGAATAAATAACCGCCAGTGCCAAGCCTAGAAAGCGCGCTTTGCGTGTAATCACACATCCAGCAAGAAGCGCTGGATTAACTTTCGATGAGTGTGTTTAATTCTGCCTCGTCAATTTTTGAAGGAAAGCCAGCATGAGCTCTACCAGCAACGAGGTACGTCCTAGCCTCTGCACAATGTTGTTAGCCACAACCATCGCAACATCGCTCATCAGCCTCGAAGCACTGAGTGCACCCGTCACCACTATTGATGCGTTCTTTGACCCCAATGGTCAGGAGGTCGCTCCCGAGGATTACCCCACAGTAGAGACGTCCAGACAGCTGCTGATTGCCCAGTCTCGCGCACCCGTCAATGTTCTCAACCACGAACGTCAGCTCACACAGACCAATGACCAACCCGTGGTGCGCATGAACCGCGACAGCTACTACAGCTTTGCTGTTGTTGACGTGTCAGCAGGTGCCAGCATTACCATCCCGCCAATGCCCGAAGGAACCTATGCCTCGGTGCAACCCGTAACCGAGGATCACCGAATACAACCAATGTCTTATGGCAGCGGCACTTTTCAACTCGCCACCCACAAAGGCTCACATATTTATTTGATAGTACGACTGGACAGCACGCTTTCTCAGGCAGACGCCAACCGTATTCAGGATGGCATGTCTATTTCTGCGGGCAATGCTGAAACTTTTTCAGCCGAGCCCGTGAATGAAGCATCCTTCATGGCCACGGAAGGTTCCATACGCGCAAAAGCCCCTCAAATGCTAGCCGAGGAAGGGGGCAACGCTATATTTGGCATGTTCACCGCGCCTACCGACGCATCCCGTAGTAGCTACACCGTTTACAAACATCTGATGGGAGCGGCCCTAGGGTGGGGGGGAGCTCAATCTATCGATAATCTTTACGAGCTTTCACCACAGTACCCCGCGGAAGGTTGCTATCAAGCGACGTTTGAAGACCCCAGAAACGGCGCCTTTTGGTCATTCACTGTTTATGATGAGGCGGGTTTTATGTTCGACGACCTCGCGAGTGTGAGCTCTGATACCGCGACACCTAATGAAGATGGAACCTTTACGGTGAGTTTTGGCTGCGGCTCGGACGCGATGAATAACATTCCTACAATGAATACTTCTGGGGTGTTTAATTTGACCGCAAGGCACTATCGCCCCTCCGAGCGGGTTAGGGATGAGGGCTATCGTCTCGTACCCTATGTTAAAAAGATTTCGGAGTAGTCCCTACCTGATGTTGATCAGATAAACGGCACCATGGCGCTCTCTTCGCTACTGAAGATAGCGCCATTTACATCCTCATTTTACTTTGATTCAAACTGCCTGCCAGATCAATCCAAGCAACCCCTGTACTCTATCTCAGGTCGCACTGATCGCTGTTGACGTCAAAACCTCTTCACATACTCAATCATTAAAACCGACAATGAGTGCCTTGAACTCGTACTCGTAAACCGAATATCCATTCACGACATCTTGCCGCTCTCAGTCGCATTATCTTGACCTGCGCTGGTTGATCCCAGAAAGTAACTTCAACAACGCGGGCGAAGCCGCCCTATAGGAACCCCATGCAAGCTGCACATTCCGTTTGGCAGGTCGATACCTTTTTAGCCGTCACGATAGGTATTGTGGTCTTGTTTTTGGGCAAGCGCATCAATCGGCTAGTGCCCGTTTTTGGCCGCTATAGCATTCCAGAGCCCGTCACTGGTGGCCTGTTTATCGCCGTCGTTCTTTTCGCAATCCACTCCTTCGCCGACATCAGTGTCGAATTTGAACTCGGCGCTCGCGATGCACTTCTGGTTTACTTCTTTACCACGATAGGCATCAACGCAAGCTTTAAAGACCTTGCCGCAGGCGGAAAGCCCCTCGCGTTACTGCTGCTCGTAACTGTTATTTATATGATCATCCAAAATTTGACCGGCATAGGTATCGCGACCCTGCTCGGACTTGAACCTGCAGTGGGCTTACTCGGAGGCACCGTTTCACTCATCGGTGGACACGGAACCGCCATTGCCTGGGCACCGCGATTTGCCGAAAACTATGGCATCACCAACGCCATGGAAATTGGGGTGGCCTGCGCTACATTTGGGCTAGTTCTGGCAAGCTTGATCGGAGGCCCCGTGGCCAAATTCTTGGTCACGCGACACCAGTTGGTTGCGGGAAGCGATGACAACCTCGATGTGGGCATCGATGACGAGGCGGACCCTGTTAGCCTAAATTATATGGAGTTGCTCGATGCCGTTTTAGCCCTCCACATTTGCATCATCATTGGTTACTTCCTCAATGAAGGGCTCAACCAGTTGGGCGTACACCTGCCGGTCTTCGTCAGTTGCCTGTTTGCCGGCATCATCATGACCAACCTGCGCCCCCAGGCACTACCTCGCATTACAGGCACCCAGTGGCCCACTCGTACGCCAGCCATGGCACTCATTGCAGATATCTCCTTGGGAACCTTTTTAGCCATGTCGCTGATGAGCATGCAGCTGTGGGAAGTCATTGATCTCGCTGGCGCACTCTTTTCAATTTTGGGGGCGCAGGTGGTCGTTGCAGCACTCTTCATGATTTTTGTCGTCTTTCCCATCATGGGAAAGAGTTACGAAGCCGCCGTCATTGCCTCAGGGTTTGGGGGGTTTTCGATGGGAGCAACGCCCACCGCCATGGCGAATATGTCGGCCGTTACCCAGCGCTATGGCCCGTGCCATCAAGCGTTTATCGTTGTGCCGCTAGTCGGTGCGTTTTTTATTGATGTCACCAACGTCGTTTTAATTCAGCTTATGTTCGGCTGGCTCTAGCCTGTTCTCGCTACCGCCTGTTTAGGGCTCTATCTGGTTCTGGCATCTAAAACCTGTTGCTAACACCAAAGAAAAAGGGAGCATCGCAGCTCCCCTTTAAAATTTACAACAGCCCGCCACTTTCAACACTGTGGATGACTTGCTTTGCAGGGCAAATCGACGGCCAACCCCCAAAAGTTGGGAGAAACTATTCCCCCTTGTTTGCACCAAAGAGACCGACGCCCAATTCTCCAGCAATGTAACGAATCGCCTGCATGCCTCTGACACTATTACCCGCCTCATTGAGGGGGGGAGAAAATGTAGCGATTGCAAACTTGCCCGGCACTACGGCAACAATGCCACCGCCAACGCCTGTTTTAGCTGGCAGGCCAGCGCTGTACATCCATTCACCCGACTCGTCATAAAAACCCGCCGTCGCCATAATGGCGAGTAACTCTGGGATATGAGCCGCATCAAGCACTCGCTTACCTGACACCGGGTTAACGCCTTGATTAGCCAAAGTTGCACCCATCATGCCCAGATCAAGGGTATTGATGCCGGTAGAGCACTGCCGGGTATAGACCCGCAATGTTTCTTCAGGGTCACTGTAAAGTCGCCCGTAGTTGTAGAGCAGATTAGCAATGCCACGATTACTCCAAGCCTCTTCGTACTCAGAGGTATAAACCTCCTCCAAGACTGGCAGCTCTCGGCCTGCATAAGCATTCAAATTAGCGTGAATTTGGTTCCAACGATCTTCTTCAGAATCTGCTTCTACAAGGCTGACAGCTGCAATAGCACCCGCATTTACCAACGGGTTTACCGAACGAGCTGCATATAATTCAAGCGCCATCTTTGAATTAAACGGCAACCCAGTGGGCTCAACACCAATTTTCTGACGCACGGCAGCAGGACCTTGTTGATCCATCACGAGTGACGCCGTAAACGGTTTTGATACCGACTGGATCGAAAACTCGTAATCCATCTCACCCGCAGAAAAGACCTGTCCGTCTCGAGTCACAATGACTACACCAAACATATCGCTGGGAACCGTTGCAAGAATTGGAATGTAGTCAGCATTCGCTCCATCTTTAACATCTTTAAACTGGGCGTGGGCACGATCAACCACGGCCTGAAAGTCTGTTGGCTGCTGTTTAGCGAAGGCCTGGCTACACACCAGCACCAAAGCCACACAGGATGCTACTAATCGCATTGTCATCGTTGACACTCCTTTTAGTGATAGTCAGAACAGCAGGAGTGCGTTGTACTTTCTGCACCTAGCCATTCAGTTTCAAATCTCGCCGTTTCGTTCACTGCACAAGTTCAGCAGCTCTGCTCAGCTCACATGCCCCGCAGAAAATTGCCCGAGTCAAAGCCCACCTTGAGTGAGAACTGAATGCGGTAATCGTCGCCGGTTGCACCATCCACGTCTTCACGCTCACCCCAAATAATTTCAGTCCCGAACATCACGTTGTCTCGAGGTGTATGGAGTAAGTTGATTTGCGCTATTTGGCCTTTGGCAAACTCAGATCCTGACTGACCCGCACTGTTATCGAGATCGTTCATTGACCAGCCGATGGAGGTCGACCACTGCTCATTCCAGTAGTGATCGTAATAGGCGCTGATACCCAGCAGTGGCACTGCCTCAGCTGTCGCCGTATTGAGGTTGTTGGTGGACGGAGCAATGTCGATGCCGCCATCGTTCATGTAGTTACCAATGCCCTCGCCGTAAACAAGCTGTAACTTCAACACGTCGCTGTTGAAGGTTTTGATCCCAGCACTCAAGTTGACACCCCACCCAAACTCGCTGTTTTGCTCACCGGTGTCCAGCCGCTCGTAACCGAGTTCTCGAAACATGGCCGCTACTTGATAATGACCAAAGTTACCGTTGTTGCGATACCTCAGGCTTAGATCAGGCACATCATTATGGGCCTGGTAATGT
>ENA-UZWX01005568-UZWX01005568.1-metagenome-genome-assembly--contig:-Day-4---50m-contig-5568_pt1 | contig 10984 bp, 9 predicted proteins | sample MGYA00260347_ERZ794907 | MGnify/ENA metagenome assembly ERZ794907 | reverse complement strand
GCAATAACTTGTTGGAGAATGAATAGCTTGGAGTAAAAACCTATAAATGGCGGAACGCCAGCCATTGAAAGCATCACCACTAAAATAATTAATGCAAACCATGGTGAGTGCTTACTTAAACCTTGATAATCAGAAATCTGATCAGCCTCAAAGCCACTCTTATTAAGAGCTATGATAGATCCAAAAGCAGCCAAACTCATCAATATGTACACCAATACATAAAACACTGCCGCGCCATAACCTTCAACGACGCCAGTAACAAAACCTAACAGCACAAACCCAATATGTGAAATTGTTGAATAAGCAAGCATTCGCTTAATGTTTGATTGCATCAAAGCAACTAAGGACCCAAGTGCAATCGATAGCACTGCAATGATCATCAATAAATCTGACCAATAATGCTGCAAATCGCCTAAACCATCAATTAATAAACGAATGAGTAAAGCTATAGCTGCTATTTTTGGAACAGTTGATAGAAACATTGTGACCGAAGTTGGTGAACCTTGGTATACGTCAGGAACCCACATATGAAAAGGAACTGCACCAAGCTTAAAGGCAACACCAATCACCAAGAAAACCAAGCCAAAATTAAGAATTAATGTTTGTTGAGATGCAAGAGTAGAAGCCCTTGCAAAGTTTGAAATTTGGGCAATATCTAAGCTACCAGTTATGCCGTAGATCATTGACATTCCATAGAGCAATAGTCCGGATGCAATTGCCCCTAAAACAAAATACTTAAGAGCTGCTTCAATTGCAACAGAACGGTCTCTTGCAGAGGCAATAAGCGCATACAAGGACAACGACATTATTTCTAGACCCATATATAAAGTAAGAAGGCTATGCCCAGAAACCATCACCATCATTCCTAAAATCGACATCAAAGCAAGAATAAAATATTCATTTCTAAGTAGTTCGTGTACTTTTAGGTAATGGCGTGTGTATACAAGGGCAATGATTGCAAAGCCCATTATGAAAACCTTAAAGGTTGACCCCATAGTATCAAGAACAAAAGTGCCACTAAAAATTGTCGCACTTTCACCAATTAAATCAAACACCAGCCAACCTGTAATGATAAGTGAGAGTTGTGTTAAGTAATAAGTGATAGGCTTCAAACGCTCACTTGCAAATAAATCAAATATTAAAATTATTGAGATAGCACTTAACAGAAACAACTCTGGCAAGGCGAAAATTAGTTCTGAAGGATAAAATTGAAAATTCATCATAATGAAACTGGCAGTTTAGTAGTAAGTGCTTGCTCTAATAAATTAATAACTGAAGAATGCATTACCTCAATTACTGGTTGAGGATACATACCCATTAATAATACTGCTGTTGCTAGAATTGCAAAAATACATAATTCTCTGGCATTTATGTCACTCAATGTGCCTACATCAGGGTTATTAATTGGCCCCCAAAAAACACGTTTAACCATCCATAATGTATATGCTGCTCCAATAATTAATGTCGTAGCAGCCAAAAATGCAAACCAAAAGTTAGCCTGCAATGCGCCAAGAATAACCATAAACTCTCCTACAAAACCAGATGTTCCTGGTAAGCCGGCATTTGCCAATGCAAAGAGGACAGCAAACCCTGTAAATTTAGGCATCGAATTTATCACCCCCCCATAGGTAGAAATTTCTCTAGAGTGAAGTCGATCATATAGAACACCAACTACCAAGAACATAGCTGCTGATATGAATCCATGTGAAATCATTTGAATCATCGCGCCCTCTAAACCAAGGTAAGCACTTTCAATACTTGAACCATTAATAGAAACAAGTTGACCATCAGCACTCATTTTCATAATCGAAAATACTACAAATACACCGAGAGTAACAAAGCCCATATGTGAAATAGATGAGTATGCAATTAGCTTCTTCATATCTTTTTGAACTAGAGCAACAAAACCGATATAGACAATTGCAATCAATGAAAGAACTATCACAATAGTAGCAAATGAAGATGAAGCGTCAGGCGTAATAGGAAGTGAGAAGCGGAAAAAACCATAGCCTCCCATTTTAAGCATAATGGCCGCAAGAATAACGGAACCACCTGTTGGTGCTTGGACGTGTGCATCTGGAAGCCAAGTATGTACAGGAAACATTGGAACTTTTACTGCGAAAGCCAAGAAAAAAGCCCAAAAAATCCAACTCTGTTGAGTCAACGTGAGAGGCAAAGTATACATATCACTAATAGCGAATGACCCACTTAAATTGTACATATAGATAAGAGAAACTAACATAAAAACAGAACCCAAGAAAGTGTATAAAAAGAATTTAATTGAAGCATAGACGCGATTTTGTCCGCCCCAAACACCTATGATAAGAAGCATTGGTATGAGTGATGCCTCCCAGAAAACATAAAACAGCATAGAATCCATTGATGAAAAAACACCAATAATGAGACCCTCCATCATTAAGAAAGCAGCCATATAATCAGCTACTCTATTTTTTATTACCTCCCAACCAGCAATAATAACCAATACTGTTGAGAAGGTAGTGAGGATGATAAGTGGCATGGAAATTCCATCGATACCTAAATGATAAAAGACATTAAATTGCCCAATCCAGCTAGCCTTTTCAACAAACTGCATTGCAGAAGTCGAAGTGTCAAAATCTAGAAATAAATTTACTGATAAAACAAAAATTAATATAGAAATAGAAACACTAACCCAGCGAGCAATAGAAATTCTATTATTGCCTATTAATAGAACTAGGATAGCACCTAGAATGGGTAACCAAATCAATAAACTTAATATTGAATCCATACTAATATCCTAACTATAAAATGAATAATCAGATGCAACGAGAACCCATCCCAATACAAGCATCAAACTTATAATCATAAAAAAAGCGTAATGGTAGACATACCCAGTTTGAACGGGGCGAATAAAGGAGCCTACAAAACGGGCAAACCTTGCGCTACCATTAACTAATAGTTGGTCAATAATTGCCATATCTGAAATCTTCCACAATAAGTTACCAAGCTTTAATGCACCACGAACAAAGATAATTTCATTAAGCCTATCAAAACCATACAATGAAACTAATACATAATTTATACGTTTAAATCTTCTTTGAATGACGTCCGCCCACTCCGTTCTGTATAAAGAAAATAACCAAGCTGTGGCGATCCCGCCTACCATCATCCAGAATGGAAGTGTCATAACAGAGTGAGAAATAAGTGAAAATGCAGAATGAAAGTGATGCTTAAGATTTTCGACTGACTCATGAGATGTATCAATATAGATTCCATTGTCCAACCATCCACCAAAAAGCATCGGCTCAATTGTAAAGTATCCAATTACTACGGATGGTATTGCAAGCAATATCAAAGGCACTGTAATAGATGGAGCTGTCTCATGCAGATGTTCTTCAGTATGTTTATCTACTCTTGATTCGCCATGAAAAACTAAAAATAAAAGTCTCATACTATAAAAGGCAGTAATAAAGACGCCCAAAACAACAGCAAAGTAAACCCATCCAGAAAATGGCAGTTCTGAGTAATGAACAGCCTCAATAATCATATCTTTTGAATAGAAACCTGCAAATCCAGGAAAACCAATCAACGCCAAAGTTCCTAGTAGTGAGGTAATATAAGTTATTGGCATTTTCTTTCTAAGACCGCCCATTTTTCGAATATCTTGTTCGTGATGGAGGGCAACGATAACTGAGCCTGCAGCTAAAAAAAGTAGTGCCTTAAAAAACGCATGAGTCATCAAATGAAAGATTGCAACAGAGTATGCGCTAACGCCTAACGCAACAGTCATATAACCTAGTTGAGAAAGGGTTGAGTATGCTACAACTTTTTTAATATCATTTTGAACAATACCTAATAAACCCATAAATAAAGCTGTAATTGCACCTATAACCATCACTACTGTTAGCGCAACATCACTCAACTCAAATAATGGAGACATACGTGAAACCATAAAGATTCCAGCAGTTACCATGGTTGCTGCGTGGATTAGAGCTGAAATAGGAGTTGGTCCTTCCATCGAGCCTGGGAGCCATACATGCAGAGGTACCTGAGCTGACTTACCCATTGCGCCAACAAAAAGAAGTAAGCAAATTACTGTAATAGCAGAAAAATCACCAAACAAAGTTAATCCAATAATCTGGTCTTTTTGATTAAATGTTTCCGCATAGTCAAGTGTCCCAAAGAACATCAGAACCAATGCGATACCCAAAAGAAAACCAAAATCACCAACACGGTTTACAATAAAAGCTTTTAAGTTGGCTTCAATAGCAGACTCCTTATGATGCCAAAATCCAATTAGAAGATATGAAACAAGTCCGACAGCCTCCCAACCAAAGAACAACTGCATAAAGTTGTTAGACATTACCAGTGTAAACATAGCAAAGGTAAAGAGGGAAATATAGCTAAAGAATTTAGTGTAGCCCTCATCCTCATGCATATAGCCAATTGTATAAATATGAACCATTAATGAAATAAATGAAACAACTACTAGCATTACAGAAGTTAAATTATCAACAAGAAACCCGAAGCTAATATTAAGCCCGCCAATTTGCATCCATGTATAAATATTTTGATTAAAAATCTCTCCGTCATTCAGTACATGATGATTAAAAACATAAAGAGAAAGAACTGTTGAGATAGTAACGCCTAGAATAGTAATTGAATGAGATAATGTTCTGCCCAGTCTATTACCACCAAGCCCAACAACTATTGACCCTATTAAAGGCGCAAGTACAATTGTCAAATAAGTATTAATCATAACTATCCTTTCAAAGTGTTAGTTACGTCAATATCAATCGAGCCACGACTTCTAAACATCAAGGTCAAAATAGCAAGACCTATTGCAACCTCAGCAGCAGCCACTGTCAAAATAAAAAATACAAATATTTGCCCAGCTAGATCTCCGTTGAAGTATGAAAAAGCAATAAAATTGGTATTAACAGCTGCCAAAATTAGCTCAACACACATCAACAACATAATGATATTTGTTCTATTTATAAATATTCCTGCAAGCCCGATACAGAAAACGATGGAACTTAAAATCAGATAATCAGATAGAGCAATCATTTTGACTCCTTGGATGATTTAGGCTTTATCGAAGCAAACCTCATTCTATCTTTTGCCTGAACATTGACTTGCTCAGAAATATTTTGCTTTTTACTTCTAAGTTGATTCCTATGAACGAGTGTAATTGCTGCAATAATTGCAATTAATAAAAGAATTGCTGCCAACTCAAAAGGGTAAACATAAACAGTATAAAGTTGCTCAGCAATAGCTGTAATATTGCTGTAAGAAGCGTCATGTCTTTCGGGAATCCCTACCACCTCTAAATCAAACTGTCCAGCGTTAAGAACCAACACCATCTGCGCAATAACAACTATAGAAACAAAAATTCCTAAAGGTAGATAGCGAGTGAACTGTGCTCGAAGGGTCGACTTATCAGTATCGAGCATCTTAATAACAAACATAAATAACACCATAACGGCGCCAACATAAATCAAAATAAGTGTGATTGCTAAAAACTCAGCCTCAAGCAGTAACCACAAACTAGCAGCACTAAAAAACGTTAATATCAGTAACAAAGCAGCCTTTGCAGTATTTCGTGCAGTAATCATCATCACCGCACTAGTGACAAAGAAAAAGGAAAAAATATAAAATAAAACTGATGTAAATTCCATAGCTACCTGTTATTTATATTTAGAATCTTCGAGCCTAGCTTTGCTGATTGCTTTTTCATTCTCATCACCTATAGCTAGCAAACCTTTTTTATCAATAATGCTTCCTTCTCTTGATTCAAATGCGTAATCAAATATATGCGTTTCTACAATTGCATCAACTGGGCATGCCTCTTCACAAAAACCACAAAAGATACATTTAAATAAATCAATATCGTACTGAGTTGTTCTTCGCGTACCATCTTCTCTCTCTTCTGATTCAATAGTGATAGCATTTGCTGGACATACAGCTTCACAAAGCTTACATGCAATACACCTTTCTTCGCCATTTGGGTACCGACGAAGCGCATGCAAACCTCTAAATCTAGGTGAAATAGGGGTTCGCTCCTCAGGGAACTGAACAGTAATTTTATTATTTATAAATTCTTTACCAGTGACCTTAAGACCTGATCTAAGCTCACCTAAACCAAAATCTTTTACTATTTTTTTAACTTTTTTTATCATATCCCTTTCTCCTTAAAACCAAGGCCCCATATGAAGCTGTGTCATCAATGCAACCACAAAGATCCACACAATTGTCAGAGGTAAGAAAATCTTCCAACATAAGCGCATAATCTGGTCATACCTAAACCTTGGAAAAGAAGCACGAATCCAAAAGTAAAGGAATAAAAAGAAGCTCATCTTTACTAACAACCAAAATAAATCTGGCACAAATTCAAACCAACCTTCAAGATAAGGTATACCTTCAAATGGTGAGTGCCAGCCACCGAAAAACAATAGAACTGCCAACATAGCCATAAAAATCATGTTGAAATATTCAGCCATAAAGAATAAAGCGAAAGGCATTCCGGAGTACTCAACATGAGTACCACCAACAATTTCTGATTCACCCTCTACAACATCAAATGGAGCTCGATTTGTTTCAACTAGAGCGCCTATCCAAAATACTATCATCATTGGAAACAGAGGTATCCAATACCAATTCAAAATTCCCCCAGCCTGCTTTGCCACTACCGTATTTAAATTAACAGAACTCGCAATCATCACCACTGTAACAAGAACGAAACCAATCACCAGCTCATAAGAAATCAGAAGTGCGGTACTTCTTAATGCTCCTAAGAGTGGGTACTTAGAATTAGATGCCCATCCTGCAAGAACAATGCCATACACGCCAACTGAGCCTATCGCCATAACATAAAGCAAGCTCACATCAAGATTAGCAATATAAAAGCCTTCTCCCAGAGGAACTACAGCCCAAACAGCAACTGCAGGGACAAAAGCCAATACAGGAGCTAAAAGAAATAGATAAATATTCGACTTAGAAGGAAAAATAATTTCCTTAAACATCATTTTAAAAACATCTGCAAATGGCTGCAATAACCCAAAGGGCCCCACTCGATTTGGACCAATTCTAAGCTGCATAAAACCAATGACCTTTCGTTCTGCATAGGTCATGTACGCCATCATAATGATTAATGGCAAAATAAGAGCGACACCCTTAATTAAAATAATCACTATGTCTGCTAATCCGCCGTCAAACCACGGGATTAGTTGATGGATGCTGTCTACGAATGATTGCCACATAGTCAATACCCCCTAGCCTTGTCTGGATTGATAAGTATGAACAAATACGCAACCTTCTGCAACCGAATCATTAATAGAAACAGGCACTCCATGATACAAATCACCTTCTGAAAGTTTTAACTCTTTTGCTGTTAAATCAGAAACAAATGCATCATTGATTTTTCCAATTTGGGTTTGTTGAAGAGCTTTGGCCTTCCTAGTCATGGCATCAGAAGCGTAAGGTGAATACTGCCAATGAGTAGTAACTTGAGAATCTTCAGATACCTCTATGTTTACTTCACTATTGTTATCAAAATTAATATCAATTGAAAGAGCATCATCAGTCACTTGGTTTGAATCGGTATAGTCGAAACCTTCGAATCCTAACAAGTCTGCAAGTACCTTTATAATTTTCCAACCAGGCTTTGACTCACCGGGACTTGAAACAGAAGCACTGAATGATTGCGCTACGCCATCAAAATTAATGTGAGTTCCAGAGCTTTCATAAAAACAAGCTAAAGGCAATATAACATCCGCGCTAGAAAGTGTTTGTTCATCCTCAAAACTATTAAGTGAAACAACAAATACATTTTTTTTATTAAAAGTATCAGTCGCCAACTTAGAGCTAATAAAGTCATAGTTAGAATCAACATCCATTAACAAAAATGACTTAGTATCGCCTGAAAGCATCGAAGTTACATCACTCCCGCCATTGGCAGGCTTAAAGCCAACTCTCTCTGCAGAAAGTGAGTTACCAGTGAGACTTAAATTAGCNNAATATTTGAAGAAGAGGGATTGCTATTTATATGCTCACCAACAATAATTACTGGATTTTCAGCAGCGATTAGGTCATCAGCAATCTTATTGTGAGTTTCATCACTTTTGGTTTTAGATAAATATTTTGGTAAAGTCGTTCTAGTCTTCTCATGTAAAGACTTTAAAACAGACTGCAGCATTGAAGCAGTTCTTTGAGGCGCAGACAATACCTCCAAAGAAATTCCGTAATTAAAATCAAACTTTTTAGTATTAATCGTATTCACAGAGGCACCACTCAGTGTTGCTTTTCTTATGCGATGATTAATCATTGGCTGCTCTAATCGTAAGTATGAATTAACAATTAAAGCGTGGTCTATTGACTCCAACTCAGCTAGAGTGATAGTTGAAGACAAAGAGTTATCGATACTGAGGTCTGCTTTATCTAATCGGTAATCAATATTTTCTGAGCCAAAACTTCGAGCCAACTTTTGCAGTAAATAAAATTCTTCAAGTGTAGAGTGTTTTGAAGCTAATACACCAAATTGACTCGGAATTTGTGCATTTTCCTTCAAACCACTTACAGCAAAATCAAGAGCTACTTCCCAGCTCACATCCTGCCACTCATTGTTCTTTTTAATCTTAGGACTTAAGGACCGGCTTTCATGATTTAAGCCTTCATATGAAAAACGATCGCGATCAGAAATCCAAGTCTCATTTACTACCTCATTATCTCTTGCAACAACTCTTTTAACCTTGCCTTTATAGGTTTGAGTATAAATATTTGACCCTACCAAGTCATGCCTTGCAATACTTTGAATGGCATTCATTTGCCAAGTTCTAGCCTCATACCTAAAAGGCTTTGAAGTCAGTGCACCTACTGGACAGACATCAATCATATTTCCAGAGAGTTCGGACTGTATGCCTTCAGTTAGGAAAGGTTCAACTTTCACATCTTCACCCCTGCCAGTTAACCCCATCTCAACAATCCCTGCAACTTCAGCGCCAAAACGAACACATCTAGTGCAATGAATACATCGAGTCATATCCGTTTGAATCAAAGCGCCAATGCCTTTATCTGCAACTATACGCTTACCTTCATTAAACTTTGATACGTCAGAACCATAATCCATTGCAACATCTTGCAGTTCGCACTCGCCACCCTGATCACAAATTGGGCAGTCAAGTGGATGATTAATAAGTAAAAACTCCATCACCGCCTTTTGTGCATTCTTTGCTTTATCGTTTTTAGTATAAATTTTCATACCATTTGCTGCAGGAGTAGAGCAAGCAGGTTGTGCTTTAGGATTACCTTCAATATCTACTAGACACATTCTGCAGTTTGCAGCAACTGATAACTTTTTATGGTAACAAAAACGAGGAACATCTATCCCCTCTCTATCAGCAATTGAGATAATAGAATCGCCCTGATTAGCGTTAACTAGTTTGCCATCAATTTCAAATTCAATATCAGCCATCAATTTCCACCATACTTTTACCGTGCTTGATATAGTACTCAAACTCGTCTCTAAAATGCCTTATAAAACTCTCCACAGGCATCGCTGCGGCATCACCAAGCGCACAAATTGTATTGCCAATTATTTTTTCTTGGACAGACATAAGTAGATCTAAATCATCATTTTTTCCATTGCCATCTAGAATGCGCTGTAACATTCTATATAACCATCCAGTACCTTCCCTACATGGAGTGCACTGACCACAAGACTCGTCATAATAAAAATGCGCTAAACGTGTTAAAGCTTTAACCATACAAGTACTATCATCCATAATAATTACAGAGCCGGCGCCGAGCATTGATCCAGCATTTTCAATACTGTCATAATCCATCGTCATTTTCATTGCAGTCTCTGCCGTTAATAAGGGTGTGGATGAGCCGCCTGGTATTACTGCCTTAAGTTTTCTTCCTTTTTTAAGACCCCCAGCCAATTCCAAAAGTTCACTAAAAGGTGTTCCCATAGGGACTTCAAAATTAGCAGGCTTTCTAACATTACCGGTTACCGAAAAGCACTTCGTTCCACCTGAATTTTCAACCCCTAAATCTGCAAACCATTGTCCACCTCGAGACAGAATTTCAGGTACTGAGGCAAAGCTTTCAGTATTATTGATAGTTGTTGGTTTGCCATATAATCCAACATTAGCTGGAAAAGGTGGCTTAAATCTGGGTTGACCCTTCTTACCCTCAAGTGACTCCAACAATGCAGTCTCTTCGCCACAAATATAGGCCCCAGCACCAAGGTGAGTATAAAGATCAAAACTAACACTGCTGCCCATAATATTAGTACCTAATAATCCGGCATCATAAACGTCCTTTAGAGCCTCTTCAAATCGATAATAGGGCTCCATAAACTCACCCCGAATATAGTTGTAACCAACCGTTGCATTCATTACGTATCCAGCAATGGCCATACCTTCGATGACAGAGTGAGGATTGTATCTCAGTATATCTCGATCATGACAGGTGCCTGGCTCGCCTTCATCAGAATTACATACGACATATTTTTGCCCCTCTTGATTGCGAGGCATAAAGCTCCACTTTAAACCGGTTGGAAAGCCGGCTCCGCCTCGACCTCTTAATCCTGAAGTTTTTAACTCGGCAAGTATCTTATCAGCAGAGAGTTCACCATTAAGAATTTTACGCCACACTTTATAGCCACCAGTCGACTCATAGGTTGCAAGGCTGGCAGGGTTTTCTTTATCTAAGTTTTTAAAACAAACTTCATTCATTTTAGATTACCCAAAATCTCATCAATTTTTTTAGTCGTTAAATGTTCATAGTATTGATCACCAATCTGACACATTGGGCCTCCAACACATGCACCCAAGCATTCAACTTTTTTGACACTTACTAAGCCATCTTTACTTATCTCACCAGTTTTTACTTCTAGCTTTTCTTCTAAATAAGAAATTAAATCATCCGAACCATTGAGCATGCAAGATATATTGTGACAAAAGCGAATAACGTATTTTCCTACAGGCTTATGGTTATAGTTCTC
>ENA-UZWX01011460-UZWX01011460.1-metagenome-genome-assembly--contig:-Day-4---50m-contig-11460_pt1 | contig 11014 bp, 9 predicted proteins | sample MGYA00260347_ERZ794907 | MGnify/ENA metagenome assembly ERZ794907 | reverse complement strand
GACACCAGAAAGTAACATCGCAACAAAAAATGACAAGGATTGATGACAACATCCCCGCCATGGGTCAGCATGATCACCAACTGTATTGTTTACATGGGACTGAGTTCATGCGCATCAACAATAAAACAGCGTTAATAACCGGCGGTGGTTCAGGTTTGGGAGAAGCCAGCAGCTTACGGCTGGCAGAAGAGGGCGCACGAGTTTTTGTGACTGACATTTCTCAAGAATCCGCAGAACGTGTCGCTCAAACCATTCGTGATTTTGGGGGCCAGGCTACCGCACTGCACCATGATGTGACACAAGAATCAGACTGGTCACGGGTGCATGATGCGATAGCTGCGGAGTGTCAATCGCTGGACATACTCGTCAACAATGCCGGCGTCGCGTTCTCCGGCAATATCGAGGAGACCTCTCTTTCCGACTGGCGGGCTGTCAACAGCGTAAACAGCGATGGCGTATTTTTAGGCATGAAAAACTGCTTGCCAATGATGACCAAGCCCGGGGGCTCTATCATCAATATTTCATCCATTGAGGGCATCATTGGTGATCCAAATCTCATTGCCTATAACGCCAGCAAAGGGGCAGTTCGACTCATGACAAAATCCGCTGCGCTGCATTGCACTCAGGCAGGCTATGGCATTCGAGTAAACTCCGTTCACCCAGGCTTTATTGAAACCCCGATGGTGGCCGAGGGTATTGCCGCGATGGGCGACGCCGCTGAGGAATTCCATCAACAGATTCTTGCCGCCATTCCTATGGGACATCTTGGACAAGCCATTGATATTGCCAATGCCGTACTCTTTTTGGCCTCTGATGAGTCACGATATATGACGGGCAGCGAAATGGTCATCGACGGTGGCTACACGGCGCACTGATCTCAGACGATAACGTCGGCCTAACATCGCAAGGGTCGGTGTCAGCCGCCCCCGCGCTGCCGCAATGCGACCCGCCTGCTAAGCGGTCTCCAGGGTAAGCCTTATCGGAGAAGCTAGCTCAAGGGTTCGAACGACTCCCTGTTACCTGGCCAGACTGCATTCCTTGAGCCAGCCCGCCATATCCCGGGCCGTCATTCGGGAAATATCCGGCATAAACGCGCCAAAGATCTCGTTCGCATGAACGGTACCCATGGCTTGCCGGCACTGAGATAACACGCCCGCTCGTTGGAGCAATCGATAGAACGCAATACCCTCGTCCCGGAGAGGGTCACACTCGTTAACACTGATCATAGTCGGCGGAAAATCTGCGACGTCAGCTTCGGCAGCAAAGCCGGGCCACGCCATCGGGTCTTGCGCTTCCAAGGCCTCAATTCCGTATGCCATCGTAGGGTGATTATTGGCCACACTGATCAGCACACCTTCATTCTCAAGGGACGACGGACAGGCCTCTGAAGGCCAAGCTCCAAGAATATAAGGACATAGCGCATAGAGGCCCACAGGCTTTACCGACACATCTTCAGCAATCAGACGCATGGTAGTTGCAATGGCTAAATTGCCGCCCCCACTTTCACCGGCAATCATGATTTGATCACCATCAATACCCAGTGCGCCTTGCTGCTGGGTGACCCAGTGATACCCGGAAACACAGTCATTCAACCCAGCAGGATATGGCGCCACCTCTGCCACTGAAGAAGGGCGCAGGGAGTTGCGAAAATCAACCATAACAACACAGAGGTTCTGGTGCGCAATTGTCTTACCCCAAGCCCGATAGTTTGGATCCAAAGCCGACAAAATAGCCATGCCTCCACCATGAATATAGTAAACACAGGGCAGTATCTCATCGGTATCCGGGCGAATAATTTGCAGATTAATGGTGTTGCCATCTGGATGAGATACCAATGACTCAGTGGTTATTCTTAGACCCTTTGAAGGCATAACATCTTCATTGTCTAACATCCCTAACAACTCTGACATTGCCTCCTCAGCAGCAAGTGCCTCCGGGGTATTTGCAGCGGCTAACGCTTCCTCCCGCGTCGCCACATCTGCAGCTTGGGATAACATGGGTTCCTCGAACCCCGCTAACAGCCCGCGATTGCGCATATCGAGTCGGTCGTCTTTCATAGGATCGTAAGTCATACTTCTTTAACTCCAAAAGGGGCTATTGTTGAGCCCGCCGAAAAAATCATTCGATACTAAAACCCGGATAACCCTGCGCTTGAATTTCGTCACAAAGCTCACGGTAAACGTGTGCACCTCCAATATAGGAGAGCAAACGCCGCTGTTTGCCCTCGATATTGGCACCTGTGTACCAGGAATCAATGGTCATCATGAGCGTTTCATTGGCCACTTCGTCGTGATGTTGCACCCACTCCTCCTCGCGTTCAGCGGTGGGCTCCATGGTCGACTTGCCGGCGTTCACGACATTTAAAATGGCATCCGTTACCCAGTCTACTTGTTGTTGCGCACAGGTTTGAACGTTGCAAAAAGCCGCTATCGGTGAGAGTGGACCCCCAACAAGAAAAAGGTTCGGAAACCCATGCACTTGTAGCCCCAAGGTCGTGCGAATGTCATCGCGCCACAAGGCGGTCAGCGATTTTCCGTCACGACCTTCAACGCCCATGCGCGAAAGGGTACCAGTGCCCGCGTCGAAACCCGTCGCCATGATTAGGGCATCGAGGGGGTATTCTTCACCTCCTACTACAAGGCCCCGTTCCGAAAATCCGTCTATGGGTGTCGCCTTGATATCGACAAGATGCACATTTGATTGGTTAAAGGCTTCGTAATAGCCATTTTCTAAAGGCACACGCCTCAGCCCATAACCGTGATCACGCGGGATCAGTTTTTGCGCCAAATCAGGGTCATTAATTTGAACGCGAATTTTTTCACGAACGAATTCGGTAACTTCCTCATTCATTACCGGATCTACCAAGACTTCTGGAAAGGTCCCTACAAACATACGCAACGACCCGTCTGCCCAACACTCCTCGAGAACCTCACGACGCTGCTCTATAGTGAGTGTCGCAGCATGACCTTCCTCTGCAGGATCCCAAGGAAAACCCCCAAAAGTATTGTGGACGAGCTGACTTAAACGAGGGTAATCAGCGCGCCACTCTGCCATGATTTTTTCATCGACGGCATAATTCTTCATGCGAACTGCGTATTGTGGTGTGCGTTGAAAAGACGTTAATTCCGCCACTTCAGGTGCGAGGGTTTGAATCACTTGAATACCGGTCGCACCGTTGCCAATAACACCGACCCGTAAACCCTTAAGATCAACCGGTTCTTGTGGCCACTTTGCGGTGTGATAAACCTGCCCCTGAAACACCTCCTGATTGGGAAAGGACAGGACCTTCGGTGTTGACAGCAATCCGACGCAACTCACGAGATACTTTGCGGCATAGACAAGACCGGCTTCAGTCGTCACATGCCAACGACCCTCCTGCTCTTTCCAGTGCGCAGAGACCACCCGGGTATCCAGCTCGATACTGGAATAAAGATCAAATCGATTAGCGACATGCTGTAAATAGCGCTTTATTTCAGGCTGAGCGGGGAAGCGCTCAGACCACTCCCAATCATCCAGCAGTTCCTGCGAAAACCAGTATTGATAGATATTGGCGGGGGAATCAACACGGCACCCCGGATAGGCATTCCAATACCAAGTGCCACCGACGTCAGGAGCCGACTCCACCGCTGTGACGGTCAGTCCCGCTTCACGCAGTTTATAAAGTTGGTAGAGGCCTGATACGCCCGCACCCACAACAAGCGCATCCAAATATTTATAACTCACTAACCCCTCCCCGATGACTAATTAATGGCCTTACCGCTCACGATAATTTTTGCGCTCGCTGCATTACCAGTGTCATCGACTCACCGTCTCTACTGAGAGCCATGCATGAACAAAGTATTGCGCGCAGCTGACCCGACCCCCTAACTTCTCGCTGTCAGAATTACCGCTTACCTGCTAGTTTAAGCACCAAAGAAAACAAATAGCGAAGGGTTTTTACGATGCTGAATACAGAAATTATTTTTGCGCTGGCACTACTAATTATCCATGTATGGCTAGTGCCGATGGTGTTCAGCCTTGCAGAGGCAAAATGGCTTCTCGGCGCGCGCGATGAAGCCGTAGAGCTGCCAGTGTTAGCCCAGCGCGCCAAGCGCGCCGCCGCCAACTACATGGAATCATTGCCCGCCTTTTTGGCTATTGCCCTACTCCTCAAAATAGAGGGCATTGATACTGGCAGCCTCGCCCTCTACTGGCTTTCCCTGCGGGGGGTTTATCTCGTGTTATACGTTTTGGGTACACCGATAATCCGCTCTATTGTTTGGGCGGGCTCAGTTGTCACCTTAGTAAAAATGGGGCTTGCTCTTTTCTAGCGCCAAAAAAATGATAGACCGATGCGCTTGATACACCCGAAACTCTGAGGCTCGCCGCCGGGTAGCTTTTTGTGTGTTTCGAGGGGCCCTAAACCTCCCCAGAGCCTCTCTCGATCATATGCGACTACAAGTGACTGGACGAGCTTCGGCTCTCGGGCGACACTATCCCTAAATAGCCTTAGGAGAGCCACAGTGACCGATACCTTTCAAACACAAGGACGCGGACAACGCTACGACGACATCACGCGAACAGTCGGTGACACGCCCTGCGTCAAACTTAATCGCATCGCGCCAGACCACGTAGAGGTCTACGTGAAAGTTGAGTCTTTCAATCCACTAGGCTCCGTGAAAGACCGACTCGCACTTAACATTATCGAAGCTGCGGAACGCAGCGGCCAGCTCAAACCCGGCCAAACCGTTGTCGAAGCCACCTCGGGAAATACCGGGATTGGCTTGGCCATGGTGTGCGCGGCTCGGGGCTACCCGCTGGTAATTACCATGGCCGACAGTTTTTCAATAGAGCGCCGCCGACTTATGCGCTTTTTGGGTGCCAAAGTTGTACTGACACCCAAGGCGGAAAAGGGCATTGGTATGTATCGTAAGGCGCGCCAGCTTGCCGCCGATAATGGCTGGTTTTTTGCGGCCCAATTTGAATCCAATGCCAATGCAGATATTCATGAGGCGACAACAGGCCCTGAGATCGTGGCTGATTTTGCCGATTCTCGACTCGATTACTGGGTCTCAGGCTATGGAACTGGCGGAACTGTTTCAGGCGTCGCGCGGGTACTTCGCAAAGCTCGTCCCGAATGCAAAATTATACTTTCCGAGCCCCATACAGCGACCTTGATAGGATCGGGAGAAGCTCAGGATCGCAACGACGACGGTTCACCCAATGGCAGTCACCCCGCTTGGTCACCCCACCTCATTCAGGGCTGGACACCCGACTTCATTCCCCTAGTCCTACAGGAAAGTATTGATCACAACGGCTTTGACGAGGTTCGTCCGGTTGATGCCGAGGACGGAATGATTTGGGCCAAAAGGTTGGCTACTGAGGAGGGCATACTCACCGGCGTGTCAGGCGGCTCCACCCTCGCAACCGCTATGGAAGTTGCTGCCGATGCCGAAGCCGGTTCAGTCATTTTAGTTATGCTGCCCGATACTGGAGAGCGATACCTATCAACACCATTGTTTGAGGCTATTCCCGCGGAAATGACACCCGAGGAACAGGCTCTAGCCGATAGCTAATTCGGGGACTCAGACATGATTGGTAAGATAATAGAGCTATTTTCCGCAAGCCAAGCGGAACCCGAAGCCGCGACGAACGACGCTAGGCAGTTGGCTTCCGCGGCCCTCTTAATTGAGGTGGCAAAAGCTGACGCCGATTTTAGTGACGCAGAACGCGCCGCACTCCTAAAACTTTTGCGCAGTACGTTTGATCTCGATGATGAGGGCCTCACAGCTTTAGAAAGTTTGGCTGCCGAACGATCAAGTGATGCAGTATCCCTGCACGAATTTACCCGAGTCATCGTAGACGCCTGTGAACCTGAGGAAAGATGCCAGCTAGTTGGTCTCATGTGGCAGGTCGCCTTTAGCGATGACCATCTCGACAAGTATGAAGAGCATTTAATTCGAAAAGTGGCCGACCTGTTGTACGTATCCCACTCAGATTTAATGCGTATGAAGCACCAGGCCAAACCCATCTGAGAAACTTCAGGCCAATAATATTTAGGCGCAGCACAGACTCAGTTGAATTTAGACGCCTCCACGCCTTGCCGACTTAGAACAAAAACCGCCGCGAGTGGGGTTGCTCAGTGAAGCGCGCTTTAAAGGGCGGCGAGCCAAGGCGTCACAAGTTAAGCGCCCGTATAAACAGCGGCTCGCCGCAGGAAAGAATCTGCCCGGCCAAAGTATCAATCGATATCTTCAAGCGGTACTCGGGTCACAATACGCACGATAACCGGCCGCCAGGGTAACAGTCGAAACGATCGAATAAAGAAGCTCTGGAAAATACCAACACCCAACCAAATCAAGAATGCCTCGTAGCGCCAGGCGGCGAGATAAACCTGCGCTTCGCCCAACAACCCCTGACGTTCAGGTAATCCATCTATACTTAGTTGAGCTTCGCAACGCTGTGAACCGCAGTTACTCACTTCGTCATAGGTATCAAGGAGCTGGTGAATCACACCGGAGACATCGAGCAAGGGCATGACAAAGGACAGAAGACACAGAAGAATAGCGGCGAAGCCCGACCAAGCGAGCACATCACTGATACGTTTCTTTAATGCATTGGGTGCCATCGCTCTATTAAACCTTAGAACTCAACGCAAACCCGCATTGATCGAGTCCAAAAAGCGCGGCCCGGGACACAACTGCTGTTCATTCATCGAGTTAAGAGGACGGCGTGCGGTATCGAGAACATCATGCAGTTCCTCACTATCTCGCTGGATATAAAGCAACCCCGTGAGAATTTTCCCTTCCTTCGCGTAGTGGCTGGTGGCCTCTAACGCCGACTGCCGATCCTCAATATCGTAGTCATTATCCTGCTTATACAAACGCACGACTGAACCATCATGCATGCAGACTTCACAGGTTGCTCCGGAATCATAGGTCGCCGTAATTTCTTGACGCATAGGGACGAAATCGACGGGCATATCCGTATTGGCACCGCGCATGTACTCATAACTCTTGGTCGACTCACTGTGGTTATTAAACGTAACGCAAGGCGATACCACATCGAGTAATGCGAAACCGCGATGACTGATCGCTGCTTTAATAAGTGGAATGAGTTGTTGCTTATCTCCGGAAAAACTTCGACCGACAAAAGTCGCACCGATCTCTATGGCGAGACGGGCAAGATCGATGGGAGAGTACATGTTGATGTCGCCTTTTTTATTGGGCGACCCTGTATCCATCGTGGCGGAATCTTGGCCTTTTGTTAGGCCATAGCAGCCGTTATTTTCGACGATATAGGTCATATTGAGGTTTCGTCGTACAACGTGTGCGAACTGCCCCAGCCCTATGGAGGCAGTATCTCCGTCTCCCGATATACCGATGTAAATCAGATCACGGTTAGCAAGGTTGGCTCCAGTAGCTACTGAGGGCATACGTCCATGAACACTGTTAAAACTGTGCGAACCCGACAAAAAATAAGCAGGGGTTTTCGAAGAGCAACCAATACCCGATAACTTAGCGACTTTATGGGGCTCTATATTGAGTTCAAAACACGCGTCAATAATTGCAGCGCTCACTGAGTCGTGTCCGCAACCTGCGCAAAGGGTCGATAAACCACCCTCGTAGTCCTGTCTGGAGCGACCCAGTTCATTAAGGGGCGCGTCGGGATGACGGAAAGCCGGCTTTACAAATGTCATGCAGTTATCTCCTCAGCAGCGGTGCGCCGCGTCAGCGGTGTGACATTGCCGTGGGTCACATAGTTTCGAATCATTCCTGCAATCTTTCGCGCTGTTACAGGCAATCCGTTGTATTCGAGTATGGGAATCAGCTTTTCTTTGGCCGGCACACTGGTTTCATTCAGCATAAGACGACGCATCTGGCCATCACGATTTTGTTCAATAACGAAGATACGATCATGCTCTTTTATAAACTGCTCGACTTCGTGATTAAAAGGAAACGATCGAATACGCATGGTATCGAGATCAATCCCCTCTTTTTCGAGAATTTCAATCGCTTCGTAAGCCGGTGATGCGGTAGTGCCAAAAAATACGGCGCCGTAACGCGTTTCCATTTCTGACTGCTTGATTTTGGGCTCTGGAACAAGGCTCTTCGCCGTCTCAAACTTTCTTAGCAAGCGATCCATATTACGGACATATTCATCGCCATCTTCGGTATAGGCCGCGTACTCGTCCCGCGAGGTTCCCCGGGTAAAGTAGGCGCCTTTATCAGGGTGAACACCGGGATATGTTCGATACGGAATACCGTCACCATCGACATCCTTGTAACGCCCGAATCGCTCTTCCATATTATCGAGGTCCGCCGCGCTGAGAACCTTGCCCCGATCGTATTTAAAGTCGGCGTCAAACTCCAAAGGTGGGGACATCCATTCATTCATACCGAGATCAAGATCGCTCATAATTATGATGGGAGTCTGCAAACGCTCTGCCAGATCAAACGCCTCTACCGTCATGCTGAAGCATTCTGCAGGCGTCGCTGGAAACAGCAGCACATGTTTAGTATCGCCATGGGAAGCATAAGCAGCCATTAACACGTCAGACTGCTGAGTGCGTGTTGGCATACCCGTCGAGGGGCCCGCACGCTGAACATCGATGAGCACAGTAGGAACTTCGGCAAAATACGCAAGGCCAAGGAACTCACTCATCAGCGAAACACCGGGACCGCTAGTGGCCGTAAATGCTCGAGCGCCATTCCAGTTGGCGCCAATAACCATACCCAGTGCAGACAGTTCGTCTTCTGCCTGAATAATCGCGTAATTTTTCTTGCCGGTACCCGGATCTATGCGCAGACGTCGACAATATTTGTCAAAGGCATCGACCACAGAGGTCGAGGGTGTGATGGGATACCAGGCCGCCACAGTCGCACCGGCATAGACCGCACCTAGAGCCGCTGCAGTGTTCCCGTCCATCAGAATATTGTCGAAATCTTCAATGTGCTTGGCAAGCTTGTGGCCGCGCTCCAAGTGGATACCGATAGGGCAGTCAAAGTGAGTAACGGCGTATTGATAACCCAGCTCTAGAGCGTAGATATTGGGCGTTATCAGTTTTTCCTTCCCTTTAAATTGATCGGCAACAAGATCTTTAAGCACGTTAAAATCAATGTTTAATAACGCCGAAAGTGCACCGACATAAATCACATTCTTAAACAGCAGCCGTTGTCGCGCATCAGTGTATTCACGCAAACAAATATCCGTGAAGGGAATGCCAAAATAGTTAACGTCATCTCTTATTAAACGTAAATCGAGGGGCTTGGTAGAGTCGTAGACAAAATATCCTCCAGACTCCACCTCAGCCACATCACGCTTAATGCTCTGAGGGTTTACGCAAACCATAATATCGATACCGCCCCGTCGGCCTAAATAACCATCCTGACTGACGCGGACCTCATACCAAGTTGGCATTCCCTGAATGTTAGAGGGAAATATATTGCGAGGACTCACCGGAATCCCCATCCGGAAAATTGCTTTCGCAAACATACTGTTGGCACTGGCAGAGCCTGTGCCGTTGACGTTGGCAAATTTTATGACGAAGTCATTGACGGACTGCTTTGCTTGCATGAGCTTCCAGCCTTGGTAACGCTATAAAAGAATCGTTGCATATCCCATGCACCCGTGGGGCATCGTTCAGCACAGAGTCCACAGTGCAGACAGACATCTTCGTCTTTCACCATGACCCGTTTTGTTTGGGGCAACGTTTTCGAAACATACAAATCCTGATCCTCACGTTTTGCGGGACGTCGCAGGGACTGCCGCAGTGCAGGTTCAGCATCATTATTAAGAAAATTTATGCAGTCTGTGGGGCAGATATCGACACAGGCGTCGCACTCAATGCATTTGGATGTTGTGAAAACCGTCTGTACATCGCAATTTAAACAACGCTCAGCCTCTTGATAAGCGACCTCAATATCAAAGCCCAATTCAACCTCAAGCTTGCGGTCTCTGAGTGCCTTTTCCTTGCTCACGTGGGGCACCGGATAACGATCATCGTTAGAGACTTCGCTGTCGTAACTCCACTCATGTACGCCCATTTTCTGACTTACTAAGGTCACTCCGGGCGCCAAGCGGTTTTCAACGCGCTCGCCGTTTAAGAAGAGGTCGATGGAGATGGCAGCCTGATGCCCTTGAGCAACGGCGGTAATAATATTTTCTGGGCCAAATGCCGCATCGCCACCAAAAAACACTTTTTTCAAGGTGCTTTGAAACGTGGTTTTATCAACCACCGGCATGTCCCACTTTCCAAATTCGATGCCCACATTGCGCTCAATCCAGGGAAAGGCATTATCCTGACCAATCGCAATAATGACGTCATCGGCCTCAAAGAATACCTCTTCACCTGTGGGCACCAGCTCACGATTACCGTCCGCGTCGTATACGACATTAACGACCGTAAAGCGCATACCTTTGAGAACGCCGTCCTCATGAACAAACTCTTTTGGCACGTGATTATTAATGATGGGGATATCTTCAGCCGCCGCATCTTCAATTTCCCAGGCAGAAGCTTTCATTCGTGAGAACTCGGAGCGAACGACGACTTTGACGTCTTCTCCACCGACTCGTCGGGCGGTGCGACAGCAGTCCATGGCCGTGTTTCCACCTCCCAGAACCAGCACTCGCTTTCCAATACTGCTGACATGATCAAAGGCTACTGATGCCAACCAATCGATTCCCACGTGAATCGATGCATCACAAGCCTCGCGACCAGGAATATCTAAATCGCTTCCTCTAGGGGCGCCCGTTCCAATAAATACGGCGTTATAACCCTGCTGCAAAATGGACTTAAGGCTTGAGATATAAGTTTGGAAATGTTGGCGAATACCCATGTTGAGAATGAAATCGACCTCTTCATCCAACACCTCGGGTGGCAGCCGAAACGCCGGAATTTGACTGCGCATGAAGCCTCCACCTAGAGGCTGATCGTCATAGAGATCAATCTGATAACCCAGGGGCGCCAAGTCTCTGGCCACGGTCAGTGAGGCCGGTCCTGCTCCAATCAGAGCGACCCGCTTACCAGTACCCT
>ENA-UZWX01019411-UZWX01019411.1-metagenome-genome-assembly--contig:-Day-4---50m-contig-19411_pt1 | contig 11032 bp, 10 predicted proteins | sample MGYA00260347_ERZ794907 | MGnify/ENA metagenome assembly ERZ794907 | reverse complement strand
GCCGTCACCCCCTTAGCATGGCGCAGCGGGCGTATTGCGGTTTCGCTCTTCCCCGTCAAATGGGCAAGACGGGCATCGGTAAAGCCGAACATTTTCAACTCGCGCAGAGCCTCTGTATCTTGCGGAAGCCCATTCGTCTTCACGGCCTCTTCCATATCAACGATTTCGCGGATCCGCGCCAGAAACCAAGGGTCAAATTTGGTGACGGCAAAAATTTCATCATCGCTCAACCCATGGCGCATCGCTTGCGCAATCGTGCGCATCCGATCCGGCGTTTGCAAACTGATCGCGCGCACAACCGCAGCTTTTTCGGGTGCCCCTTCGATCTCAACCTCATCAAAACCGGTGAGACCGGTTTCCATAGATGCCAACGCTTTTTGCAACGATTCATGAATCGTGCGGCCGATTGCCATCGCTTCGCCGACAGATTTCATCGCTGTGGTCAGCGCAGGCTGCGAACCGGGAAATTTCTCAAAGGCAAAACGTGGAATTTTGGTTACAACGTAATCGATTGTCGGCTCAAAGCTTGCAGGCGTTACGCGGGTGATATCATTGTCCAGCTCGTCGAGCGTATAGCCAATCGCCAGTTTGGCGGCAATTTTTGCAATTGGAAACCCGGTTGCTTTAGAGGCCAGCGCAGACGAGCGAGACACGCGCGGGTTCATTTCAATCACCACCATGCGGCCATCTTCGGGATTGATCGCCCATTGCACGTTCGAGCCGCCAGTCTCCACCCCAATTTCGCGTAACACGGCGATCGAATGGTTCCGCATGATTTGATATTCTTTATCCGTCAACGTCAGCGCTGGCGCTACGGTGATCGAATCGCCCGTATGCACGCCCATCGGATCCACATTTTCAATCGAACAGACGATAATGGCGTTATCCGCTGTGTCGCGAACCACTTCCATTTCATATTCTTTCCAACCCAGAAGCGATTCATCCACCAAAATCTGGTTCACCGGCGAAGCATCCATGCCCGTGCGGCAATAATATTCAAAATCATCGCGGTTATAGGCCACGCCGCCGCCTGTTCCGCCCAACGTAAAGGCTGGGCGAATGATCGCGGGCAATCCGATTTCATCCAAGGCCTCATTGGCCATGCGAACGCCGGCGTTCAAATCGGTTTTACCTTCGGCATCTTTCGGCGCGGTAATAATCGTGGCTTTGGGGTTTTCGATCCCCAACCGATCCATCGCTTCGCGAAATAATTTACGATCTTCAGCCATTTCAATCGCATCACGCTTCGCGCCGATCATTTCAACGTTGAATTTGTCTAAAACGCCCATTTCCTCTAGCGCCAAAGATGTGTTCAACGCAGTTTGCCCACCCATCGTGGGCAATAACGCGTCGGGGCGTTCTTTTTCGATTATCTTAGCAACCACATCTGGGGTGATCGGTTCGATATATGTGGCATCCGCCAAGCCCGGATCCGTCATAATCGTGGCCGGATTGGAATTGACCAAAATCACCCGATACCCTTCTTCTCGCAACGCTTTACAGGCCTGCGCCCCTGAATAGTCAAATTCACAAGCTTGTCCGATAACAATAGGACCGGCTCCGATGATCATGATCGATGAAATATCGGTTCTTTTGGGCATTATAAAACCTTTGATAAAGCGGCGAAACAGCCGAGCGCTGCCAAGCAAGACGCGGCAAATTGTTGTGGGTTATAGAGATCACGCTGCAAGGTGCAAGTGCCTAGGCAAAAATACCATTATTTGCAGTAAAAGTGTCTGTCTTCTTCGGTAAACTGGTCCTATGAGGAACGTAAGAATAGCAGCGGACGTGACATGAAGATTCGGTTTGACACAGGCGATGCGCAACAACCGCGCAGTTTTGACCACCCGATCAGGGTGATTTGCGCTGCCTCCCCCTCAGCGCTGCCAAACGCGCTGGCAGCTTTGGATGCAGCGCTTTCACAAGGGCACTGGATCGCGGGCTACGCCAGCTATGAAATGGGCTATGCGCTCGAGCCGCGCCTCAACGCGGCAATGCCGGAAAAGCGGCAATGGCCTTTGCTGTGTTTCGGCGTTTACAAAGGCCCAACAGCGCGGCGACCCGTCTCAACCACAGCCCACCGGGCCGCGCAGCTTGGCGCCTTTACGCCGCAATGGCAGTTTGACGAGTATGAAAAGGCCTTTACCACCGTCCAACGTTATATCGCTGCAGGGGATATTTATCAGGCCAATCTTACCTTCGGGCTAACAGCGGAATTCCAAGGATCGGTTGCGCGTTTGTTTGACGATCTCAGCGCTTACCAAGCGGTAAAACACGGCGCCTTGGTCGAACAAGAGGATGGCCGGGCGATCATATCGCGGTCTCCAGAATTATTTTTTCGCACAGACGCGTCAGGGCAGATCGAAACCCGCCCGATGAAAGGCACACAGCCGCGCGGCATCACGAAACCTGAAGACCAGAAACGGCTAAACTATCTGCAATCTGACCCGAAAAATCGCGCAGAAAACCTGATGATTGTAGACCTTCTGCGCAATGATATTTCGCGCATTTGCGAGGCAGGATCGGTGAAAGTGCCTTCGCTTTATCGCGTGGAAACCTATGCCACCGTTCATCAGATGACCTCGCAAGTTTTGGGTCAATTGCGCAAAGACCAAACACTGTCTGATATTTTCAAGGCGTTGTTTCCGTGTGGCTCTATCACCGGTGCGCCAAAATTGCGGGCGATGCAAATTTTGCGGGATTTGGAGCCCGAGCCGCGTGAAATTTATTGTGGCACGATCGGCTGGGCCGCGCCGGATGGCAGCTCTGAGTTCAACGTTGCGATCCGCAGCCTGATGATCGATAACCAAAGCGTTCAATTAAACGTTGGCGGCGGCGTGGTCTATGACAGCGATGCCGCCTCAGAATATGAGGAAGCTCTGTGGAAAGCCCGCTTCGCAACCACATTCCAAAAAACTGCCGATTGATTGAAACCCTGCGGATTGATCCGCAGCGCGGGGCGGTGGATATAAAACGGCATTTAGACCGCATGTGCCTAAGCGCGCAAAAATTGGGGTTTGTTTTTCAGCGCGGCTTCATCACCGAAAAACTTCAAACAATCAAAACCACCAAAGTCTTGCGATGCCGGCTTACCATTGACCAAGCCGGAGCCGTTGAAATAACCCAGGCGCCGCTTGCCCCCACGCAGCCCGAATGGCAGGTTGCCATCAGCGCGCAGCGGTTAACTTCCTATGATCCCTGGCTGCGCCATAAAACCACCCAACGCCAGATCTATGATGACGCTCGCGCTGCGCTGCCACCCCATATCGATGAGATGATCTTTTTCAACGAAAAAAATCATCTCTGTGAGGGCACGATCACCAATGTTTTTCTGCAGCTTAAAACCGGAGAATGGGTGACGCCCCCAATCAGCAGCGGGTGCTTGCCCGGCGTGTTACGAGCCCGCAAACTGGCAAAACGTCAAGTGCGGGCAAAAATAATCACCGCTAAAGATTTGGAAAATTGCCAGTCGTTTTGGCTTGGCAACGCGCTTAGAGGCGAAATCAAAGGCAAACTGCTTCTGGGATGACTTGACATCAGCCCCACAACCCTGTGTATCGGCACAAGAATTGATCTTTGCTTGGAAAGGCCAAAGCCATGCACGTCTATCGCAGCCATACATGCGCCGACCTGAATAAATCAAATGTCGGAGAGACCGTGCGTCTTTCAGGCTGGGTGCACCGCGTGCGTGATCATGGTGGGTTGCTGTTTATCGATCTGCGCGATCATTATGGCATCACGCAGGTGATGGCGGACCCGGACAGCCCCGTGTTTGCAGAAATTGAAAAGCTGCGCAGCGAATGGTGTATCCGCATTGATGGCAATGTCATGCTGCGCGATGAAAGTCTGATCAACGCCAAAATTCCCACGGGTGAGGTTGAGGTATTTATTCGCGATCTGGAAGTTTTGGGGCAAGCTGAAGAGCTGCCGCTGATGGTCTTTGGCGAGCAAGATTATCCTGAAGAAACGCGCCTGCGCTACCGCTATTTGGATCTGCGCCGTCAAAAGTTGCAAGACAATATGAAGCTGCGCTCAGACGTGGTGGCCAGTATCCGACGCAAAATGTGGGACCGTAATTTCCGCGAATATCAGACCCCGATCATCACAGCCTCAAGCCCGGAAGGCGCGCGCGATTTTCTGGTGCCAAGCCGACTGCACCCGGGCAAGTTCTATGCATTGCCGCAGGCGCCCCAACAGTTCAAACAACTGATCATGGTCTCGGGCTTTGACAAATATTTTCAAATTGCCCCCTGCTTTCGCGATGAAGATCCGCGGGCGGATCGCTCTCCAACTGATTTTTATCAACTTGATCTTGAGATGTCATTTGTCACGCAACAGGATGTGTTTGACACGATTCAACCTGTTTTACGTTCGGTTTTTGAAGATTTTGGCGGCGGGCGCACGGTCGATACCGATTGGCCTCAAATCTCTTATCGCGATGCAGCGCTTTGGTATGGCTCGGATAAGCCAGATCTGCGCAACCCGATCAAAATGCAGCGCGTTTCTAATCATTTCCGCGGGTCGGGCTTTGCAATTTTTGCAAAATTATTGGAACAAGAGGGCACTGAAATTCGCGCCATCCCCGCACCCGGGGGCGGCAGCCGCAAGTTTTGTGATCGAATGAATGCATTTGCGCAAAAAGAAGGCTTGCCTGGCATGGGCTATATTTTCTGGCGCAGCGGCGAAAACGGCATGGAAGCGGCGGGGCCTTTGGCCAAAAATATCGGGCCAGAGCGCACAGAAGCGATCCGGCAGCAGCTTGGCCTGGATGTGGGGGATGCTGCGTTTTTCTTGGGCGGAAAACCAAAAGCCTTCGAGGCGGTTGCAGGCCGCGCCCGCAACGTAATTGGCGAAGAGCTTAATCTAACCGATAAAAATCGCTTCGCCTTTGCTTGGATTGTTGATTTTCCGATTTACGAACAGGATGCGGAAACCGGTAAAATCGATTTTGAACATAATCCATTTTCGATGCCGCAAGGCGGTATGGAGGCGCTTGAAGGTGATCCTCTTGCGGTTTTGGGCTACCAATATGATCTGTCTTGCAACGGGTATGAATTGGTTTCTGGCGCGATCCGAAACCACAAACCCGAAATCATGTTCAAAGCCTTTGAAATCGCCGGCTATGATGAAAGCGAAGTGCGCAAAAGATTTGGCGGCATGGTCAACGCGTTCCAATTTGGCGCACCGCCGCATGGTGGATGCGCCGCCGGGATTGACCGTATCGTGATGCTGCTGGCCGATGAGGCAAATATCCGCGAAGTGATCATGTTCCCCATGAACCAACGCGCCGAAGACCTTATGATGGACGCGCCAAGTCAGCCGATGGCAGATCAATTGATGGAGCTGAACCTGCGAGTCATCCCGCAAGACTAAAGCGGCAGAAGCGCCATCAATATGCAGCGCACGATGTTAACAATCGTGGTTTATAGAATTGCGATCTGGCCAATGCGGTGTTCAATTTTTGCGCAGAGCTGATCAATATCGCCGGTTTTTATGGCCTCTCGCATAAAATCATCGCCGCTGGCCGCGCACACCCCTGCTAAAAAACTGCGGATAAAGCCTTCTTCCTTGGCAGAGGGGTAATCTTTCAAACTGATCAGCGCCTGCACTAAATCATCGCGAAAGGTAATCAAATCAGGCGTGACCGGCGCATCTTGCAGAACAATCGGGCCTTTGGGTTTCTGCTCGATGGGCAAAAGCTGCAAAATCGTTGATTGAAAGCAAGAGAGGTTTTCAAAAGGTTTTGCAAGAAATCCATCCGCGCCCGCTTGCAAGCTTTGATGATGCATCAGATCATCCCCGCTGGTGCCCAAAATCACACCAATGCGCGGAGATGCGCCCGCCAATTCTGATATCAACTGAAGGCCGGATCCATCCGGCAAACCAACGTCGATAATGACGATTGTGGGGAAGTAAACGTTCAAATGCCGGCGCGCCGCCGCCAAACTATCCGCTCGGCGCAATCGCGCACCGCTGTGCAAACACATCAAACGCGCCGCTTCACAGATAAAACGGCTATCTTCGACAATCAGAACTGTTTTTCCGATTAAGGGCCGAGTGTTGCGCCCCATTGGCGTCAGTTCTACCAGATCCAATGAATTCATGCACGCCTCCTGCGATTCTGAAACCATCCTGCCTCAGGGTGGCTAATAAGCGGTTAATTCAAGTCAGAACGCGCGGGCGGCTCTTGCACCGCCGCCACTCTCAGCGCATAAGGTTGCGCAATCGATAGGAGAGCTCAGATGATCGGACGCCTCAATCATGTGGCCATCGCCGTCCCCGACTTAGAACGCGCTGCAGAGCAATATCGCAGCACCCTAGGGGCTGAGGTTGGCCCCGCCCAAGATGAGCCTGATCATGGCGTCACCGTGGTATTCATCACGCTGCCAAACACCAAGATCGAGCTGCTTTATCCTTTGGGGGAAACCAGCCCTATTCAAAGCTTTCTTGATAAAAACCCAAGCGGCGGAATCCACCATATCTGTTATGAGGTGGACGATATTAGAAAAGCCCGCGACCAACTTATTGAGGCTGGCAGCCGGGTTTTGGGCAAAGGCGAGCCAAAAATCGGCGCGCATGGAAAACCTGTGCTGTTTTTACATCCCAAGGACTTCAACGGCACCTTGATTGAACTTGAACAAGTGTAGCGAATAGGAAACCGAACATGTCTATAACCTCTGCGCTGGTTCTCTTTGCCGTTCTGTGGTTTTTAACCTTTCTGGTTGTGATCCCCATTCGCCTCAAAACGCAGGGCGATGTTGGCACGGTCGTGCCAGGTACGCATGCCGGAGCGCCGGAAGATCACAATTTGAAAAAGAAGGCTTGGATTACCACAGCGATCGCCGCGGTGCTTTGGGCCGTGATTACATCGATCATCTTATCCGGTGCGATCACCATACGTGATCTGGATGTGTTCAACCGGATGGGCCCTGCCACGACAAACGAAAGCCCTGCGGATCAATAACAGCGCGATGCGCGGCGTTACTTAAGACAAACCACGCCCGCGCAGGGCGCCTAGCAATGTTGATGTAAAGAACAACGCCGCCGCGCAGCAAATAATGCTGGGGCCGGTTGGTGTATCCCAATGCAATGAGGCCGCAAGACCGCCAAGCGTTGCACAAGCACCAAACGCCGCCGCGATCAACGCCATCGCTTCGGGTGTATTTGCAAAATTACGCGCCGCAGCTGCTGGAATAATCAACAAAGCCGCGATGAGGATGGCACCGACAATTTGAATGCCCAACGCCACAATAAGGGCCAAGGCCAGGGTCAATACCAATTGCTCACGCTTGGGGTTAATCCCTTCAGCCTGCGCCAAATCGCGGTTCAAAGTGCAGGTCAGCAAGGCCGACCAGCGCCACCCCAGCAACCCCACCACGAGGAAAAGCCCAAGGCCGATCCACAGAAAATCGGACCAAGCAACCGATAGAATATCCCCGAAAAGATAGGCCATCAGATCGATCCGCACATCCGAGAAAAACGACACCGTCACCAAGCCCAAAGCCAACGTTGAATGCGCCATCACCCCAAGCAACGTATCTAATGTTTGACCGCGGGCCTGCAGCGCAGAAATCGCCAGCGCCATTGCAAGCGCAATCAGCAAAACGCCAATAAACACCGGCAGTGCAAACGCCAAAGACAGGGCCACACCCAAGATTGAGGCATGCGCTGTGGCATCGCCGAAATACGCCATCCGCCGCCAAACCACAAAACAGCCAAGCGGCGCAGCCGCCAAAGACAATGCCACACCCGCCAAGATCGCCCTTGCCAAAAAAGCGTCAAACATCTCCATCAGGCCAGCTCTTTGGCACTGGCATCCGGCGCAACCCTTGGCGCCGTAACTGTCGCAGCCGGCCCGCGCGGGTGATCATTATGGTGATGATCGTGGTGATCGTCATGCTCATGGTCATGATCGTGCTCATGGCGGTAAAGCGCCATCGCACCATCTGTTGAGGCCCCAAAAAGCGTTTGATATTCAGGGCTCGAGGCAACCTGCTCTGGGCTTCCTTGGCAGCAGACATGCCCGTTCAAACAAATCACCCGATCAGAGGCCGCCATCACAACGTGCAAATCATGGCTCACCAACAGCACTGCGCAGCCAGTATTTTGCCGCACCGTTTCTATTTGCCGATAAAAAGCAGCTGCTCCAGAATGATCCAAACCTTGCGTCGGCTCATCCAAAATTAACAGCTGCGGGCGGCATAACAGCGCGCGCGCCAATAAAACGCGCTGAAATTGTCCACCAGACAGCTGTGATAACTGCGCCTGCGAAACATGCCCCAGCCCCGCCTGCGCCGCCGCCGCCTCAAGATCTTTGGCCGGCACCCGGCGTGGCAGCGCCATAAACCGGCTGACAGTCAGCGGTAAGGTCGCATCGATATGAAGCTTTTGCGGCACATAGCCAATGCGCAAGCCAGCTTGCCGGGTTAAAGCGCCTTTCAGCGGAGTTATTGAGCCAATAAGGCTGCGCAGCAAGGTGGTTTTTCCTGACCCGTTGGGGCCAATAACAGTGAGGATTTCGGCCGATGAAATGCTTAGATCAACGTTTTGCAGAACCGTTCGGCCATTCAACGCAACGCTCAGGTTTTTTGCCGTAATCAAGCTCATTCCGGTTGATCAGTCAGACAATTTGGACAAATTCCTTCGGCTTCGATCACCGCTTTTTCGATTACAAACCCTGCCGAGTTCGCCACATCGCTTAACGGGCCGCGGGTTTCATCCACGCGCGTTTCGGCAACCGACGCGCAGCGCCGACAAATCAAAAACGCTGGCGAGTGGTGCAACCCAAGATGCGCGCAAGCAATAAAGGCGTTCAGCTTTTCAATTTTATGCGCAAAGCCGCGCGCCACCAAAAAATCAAGCGCCCGATAGGCCACCGGCGGCTGATGCTTAAAGCCATCTTCGCGCAACTGATCCAGTATTTGATACGCCCCCATCGCCCGATGCGCCTGCAAGAGCAACTCTAACACCCGCTTTCGCACTGGTGTGAATTGAACGCCCTCTTCAACGCAAAGCGCATCCGCGCGGGCCACCCCCTCGCTGATACAGGCGGCATGATCGTGTTTGTGGAATCCTAAATTCATCCTGCCTGTGTACTAAAGTAATTTGCGCATTCCAATGCCAATTCCTCTTGATATGTTATCCTATAACAAATAAAGAGTGAACGATGTTATAATATTACAAAGAAAGACTCCTATGCGCCGATTACCAATTTTAGCCACCGCTCTGCTTGTCAGCGCTAGCGGAGTGCGGGCAGATGTGCCAAATATCGTCGTGGATATCCCACCAGTTTTCAGCCTTGTCAGCAGCGTGATGCAGGGCGTAGGCACGCCAAAGCTTCTGCTTCGTGGCAATGATTCTCCGCATAATTTCGCGCTACGCCCTTCGCAAAGGCGCGACCTTGGACAGGCTGATATTATTTTTTGGATTGGTGAAGGGTTAACCCCTTGGTTGGAAAAGGCGCAAGCCTCTCTTGCACAGGCGCCTATCGCGGTGGCCTTAGGCGAACAAGCGGGCGTGGTTCAATTATCATTTCGCAAAGGGGCCCTGTTTGAAAATCAAGGCGAACACGGCGAACATGACGAACATGACGAACATGACGAACATGACAGCCCCGGTGAAGTCAACGGGCATGCAGAGAATAATCATGCAGAAAAGCACGAAAACACCGCAGCGCATGACGGGAATGATCATCAGGATCATGCAGGCCACGACCACTCTGGCTTAGACCCACATTTCTGGTTGGATCCAGAAAACGCAATACATTGGATCTATAAAATTGCGGATATATTATCGCAGACAGACCCCGAGAATGCGGGCGCCTATTATGCAAATGCCGCAAAGACCAAAGCAAGCTTGGAGCTGTTAAACAAAAATATCGCACAGCAGCTGGCGCCACATCACGCGGAACGCTTCTTAATCGTGCATGATGCCTTCCAATATTTTGAAGCGCGCTTTGGGCTTACCGCGCAAGGTGCAATTTCAGATGGGCACGCCGCGCCGCCGAGTGCCGCGCGCATCTTGGCAATTCGGGATCTCATGCAAGATCGAAAAATCAGCTGTGTGTTTGCCGAGCCGGGATATAACGCGAAGCTTCTAGACAATTTAATCAACGGGACTTCAGTGCGCTTGAAACAGTTGGATCCGCTTGGCGCAGGCCTGCCCTTGGACCACAGGCTCTATGAGGCTGTTTTGCAGAATATGGCCGATACGATGGTGGCCTGTTTCACGAATAATGAAGGGTAACTCAACCTGAGCCCCGCGCCTCATCAGCAGGGGCGGGCCGGTCAGGCTGCACGGCGGGGGCGGGCAATGTCTCTTGAAAGGCCCAGCCGCTCGCCTGCAGCAACTCGGCCAAATTACGCGCCTTACGTTTGAAATAATCCGTCGCATAGCTGGATCGCTTGCGGTTGATGTCCCACCTTTTTGCGTAGTCTTTGGCCCTAAGCCGATCTTTAAACCCCAACCGTTGAAATGCTTCAAAAACGATCACGGGAGCGCTTTGCTCTTTGCCAAAAACGGCCCGCGTTTTCATATTATGGGCGGTGATTAAATACTGAATCAAAATGCATAATAAATCATCCCGATAGAAACTCTCTTTCTTCCCCCGCGGCCATTTCTTTTCAAATCCGCCCATCAACAAAAGCGAAAATTCATGCGCTGCTGCCCCAACTGACACCCTATCAGCTGCCATCCGCAGCACATATCCGCGCGCCAAAGCCCAAATATGGCGATCTTTATGCGCCCAATCGATCAGCTCTTGTTCTAAAGGTTCGGGCAGCTTGATGTGCAAAGAATATCCTTGCGGCGCCAAGCCATCAATGAAGTGCATCGCGCGGTCCGACCAAGGTTCAAACATCAGCTGACCTTCGATCACATGACCTGACAGCCTGATCAATTGTACGGTTTCTTGAATCAGCTTTTCGTTCATTTCCATCCTGCGACACCGCGCGCGCCGTGCCAAGCGCCCTACCTGGCCTTGATCACTACACCTTACAGTATGACCTTGCGAGAACCGTGCCAAACGCCCGCC
>ENA-UZWX01002696-UZWX01002696.1-metagenome-genome-assembly--contig:-Day-4---50m-contig-2696_pt2 | contig 11085 bp, 8 predicted proteins | sample MGYA00260347_ERZ794907 | MGnify/ENA metagenome assembly ERZ794907 | reverse complement strand
GTGATGCCTGCTGCTAAACACGCAGCATCACACTCATCAGGTAAGCCATCATCGTCGAAGTCGATAGCACTGTTCGACAAGGCTATCTGAGCTGGCGATGACTCAAACGCATACCCTGTTGCTGTGCCACTGGTAGAAAAATTTATCGTCGCGCCATCGAAACTGCCCAGCGTGCTGAACTCTAAGTGAGCCAATGCTGCGGGAATTTGCCCTGGCCAGTCGCCACCGAGACTGGCCCATGCAAAATGGATATACATATCTGTATCGGGGTCATTATCGAAGTCTTCGACATCAGTCATCGGTGGGGATATCCCGACCAGAGCGAGCTCGTTGATGAACGTATTTTGGACCCAAGTCAACTTAGCCGCATCGAAATGAACGCGTAAACCAAGTCCGGGCAAGTTCGCATTACTATTCGATGTGTTGTAAACAATTTCAACCTCAAAATTGTTTGCCGGGACGGCAACAACTTCGCTGGCGATAGTGACGATTTGAAAATCCTCACCCCATGCATGCGTACCGAATAATGAAGCGCATAAAGCGATCGCCAATTGAACTGCACGACATTTAGTAATCATGAATCACTCACTCCGACTCTTCGGGTACGAATTCGAAAGTATATCCCACCGCCACATCCGACGCGGTAACGGTTAAATGTTGGGATGTGTTCTTAACTATATCAAACAACATAAGCGGTTGTCGCTCCCCCCAATCCCCCATCGGGGACACCCAAGCCAACTTGATGAATCTGTCCGTTCTAAGATCGGCATCGTAGTCATTGGTGTCTGCTTGATCGGAAACGCCTACCAATCCTTTTTGATAAAGATTATTCAATGAAAGCGAACCTTCACCGCTACTATAATGAAGCCGGATGCCTATACCCGTTGCTCCTGGTCCCAGTTCGTTATCAGCGCGATACCAACCGGCCACTAGTCCGTCTTGTGCGTCTAGGTAGACAACTTGCTTTTGAGCTAATTGGTTTGACGCTATTACGCCAAGGGATACCAATAGTAATGATGTAAAGATAACACCAAATACATATTTTTCCATGCCAAATCCTTTTGACGATTGTGAGATTTGAGCCTGCTTTTGGAGCTCTCTCTTTACACGTCTTTTTCCCGAAGCCACATGATATCATCGACAACCTTAAAATCACCTAAATTAGTTGGCATTCAGTACCTAACCGACAAGTGGAGGTTTGTCTGAAAAGCGAGCACAACAATCAGACTCCTTCAGAGCTCAACGCGCCATATAAGAAATCAAATTAACAGTCTGAAATATATTATCTAGCACCGCTTTACAATGATTTTTATTCGCCACTTTCATCAACTTTTTGCTCGATTTTCTCCTCCATGAGGTAAAGGTGCAGCTGCGCGCAGTTTTCCCTCATGCTTATTATTACTGTAGCAACGGGTGTAGCCATAATTTTGGCCATGGTACCGTGAATTTCCTTTGACACTTTGCCGACAGATTCAAATTGCTGCATTGATTCACATCAATCAAAGACCCCAAAGCGTATGTCGCTTTCTAATTTAACCTTCTACTCAAATCGGCCAGCTATAGGCTATGTCACAGGGGGTGGTCGGCTGTGATTTCGCGTTTTATTGGCAAGGGATATTTAGCGGCTGGGCGAACGCTTCTGGCAGCGCTCGCCTGCGGGTGTGCCTTTGCAAGTTTTGCTGACTTTACGTGTATTAAGAGTCGTGACAGCTAGGGAGAAGTGAATTACCCTGTTATGAAGCTCTATTGCTCAGGAAATAACGTGACTATAAATATCGTTAACTACACGACGCAAACGCCCTGTATAGAAAACTTCTCGAAAGAAAGATTTGTCAGCAGACATTACATGGAACAAGAGTGGACGTCTGTGTGGAGAAGTCATTGGCTATTGGCCGGTTTACAAAGCGATGTCGAAAAACCCGGTGATTATTTTGTCTTTGACATGGGACGCGAACAAATTCTTGTTACCCAAACTACTGACCACGAAATTCAAGGCTTCTACAACGTTTGCCAACACCGCGGCAACACACTGGTGACAAAAGAGAGAGGACATGCTGTTAATTTTCGGTGTGCCTATCACGCGTGGACCTACGATATCAGCGGCAATTTATCAATTGTCCCGTACAAAGAACGTTTCACCAAAGGCGCACCCGGCCACGACCGTGACCTAAAAAAAGTGCACACAGAATGCTGGAATGGTTTTGTTTTTGTTTGCCTCGCGGAACAGCCTATACCTTTCAAAGAATTTCTTGGACCGCTCGACGAGATCCTCTCACCTTACCATTTTGACAAAATGACGCTTCTTCAAGACCAGACGGTGACGTTAGATTGTAATTGGAAAGCAGTTATTGATAACTTCAGCGAGCTGTATCACGTTGATTTTCTCCATCCCCAACATAAAAGTATGGTCGATTGTTGCAACGATACCGTGCGGCTATTCGAACACGGGCACACCGGCGTAGAGGTACCCGGTGGCACAGTAAACCCTAGGTTCCCGGTGCCAGATATGCCCACCAACATTCAGGCAATGCAACTAAAGTCCATCGGCCTTGACCCGGCTGACTTCAAGGGCAGAGTGTTGGAGGTGCGCGAAGCAATCCAGCAACAGAAACGAAAACTGGGACATACGAAAGGAATGGACTATTCAACATTGGCCGATGAGCAACTTTCAGACGTTTGGCAATACAACTTATTTCCTAACAGTGTGCTTTCCTTTACGCCCGAACATTGCTGGATTCTTCGGCCAAGGCCACATCCCACGGACCCTGCTCGATGTGAATTTGACAAAATTAGTTTAGTCCGCTTCGCCGACCCTAGCCTTGCCACATCCGACGGCGCGATTATGTCTGCAGGCCGGCACGACCAAAATCAATCAGCCTTTTTGCCAGAACACTACGAACGACCTGAACGGGATGTTTTCCACTACAGTGACATTATTGCTGGTGAAAAGTCTATGACAGACACCATCGACCAAGATGTTGAGCTTCTTGCAGGCGTTCAGCGCGGCATGACCTCATCGGGTTTTGATACAGTTTTCCTTAATGAAGACGAAATGAGAGTTCAACATTTTCACAACACCCTGAATCAGCTCCTTACCTGAACCAGTCGGTTGTTAGCGTTAGGACCTCATATGCTCGCGTAAGAATCAAACAGCTTACAGGCAGCCTGAAAACCAGCCACACCGGCCTGAGCATGATTGAGTCCGGTGATTGCTGATGCTCAGCACAAATTCGTTTAACATGACCAACGATATATTCACTTACCTATATTTGGAGCTTGTATATGACCCACCCGCAGTTAGCCCTGAGCAACGATGAGCTACTCAGTACCACCCGCGCCGTACGTAAGCGGCTAGACTTTGATCGACCTGTGCCAATGGAAGTGTTGGAAGAATGCATGAATATTGCCGTTCAAGCACCTACCGGCTCAAACGCGCAAGGATGGCAGTTTATGTTTGTCACCGATCAGGCAAAAAAGGAGCGCATCGCTGAAATCTACGCGCAGGTCTGGGAAATTTACAGGACCATGCCTGTCGCCATTCATCATTTACATAAAGATAGCGGAGACCAGTCACTGGTTTCTAGTCAAGAAAGATCGACCTCTTCCGCTGAATATTTAGCAGCCAACATGGCCAAAGCGCCTGCATTATTGATTCCCTGCATTGCCGGACGTATTGAATCGCCGGAAATTGCTGGCGGTGGAAATTTCGCACAAGCTGCCACGTATGGTTCTATTATACCCGCCACTTGGAGCTTCATGCTTGCCGCTCGTGCCCGTGGATTGGGTACCGCCTGGACGACACTACATTTAATGCATGAGGAAGAAGTCGCAAATCTACTTGGTATTCCCTATGCTGATTTCACTCAAATAGCCTTGATACCGATTGCTTACACCAAAGGCACTGAGTTCAAACCCGCATACCGTCCGCCTCTCAATACCGTCATGCATGTCGACCAATGGTAAGCAGCCCTGCTGTGCGATAAAGGATCACCCTAGGTTCTCCAGGGTGGTCCTATTCAAACGTTGGATAAACAACACGGCAAATCGCCCAGCGTCCACAGGCAAGGCGCATCGTTTCCAAAGTCAATTGGTCCTGCTTTACCCACCGATAACCATCGAATCCTGAGTCGTGAACTTATCACAGGAGACAAGTGGTGAAATGCAGGCCTTTTCTTCACTCATGTCTCTTAAGACGGCTTCGTTATAAATAGAAAAGTCGCGCAGGGCATTGACCTCTCCTGAAAATCCTATTTTTTCATAGGCAGGCTCATTCATATCATTGCCTAACGTACCTATAAAAGATTCGTCAGTATCGAAAGAATGAACAGTCTTTTCTCTCCCGATTATCGTAGCGGCGCGCCTAATACGACCAGAGGACATTAGGTAGGCGTCGCGCGGCAGATTCGGTTTCATCATCGAATGCCCCTGCATTGGTTCTCCCTCTGGTGCGATACCAAGCAAGTCCAAAATTGTTGGTAAAAGATCGATATGTCGGGTGAAAGCGTATTCCGGCACACCGATGTTCTTATCGGGCACATGGATGACTAACGGAACCATATGGGTTTGCTGGCTAAGATTAGTACCTCTGCCAGAAAACTTGCCATCTATGAACTCCTCACCGTGATCCGAGGTGATGACGATAATCGTCTGCTCAAGCAAGCCAGACACCTTGAGTTCTTCAAGCATTTCGCGAACGACAACTTGAGAGTAATCAACCGCACGTTGATGCCTTTCCTCATCACTACCCGCCGTGCTACCCGGATACTTATACTGTAAATGAGCAGCAGAAGAATAAAATGTTGCAAAGAATGGCTGCATGTCTTTCAGTCGCTGCACGCCCTCAACAAACATCAACCTATCGTTGCCCTCAGAAAAGCCGGGTTTGTCTACATCAAGGCCTCGGGATTCCGCAATTGAGAGTAATTCAGGTAAACCCTTCACTACGTCGTAACCTATACTGTCATAAATATCACGCTCGCCCTGATAATGCAGTCCTTGCGAGCTAACAAACTCGGTGTGGTAACCCAACTCTCTAAGCGTATTGGGAAGCCCCGGTAGATTACGCACATTGGCAGCGATCACTTCTGAAGTTGGGCTTGCATAAATCCCAGATAGCAAAGTAAACATCGATTTGGTGGAGGTAGCGAACGAAGAATAGCTATCTGAGTAGTGTCCGCCTTGCGCAGCAAGTTCAGCAAACACTGAACTGCCAGTTCGACTTTCCGCTTCTCTGATTACCCACGATGGAGTGCTCTCCAAAACATAGAGGACAACGTTGTAGCCTTTCGCTACTGCGACGGAGGGATTCGTTACGTGGGCAAAGTCATCTGCACTAGACAAGCGCAAAGGTTGAGGGGTCTTGAATTGTTGGTGGTTACGATGCCCCGGGGTTTCTTGTTGCAGCAAAGGCTGAGCTAGCGAAGAAAATATAAAATTGCTGTGCAGCCCGTATGCCTTCGGAGAATTGTAAGCACCTGCAGCAACGGACACTACGATGACCAGCGCTGAGAATGCAGCCGGAACCGGTCTACGCGGAATCCAACGTATCACTAAAGCACTCATTCGACCCAACGAGTCGTTGCTCCGTAACGCTTGCACGGCAACCAAGAGAAGGCTAATTAGGAAAAATGTAAGCGAGAACATTAGCGCCACTTTCCAAAAGTTGACGCCAGCGAAAATAAAAACTCCCGAAGCGAGCGTCGCCGTCTCGGTTAGGCTAAACACAATCAAGTCCCAGCTCAAGGGCTCCAGAAACTTAAGCTTCGTTCTTGCATCTATTATTTGAAGTACGAGCAGCAGGTTCGCAACAAAAATAATTGCTACGGTCTTAGCGGCCGAAGCGCCGTGCCTACTCAACCAACTGCATAAAACATAAAAAACGCTCAAGACCGCAACGTCTTGCACGAAGCATTGCGCGTAGTCTATGAATTGCCAAGTTGCTTGAACGCCCAGTTCACCGGCAAAAACACTGTAACAGCGCCAGAACATCATCATAGGCAGCAGCGCAATAAATAGCAGGCCAACAGGATAGGGCTCGCTTGGTCGCGTTGAATCGTACATAGAGCATATCTCGATCGTGAGTTCGAGTTGTACTTTGCAATAGACGTGCCAGCTGTGAATCGCCTGCAACCTGGATACTCTTTAACCATTTTGAGCACCGATTGCAAAACCTAATCGGAAGTCTAAAGGAATAGGTTAGCTCTGACTTGCCGAAACGCGAAACACATTCAAAGCACATCGCAAATCGCGCCCTAACGGTTCGCAAATTGCAAATCTCTGGGCGCTCACTCCTAAGGCCCTACTCCCTTCAAACTTTCGGCCGCGCAAATCACACAGCACATAGAACAAATGACACCACCGCGCCATTGCCATACGGGTATATTAATTCGCGCAAATATCATGATTATTCAGTCTTTAAAGCCACATCACGAGGATGGCACCCACCGACGTGTTTACTGGTAAGCGGGCTTGATTGTAAAGTTAAGCGTGAAATTACATGTATTTGCTAGGTGCTTATAGTTACACTGTTAAGGACAGTGGCAAAGGAGAGCTTGTTTGGCGACTAAAGCGCGTTTCAGTACTATCCTATTTTACGGCATTGGTTCGATTTCCCCTGCCATAAAAAACAATCTACTTTCAGCTTTCTTGTTTTATTACTACAACCAAGTGCTTGGACTCAGCCCATGGCTAGTTAGTCTCGCATTGGCAATCGCTCTTGTTGTAGATGCTATCACCGATCCTATTCTTGGGTATGCTTCCGATCACACTATTTCTCGATGGGGCCGTCGACACCCCTACATTTATGCGAGTCTGATACCAAGCTCAGCTTTCTATTTGTTCCTTGTCATCGCGGAATTTGGCAGCAGCCAACTAGCGCTTTTTGTTCAGTTACTCCTTTTGGTAACGGGATTACGAGTTGCTTGGACTTTTTTCCAAGTACCCCGAGAAGCATTAGGAGCAGAATTGTCTAAAGACTATTCTCAAAGAAACACCTTAAATGGCCTCTCAGCTTTTTTCGGCTGGATCGGCGGCGCAGGCATTGCCTACGCGACCAATGCCTATTTTCTCGGCGGCTCCTACGACAACGCTGCGGGATATCAGAAGCTGGCCTATTGGGGTTGTTCAATTATTTTTGTGACCAGCCTCATCTTTGCGCTCGGCACACATCGAAACATAAAAGAGTTACAGCAGGCAGAAGTAAAGAAACGCGCAACCTTTCGGGAAATCTGGGCCGAGATACTGGAAACCCTGAACCATCGATCATGGCTCGTGCTATTTTTTGCCGGAATTGTATTCAGTGTCTATATCGGCCTAACCACTGGCCTCGGGATCTACTTCAACCGTTTCTTCTGGGAATGGGCGCCGTCGGATATCGCAATTTTTGCCATCGCAGATCTTAGCGCGGCATTGGTCATCAGCGCGTTTGCCGGGTTTATCGCCAAAGGGTGGGACAAAAAGCGCCTAGCAACCGGGCTGTTCATCGTTTCCATCATCGTTGGCCCCGTGCTGCTAGCTGGTCGACTGTCTGATTTGTGGTATGGCACCAACCTAATGCCAGCCAACGGAGAACAATATGGCACCCTTTGGTGGGTGATGCTGATTCACAGTGTGTTTATGGCGGCGATCGGCGTCCTCGCCTGGATCTTGGTAGGTTCCATGACCGCTGACGTGGTCGAAGATAGTCAGACGAAAACAGGCAAGCGATCTGAAGGATTGTTTTTTGCAGGCCCCAATCTGGTACAGAAATGCATCAGCGGACTCGGTTTTATTATCAAGGGAAGCATTCTTACAGCCGTTGGCTTCTCGAGCGCTACATCGGAAGCCGAGAAAGTGGCTGCCGTGGAGGAACTGGCATTTGTCGTGGCATGTCTGGCCGTTGTCCTACCGAGTCTCGCACTGTGGATATTTAGTAAATATGAGATCACGCAGTCAGCACATGAGGCCAATCTGCGTGAACTTGGATACGAAGAGGGAACAGAACGCGCAATAACGTCACCGACGCCGAGTGGCGGTACCGGCTAGTCACAACTCTACGCTAATCGATCACTCAGGTTTTTAAACTCCTCATCAGATGAATTTGACCTAACCGTAGACATTCACACGCAGACGAACGGCACTGAAACCGCTTGCCCATCTAGCTGGGACAAGCGCCAGTTAGCGCCAGATCCCAGCACTTTGATATTAGGCAACCATTAAACAGCCGCCTCAAAGGCTTCGTTTATTTCGTCGGTGAGTAGTGGGTATGCACAATTTTCCAATCCCCGTCGATTTTAAATAACACCATCGTCCCGGTTTGGTAATTCGTATTCATCGGACTTTGACCGGCACGAACACCTTCCACACCACTCGTCGTATTAATAGAGCGATAGAAACTACTAACGGCTGAATTACCATTGACGCGAATCATAATGTCCTCGACTGTAGCGAATCTCTTGACACCAGGACGAGCCCTTCGTAGCACGTCGTTACCTGCTGTTTGTGTCGCCATGGATATTTCGTTGTTGGTAAACCTGATGCCGTTCGTAATGTAAGTACGATCGCTTGCCATGAGTTTTGTCTGCTCAGTTAAATCAAGCGTTTCTGAATCAATATATTTGTGGATCACCGCTCTCACGTCGGCAGCATCATCGGCACTCGCGATGGCCGAGAAAAACAAGGCCGATCCAACAAACAGGTGAAAAACAATTTTAATGTTAGCGCGCATAATTTCTTCCTTAAAAGTAAGTGATTTTCTACCAGGGCATTTTTGTAAATCGTGGTTACCTAAAATAATCATCACTGCTACAGACCGATTGTCAATTATATAGACGTTTATTCGTTCGAGGCTTTGCCGCCAACGACGGTATATAAATCCGTGCCAAACGCATCACAATGCATCAGATCATCATAATTAGCCGCCTCTGCGATAAGCCCACCATTTTTGACATAGTTATCCATCATTGCGCCTTTTTGCTTCAGGGAGGTGTTACCCGTGACCTCGAAGAAATCTATCTCGCTGGCACTTTCCTGACCACTAACAGGCCACCAACGCCACATGGAAGACTCGTGATTGATCTTATCCAAGAACGCGTTCATCTTCGCATCAGCAGCCTGCAGATCTTCCATCGTCTTACCATCAGCTAAAGTACATACAGAAAAAGTCGCAACCCCGTTGTCTGGCAGCGAAGCATTTGCGTCACCTCTTACCGTTGTTACCGCCCACATGGCATGTGCATCACAATCAACGACTTGCAACAAGGCGCGCTGCAGATCTCCAGCCTTCGCGTTGTAGTCATCCTGAACCGCACCCATCGCGGTAAAGTCAGGAGAAACACCGACCCAGTAAATATCATGTTGCTGATCAGTGGGGTTCATCAGGAATGGGGTGATAAGCATTCCCATATAGGGCGCCGAAAATATCTCGGTGGCACGTTCGTCCCATTTCGCTGACCAGGCCAGCAAGTCATCACCGTTTTTACCTGGCATAAAATTACAGGAGAAGGTTTCTAGCGCCGCATATTGAGGTATGTGGTGATCTGCGTTGCTGGAAGCAGAAAAAACAAAAGCGCAGAGTAAGAAAATAATTTTTTTCATGATTTGTCCTCCGAGTTGGTGTCAGTAAAATCATAAAACGCTGACGCTGAGGAAAAAATGATAGTTCGATTTTGGTTTCGGCTGAGATTATATTTTATTCAGAACAGCACACCGATGGCCTGCAATATCGACATCGCTGCAACAACCACTGGGTTGCTGCAGACTTCGTGGCTAACATATTGGCGTGTTGTTTATCTAACGCTTTAGCTAACAACTGTAAATTGTCGAGAAGAAGTGAGTGATAATCCCGCATTCATGAGTAAGCAGCGATATTGATCTGCGATCCGGCAAACGGCTCGCGACAGTGCCGGCACCATCAAGGTATCGAGTGCCGTTGCGGCTTTGTCTACCTCCCCTGCTTGCAGTAGTCTCAAACAAGAGAGCAAAAGCGTCTCGTCGTTGCTGAGACGCTTTTTGCAACAGCATCGGATTTCAATATGCCTTTTGCTAGCGACGCCAATCAAACTCATGATTTCGTCGATAAGAATTTCGCCTTCTGAACAATCAGCAGCGACATAAGCGTCTCGCAGAGCCAGGGGCGGCGTTTGTTTTAAGCGAATGGCAACCAACCAGTGACGAAGGCTCCATATAAATAGTTGTCCTCCGCGAGATAAACTATCCATGGATAGCTCGCTTTGTGTCGCGGCGTCAACATTCGATTCGCTATTGCTGGTCGTTATCTTCTGAATTTTCACTCGGGTGATGCTCTTAGTCATTTTACGCTAATGATAATCATTCGCATTTAAAATAACCAGAGAAATATGGCTTTTTAATCAGAGTAACAAGTCAACGATGCGGCACCTCTCTTACAACCGTTCAAGCCATGTCTCGCTATATCGGTGCAACCGACACGTCGGTAGGCTCCTTGATCGGCATCATCAACTTTTCAACGAGCGTTGGTTCGGTGGGACCCACACCACATTCAGTCGTATCGCCATCAACATAGGAGCCAAATACCCTGTCCCAAAAGATCGTCGCGCAGCCGTAGTTGGTATTGCTTTCTTCAAGCACGATTGAATGATGGCGCAAATGATATCTGTTTGTTGTAAAAAACAAGCCTATGCCCCTGGTGGAAAGATCTATATTACTGTGAACGATAGACGCCTGTGTTGACATTAATACCGCTGCCCCTGCTGCCGGAGCGCCAACACCGAACAATAATTCTACAACGGTGGGCGGCACCGCGAGGAAAAACAGCTCGAGTGGATGATTGAGACCAAAATTAAGGGCATTCAGACGCTTGAAGGAATGATGAGCGCCGTGTCCGGAAACCCGCCAAACAATGTGCCAACGATGTTCAGCGCGATGTATTCCATACCAAATAAACTCACTCAATATAAACGCCATAAACAACTGAATGACTAATGGCCAATCATGTGGCCAGAAATCCAGATGGAGCGTTTGTCTTAATTGCGCGAGAGGTTCGGAGAGAAATGCTGCATAAAGCATCGCGACAGAAATAGAACAGATAATGAGCACTAACACGATAAGTATGCCTGTGATCTTTTCCTT
>ENA-UZWX01014963-UZWX01014963.1-metagenome-genome-assembly--contig:-Day-4---50m-contig-14963_pt1 | contig 11099 bp, 9 predicted proteins | sample MGYA00260347_ERZ794907 | MGnify/ENA metagenome assembly ERZ794907 | reverse complement strand
TGACTTTTTGCAATTTTTTTACTTAAAATTCGTGCTTGTTTTTCGTCATAAACATTTTGTGCTTTTTCAACTAATGAAACAATATCACCCATTCCAAGTATTCGGTCTGCCATTCTTTCTGGATGAAAAACATCAATTGCATCCATTTTTTCACCTGTTCCAATAAATTTTATTGGCTTATCAACTATCGATTTTATTGATAAAGCTGCACCTCCTCTAGTGTCACCATCAAGTTTAGTTAATATAACACCATCAAAATTTATTATATCATTAAAGGTCTTGGCTGTATTAACAGCATCTTGACCCGTCATTGAATCAACAACAAATAAAGTTTCATTAGGATTAACCGCATCATGAATATTTTTTATTTCATTCATCATTTCATCATCCACAGCCAATCTTCCAGCAGTATCTATTATAACTAAATTTTTTCCAATTTTTTTTGCATGTAAAATTGAATCTGAAGCAATTTTTACTGGATTTTTTTCTAACTCGTCGCTGTATACATCAACTCCAATTTGACCACCAAGAATTTTTAATTGTTCTATAGCAGCTGGTCTATATACATCACAAGCTACTAACAAGGGATTTTTGTTTTTTTTAGCTTTTAAATACTTTGATAATTTTCCAGAAAAAGTAGTTTTTCCTGATCCTTGCAATCCAGACATTAAAATAACAGTAAATGAATTAGAAAGGTTAATTCCTTCTGCATTACCACCCATTAATTGAGTTAATTCATCCTTTACAATTTTGACCATTAGTTGACCAGGATTAACAGTTGTTAAAACATTTTGTCCAATGGCTTTATTTTTAACATTAATTGTAAATTCTTTTGCTGTTTTAAAGTTTACATCGGCCTCAAGTAAAGCTCTTCTAACTTCTTTTAATGTTTCCGCAACATTAATTTCTGTTATTTTTCCTTGTCCTTTTAAAATTTTTAAGGCTGAGTTTAGCTTATCTGTTAAATTATTAAACATTTGGATCTTTATTAAATTACATTTTGTCAGGAACTTTTATTCCAAGTAATAGCATTGAAGATTTAATAATTAAACCGACTTTGTAGCTTAGGCTTAATCGGAATAATTTGACTTCATTATTTTCAATTTTTGAAATTTTTGTTGTTTGATAATAAGAGTTAAAAGCTTTTACTAATTCATATGTGTAATTGGCTATTAAAGCAGGATTCAAATTATCAGCAGAAGATTTTATTAAACCTGGATATTGAGTTAATAATTTTAATATTAATTTCTCTTTTGTATTAATGTCTAAATTATCATTTACTGAACTATTTTCATAAACCTCTCTTGTCAAAAGTGATTGAATTCTTGCATATGTATACTGGATAAAAGGTCCTGTATTTCCATTAAAGTCAATAGAATCATTAGGATCAAACAAGATTCTTTTTTTCGGATCAACTTTAAGTATGTAATATTTCAAAGCTCCGAGACCAATCGTGTGATTTAGTGTGTTTTTTTGATCATTACTCAGTCCATCAAGCTTTCCAAGATCACTAGATAGTTTAGAAGCATTATTAACCATTTCTGAAATTAATTCATCTGCATCTACAACAGTACCTTCTCTACTTTTCATCTTTCCTGAGGGTAAATCTACCATGCCATAACTTAAATGAAATAAATGATTTGACCATTTAAAACCTAGTTTTTTTAAAACCTTGAACAAAACATTAAAATGGTAATCCTGTTCATTTCCTACAGTATATATTAATCCATTCATCTCAGGATTGTCCCTGTATCTTTTGTAAGCTGTTCCTAAATCTTGTGTCATATAAACAGAGGTACCATCAGATCTTAACAACAACTTCTCATCAAGACCTTCATCAGACAAATCAATCCAGACAGAATTGTCATCTTTTTTATAAAAAATCTGTTTTTCTAAACCTTGTTTAATTATCTCTTTTCCAATAAGATAAGTGTCGCTTTCATAATATAATGAGTCGAAATCAACTCCAAGATCGTTATAAGTTTTGTTAAAACCTTCGTATACCCATCCGTTCATTAATTTCCAAACATTAATAATTTCTTTATCACCTGCTTCCCATTTTCTTAATAAATCTTTGGCTTCAATAAAGATTGGAGATTTTTGTTCAGCTTCCGTTTTTGACAAACCACTGTTAATTAATTCTTTAATTTCTCTTTTGTATATTTTATCAAAAAGAACATAATATTTTCCAACAAAAAAGTCCCCTTTTTCGTTCATGTTTTTAGGAGTTTTATTTTCTCCAAACTTTAACCATGCAATAATTGATTTACATATGTGTATCCCTCTATCATTTATAATTTGAGTTTTATTAACTCTTTTTCCAGAGGCCTCTAAAATATTTGACATTGAATATCCAAGTAAAATATTTCTAATATGTCCCAGATGAAGGGGTTTATTAGTATTTGGGGATGAGTACTCTACTAAATATAGCGGACTATTTTTTTTTGGAATTATAAATCCAAAATTATCATCACTTAAACAGTTATTTAAAAATTCTAAATAATAAAATGATGAAATAGAAAGGTTTAAAAATCCTTGAATAACATTAAATCCAGTTACGTATTTAGAATTATTTACTATAAACGAACCTAACTCATTACCTAAATTTGAAGGACTTTGTCTTAAAACTTTGACAAGGGGAAAAATAACAAGTGTTAAGTCTCCCTCAAAATCTTTTTTTGTAAGTTGAATTTCAAAATCTTTAAAGTCAATATTATACTTTAATTTAACATATTCTGAAAATTTAGACTGTAAAATTGTATTAATATTCATTAATTTAATTTGAAGTAAATATAATTATAAAATGAATAAATTATTTTTTTGATTCGTTTATATTTGAAATTAATAATTTGATTAAATGTTAAGAAATGTTTCCTACAATAATTCTATAATAAAATCTGAAATCAATGATCTGTTAGGTAAACCTTTTTCAATTTTTGAAAGAATTAAACTCGGTGGAGTAGGTTCTCCAAAATACTTCATATTACAAACAGATACTAAAATCAACAATCTATTAAACTTAGACAACAATACTAACCAATGTAATATTGAGTTAAGACCAAAAGGAATAATAATAAGTTTTAGATCATTATTAGAGACTTATGGTCTAGTGGTTCCTTATTATAAATTAAAGTTATTCAAAGGGCAATCAAATGTGTATTCAATATATATTGATGAATTTTTTATTAAAATCTTGGCAAATAAGAAAAATGAACATGAATTCATTAAGAAGTTAAATAAATTTAAATCAACTAATTAAATACTTCTGCAATCATACACCTAACGCTTCCTCCACCACAATTTTCTATTGTTTCAACGCTGGAGTGTATAATTTTTGAGAATTTTTCTATTTTTTTAATTTGATTTTTAGTGAGTGATTTGTAAGCCTTGCTACTCATAATAAGAAAACTATTATTTTGAAAAACTAACTCTATCATATTACCAGCAAAAGAATTTAATTGATTTTCATTAATCTCAATTATTTCTTTATTATCATCTTCTAAGCTTTTTAAAACAATTTGCTTATCAATTTGAGAATCAACAGAATCTAAACAAATTATCGAATATTTATTAGCTATGCACATCATTACATTAGTATGATATATTAGTTTTCTTTCTTTATCAATACTTTGATAAGACTTAAAAATAATAGGCATATAATTAAATTCATCACAAAATTCTTCAACCAAAATCTCAGATGTTCTTTCAGACAAAGAGCAATAGGATTTTTTATTTAATCTATCCAAAACCATACTCCCTGTTCCTTCAAGAAATAAATTATAATTTTCAGCCTCACTGTAATCATTAACAAAATCAATTTTAATTCCCTTGCTTTCAATAAATTTTATGATTTTATCATTTCGTTCAAGTCGTCTGTTGTGAGCATACATTGGGTATATTGCTATTCTTTTATTAGAATGGAAACTTATCCAATTATTAGGGAAAATAGAATCAGGTGTATCTTGAACTAAATCATCTTGAAAAACATTTACTGGAATTCCGTTTGAAAGCAAAAGACTTACTAAATTATCAAATTCTAGACATGCTTTTTCTAAAACTTGCGTATCATTTAAGTCGGTGTTTTTTTGAAAATAGTTATTTGAAGCTGTTTGAGAATTCATTCTAAAACTAGAGGGTCTTACCATTAAAATTGAATGGATATTATTCATCATATCTAATTAAGGGTAGCGATGAACATCTAAAAAGTCCTTCTTGTTTAGAAACTTCTGACAAATCAACTTCTTCAACTATTATATCATGATTCTTCAACCAGTTATTTAATCTCTTGAACTTAGGTTGAGAAATAACTGTTTCATGATTAATTGACAAAACATTACTTGTCATATCATACATTTCATTTTCAGAAATTTCAAAAATATTATGTTTACCAAAAAATTCTATTAGCCATAAATAATCATTTTTATAAGTAAATGCATCAGGATGAATTATAGCTTTATTTTTAGCGATAATTTGTAAACAACAATCTAAATGAAGTATGTTTTTTTTTGGGTTGGTTAATGATTTATTTAGGTGAATACCTTTTACTTTTTTTTCTGGAAAAAATTTAGTTAAATAATCTACTGCAGCTTTATTTGTTCTAGCTGTAAATAAATCACTGTAATCTTCAAAGTTATAATACCCAACAAAAATAGTGTTGGAATGGTATAGTACATCCCCTCCCTCAATATGAATATTTTTTGGCATAGTTACTATTCTATTGTCAAAATTAGATAGAATTGAACTTATTCCTTGGAACTCCTTTGCTCTTTTAGGAAGAATATTTGATTTAAAAAAAAATTTATCAATAACAAAACCTATATCTCTTGTAAAAATTTGATTGTAATCTTCTATTAATTTAGGTCTAAAAATATTAACATCATATTTTTTCAACACATCTACAAAATTTTCTAATTCTTTGACCATATCTAATTCTAAAGGATATGTTCCTTTTTTCAAATTTTCAATTGATTTTGGGTCGTAAAGCTCACTTAAAACAGGAATAGAACCTAAGCTATCTGCAATACCTATAATTACTGATCTTAGTCTGGAAGTTTCACCGCTAACTAAAAATTCCATAATTCAAAAAATAAAAGTTTATCTTGATTTAATATCAGTAAAAGATCTTTGATTTTTACCAATATAAACTTGTCTAGGTCTTCCGATAGGTTCTTTTCTTAATCTCATTTCTCTCCAATGAGCTACCCATCCTGGCAACCTTCCAAGAGCAAACATAACGGTAAACATTTCAGCTGGTATGTCCAAGGCTTTATAAATAATTCCTGAATAAAAATCAACATTTGGATAAAGTTTTCTATCAACAAAATACTGGTCTTCTAATGCCTCTTTTTCTAATCCTTTAGCTATATCAAGAATAGGGTCGTCAATTCCTAGATCTTTAAGAACTTCATCAGCAGCAACTTTAATTATTTTAGCTCTTGGATCAAAATTTCTATATACTCTATGCCCAAATCCCATAAGTCTAAATGGATCAGACTTGTCTTTAGCTTTAGACATATATTTCTTTGTATCTCCGCCATCTTTGTTTATAGCTTCAAGCATTTCTATTACAGCTTGATTAGCTCCTCCGTGTAACCTTCCCCATAAAGCAGATATTCCAGCAGAAACAGATGCAAATAATCCTGCATAAGACGAACCAACAATTCTAACTGTGGAAGTAGAACAATTTTGTTCATGATCTGCGTGTAAAATCAATAATTTATTTAACGCACTAACTACAGTTTGATTTTGAATATATTCTTTATTGGGTCTTTGAAACATCATTTTAGCAATATTTTCAACATAACCTAAAGAAGTGTCTCCATATTCAAGAGGCAATCCTTTTCTTCTTCTGTATACCCAAGCTACTAAAACAGGTATTTTAGCTAATAAATTAAGAATAGCATCATACATATCTTCATCATCATCAATATCAACAGCAGAGGGATCAAAAGCTACTAGCCCACTCGTTAGAGAAGAAAGAATACCCATAGGATGAGCAGATTTAGGAAAACTATTTAATATAATTCGTAAGTCTTCATCTATTATTGATCTTTCTTTAATATCATCGGAAAGTTTTTCTAATTGTTGTTTATTAGGTAATTCACCAAATATTAATAAATAAGCAACCTCTAAAAAATCTGCTTTATTAGCTAATTCTTCAATTGAATAGCCTCTATATCTTAAAATGCCTTTTTCACCATCTAAAAACGTTATGGCACTTTGACAAGATCCAGTATTTTTAAAACCTGCATCAATTGTAATTAAATTAGCATCTAACCTTAATTTACTTATATCCAAAGCAACCTCATTTTCAGAACCAGTAATTAAATCTAGATCATGGACTTTATTATTTACACTAAGTGTTGCTTTATTTTTCATAGTTGTTATTATTTAAATTTAGTGAAACATTTAAAATTTAACATTAAAAGCTTCTTTTTTTGGGTAAAATGCTTTATCTCCTAACTCTTCCTCAATTCTTAACAGTTGATTATATTTTGCGATCCTGTCGCTTCTTGAAGCTGAGCCAGTTTTAATTTGACCTGTTGATAATCCGACTGCTAAATCAGCAATAGTATTATCTTCTGTTTCACCCGACCTGTGGGACATCACACTCGTAAAACCAGCAGCATGAGCCATATTTACAGCATTAATAGTTTCTGTAAGAGTTCCAATCTGATTAACCTTTATTAAAATTGAATTAGCTATATTATTTTCTATTCCGTTACTTAATCTTTCAACGTTTGTAACAAATAAATCATCTCCAACGATCTGGACTCTATCACCACATATTTTAGTTAGGTGAGCCCAACCGTCCCAATCGTTTTCATCCATTCCATCTTCAATTGATACAATAGGGAATTTAGATGATAAATCAGCTAAATATTCAGCTTGTTGTTTAGAGTTTAGTACTTTTCCATCTTTTCCTTCAAAAATTGAATAATCATACACTCCGTTTTTATAAAACTCAGACGAAGCACAATCCAAAGCAATCATAACTTGCTTTCCAGCTTGATATCCAGATTTTTCAATGGCTTTTATAATTGTATTTAAAGCATCTTCTGTACCATTAAGTTTTGGTGCAAAACCACCTTCATCTCCAACTGAAGTTGTCAAGCCTCTATCTTTGAGAATCTTTTTTAAATTGTGAAAAATTTCTGAACCTATCTTCATTGCTTGAGTAAAACTTTCAGCTTCAACTGGCATAATCATAAACTCTTGAAAAGCTATAGGGGCATCTGAATGTGATCCTCCGTTAATAATGTTCATCATTGGAACCGGAAGCGTAGTGCTCTTGTCATTAGAAATATATGTATGTAAAGAAATTCCTTTGGAGTTACTAGCAGCTTTAGCTAATGCTAGAGATATACCTAAAATCGCATTGGCTCCTAATTTTGCTTTATTTGGGGTTCCATCAATTTTAATCATCAAATTATCAATATTTTCTTGATCAAATACTGAAAGACCAATTAATTCTTTTGCTAATACGTTATTTACATTAGAAACAGCATTTAAAACACCTTTTCCCATGTAATCTTTACCACCATCTCTTAATTCAACTGCTTCATGTTCTCCAGTTGAGGCACCAGAGGGTACAGCAGCTCTACCCAAAATACCATCGTCAGTTAATATATCTACCTCAACAGTTGGATTTCCTCTAGAATCAAAAATTTGTCTAGCTTTAATTTTACTTATTTTACTCATTAATATTAGATTTTATTAGTTCAATAAATTGATCAAAAAGATAATTAGAATCATGAGGACCCGGACTTGCCTCAGGATGATACTGAACTGAAAAACAATTTTTATTTTTTATACTTATTCCTGCTATTGTATTATCATTTAAATGTAAATGTGTTATTTCTACATCTGTATTTTTTTCAGCTTCAGTTTTATTAATAGCAAACCCATGGTTTTGAGAAGTAATTTCACCTTTTCCAGTAATTAAATTAATAACAGGATGATTAATTCCTCTGTGTCCATTATGCATTTTATAAGTAGAAATACCATTTGCTAGAGCAATTACTTGGTGACCTAAACATATTCCAAATAAAGGCTTATTAAGATTTAAAATTTCTTTAGCAAGATTAATTGCAGAAGATAATGGTTCTGGATCGCCTGGGCCATTTGAAATAAAATATCCATCTGGATTCCAACTAGACAAATCCATAATTGAAGAATTGTAAGGGAAAACTTTAATATATGCACCCCTATTTGCTAAGCTTCTCAGTATATTTAATTTAATACCAAGATCTAAAGCTGCAATTTTAATAGTAGAATTAGGGTCTCCAAAAAAATATGGTTTTTTAGTTGAAACTTTAGAAGCCAACTCAAGACCTTCCATTGAAGGAGTTTTCAATAAATCTAATTTTAATGTTTCAATAGAGTTAATATCAGTTGAAATAACTGCGTTCATAGCTCCATTATCACGTATGTGAGAAACCAATGCCCTTGTATCAACGTCCGAAATAGCTACAATGTTATAATCAATAAATAAATTCTGTAAAGAATTGTTGGCAGCAGGTCTAGAATAAGTATTATTAAAATTTTTACAGATTAAACCTGCAATTTTAGGTGAATTAGATTCAATATCTTTTTCACTGACTCCATAGTTTCCGATATGAGCATTAGTAGTCACCATAAGTTGACCATAATACGAGGGATCAGTAAAAATTTCTTGATAACCTGTCATTCCTGTGTTAAAACACAATTCACCAAAAGCCGAACCTTTAACTCCAAGTGCTTTACCAAAAAAAACAGTTCCATCATCTAAAAGAATAAATGCTTTTTCTAATTTTTTGTTGTTTTTCATGGGTTCCAAAAATAATACAAAAAAAGGGATAAACAGAATGTTTATCCCTTATAATTGATAAAAATTATAAATAATATAGTTATTTTAAGAATCAGTTTCTTTTTTATCAGAATCTGATTGATTTGTTTCATTATTCTTATTTTCAAGAGTTTCTTCTTCAACAACTGGAGCTGCNNTCTTCAACAACTGGAGCTGCTTCTTCAACAACTGGAGCTGCTTCCTCAATAATAGCATCAGATTTTTTAGATGATTTTTTTCTTCTTCTAGTTTTCTTAGCAGAATCCGGTCCAGAATTATAAATAGTATTATAATCAACCAATTCAATCATTGCCATACTAGCGTTGTCACCAAGTCTGTTTCCTAGTTTAATAATTCTAGTATAACCACCTGGTCTATCACCAATTTTAACAGAAATATCTCTAAACAACTCTGTTACTGCGTATTTATTTTTCAAGTAACTAAAAACAATTCTTCTGTTGTGAGTTGAATCAGATTTTGATTTAGTAATCAAAGGTTCTATATACTTTTTTAAAGCTTTTGCTTTAGCAACAGTAGTATTTATGGATTTATGTTCAATTAAAGAACAAGCCATGTTAGCTAACATGTATTTTCTATGGGGAGTTTTTCTTCCTAAATGTGCTATCTTTTTTCCGTGTCTCATAATATTTAATTATTCTTTATCTAATTTATATTTAGATAAATCCATTCCGAAATTTAGGCCTTTAACTATAACCAGTTCTTCTAGTTCTGTAAGTGATTTTTTTCCAAAATTTCTAAATTTCATTAGGTCACTTTTATTAAATGATACTAAATCACCTAAAGTATCAACTTCAGCAGCTTTTAAGCAGTTTAAAGCTCTAACAGATAGATCCATATCAATTAATCTAGTCTTTAAAAGCTGTCTCATGTGCAAGGATTCCTCATCATAAGTTTCAGTTTGAGCAATTTCATCAGCCTCAAGTGTAATTCTTTCATCAGAAAATAACATAAAGTGATGGATTAAAGTTTTTGCTCCTTCAGTCAAAGCATCTTTAGGATGAATTGAACCATCTGTTATAATTTCAAAAATTAATTTTTCATAATCGGTTTTTTGTTCTACCCTGAAATTTTCAATTGTGTATTTTACATTTTTGATAGGAGTAAAAATAGAATCCATAAATATAGTCCCAATTGGAGCTCCAACTTTTTTATTTTCTTCTGCTGGAACATATCCTCTACCTTTTTCAATAGTAAGTTCTAAATTAAAACTCACGTTTTTTTCTAAATTACAAATAACTAGGTCTGGATTTAGAACCTGAAAGCCCGAAATATATTTTTGCAGATCACCAGCTAAAATTTGTTCTTGACCTAAAATAGAGATAGTTACATTTTCGTTATCAACGGTATCGATTTGTCTTTTTAAACAAACTTGTTTTAAATTTAAAATTATTTCTGTTACATCCTCAACTATTCCTGGAAGAGATGAGAATTCATGATCAATATTTTCTATTTTAACAGATGTAAAAGCAAACCCTTCAAGAGAGGATAACAAAACTCTTCTTAATGCATTACCAACTGTCAAACCGTATCCTGGTTCAAGAGGTCTAAACTCGAACTTACCTTCGAATTCAGATGAATCAATCATTATAACTTTGTCTGGTTTTTGAAAATTAAATACTGGCATAATTAAAATGTTTTTTTATTTCGAATATAATTCGACGATTAATTGTTCTTTAATATTTTCTGGAATTTGTGCTCTTTCTGGAACGGAAACAAAAGCTCCTTCCATTCTGTCACTATTCCACGAAATCCATTCGTAAACGGATGAATTATTGGATAATGAATTCTCTATTGAAGAAATCGTTTTTGATTTTTCACGAACACCAATAACTTCTCCAGCTTTTATTGTTCTTGATGGAATATTACAAAGTACTCCGTCAACTGTAATGTGTCTATGACTTACTAATTGTCGAGCAGCGCTTCTTGATGACGCAATTCCTAATCTATAAACAATATTATCTAATCTAGACTCACATAGTTGAAGCAATACTTCACCTGTTACACCTTTACTTTGATTAGCCTTTTTAAATAAGTTTCTAAATTGTCGCTCAAGTATACCATATGTATACTTAGCTTTTTGTTTCTCCATTAACTGAACAGCGTATTCAGATTTTTTTCCACGTCTTCTATTGTTTCCGTGTTGTCCTGGGGGATAATTTTTCTTTTCAAAAGATTTATCCTCTCCGAAAATTGGTTCTCCAAATTTTCTTGCAATTTTGGTTTTTGGACCGGTATATCTTGCCATATTATT
>ENA-UZWX01008856-UZWX01008856.1-metagenome-genome-assembly--contig:-Day-4---50m-contig-8856_pt1 | contig 11111 bp, 9 predicted proteins | sample MGYA00260347_ERZ794907 | MGnify/ENA metagenome assembly ERZ794907 | reverse complement strand
GGTGTGGCCATAGGCTTCGTACTCTACTTTTTTAATTTTTCTACCTGGACCGGACGTCACGGACTGTTTCTCGAGGACCTTTACGTCTCACCCAAGCATCGCGGCTCTGGGGCGGGGAAGGCGCTGCTTAGGCACCTCGCGCAAGTTGCTGTAGGTCATGACTGTGCCAGGTTCGAGTGGAATGTCTTAGATTGGAATAAGCCGGCTATCGAATTTTATGAGTCTCTAGGTGCGCTGCCACAGTCTGAGTGGGTGGGCTATCGGCTGACGGGTGCGGCGTTGGCGGCGCTCGCTGAATCCAAGTGAGGGTATTTAACTGCGCCGTCGTGGACCAATTTACGCCGGCCTTCGCATCAACAGGCTCCAGTGGTGCGTTTAAAAATGTATAGTGTGGCCGCCGCGGCAATCTTTCGATTTATCGTAGGGGCTTTACTGGCGTTATCAATAGTTGGTTGTGCTTCGGCTCCTTCATTACCCGATAAAACTCAAAGCTATTTTAATGACTTAGAGCCCCCGGCCTCACCTTTGGTAAGGCTGGCGCAATCTCAGGCGGGTTCAGGGGTGGCGTTGTTGGCTGATCCAGAAGAGGCCTTGCAGGTGCGACTCGGCTTGGCAGAGCTCGCTCAGGTCACTCTCGATTTACAATACTATCTGTGGCAAGGCGACGAAAGCGGTCTGAGTTTAAGTCATGAAGTTTTGGCTGCAGCTGATCGCGGAGTGCGCGTACGTATTTTGCTTGATGATATTTATCACTCAGGCAGGGATTCAGCTTATCAAACGCTGAATTCACACCCCAACGTGCAGGTTCGTTTGTTCAATCCTATGGGCAATCGGGGGGCTGCCAAAATACCTAACTACGTGTTTAACAAATCGACTTTCAACTACCGTATGCACAATAAAATTTTTCTTGTTGATGGTGTGGCGGCAGTGCTGGGAGGGCGCAACATTGGCGATGAGTATTTTGGTCGCAACAGCAGCTTTAATTTTCAGGATATCGATGCGCTGACAATGGGGTCAGTGGTCGCGAAAGTAGGGGAGGCTTTTGATCTTTTTTGGAATTCAGAGTTTGCAATTCCCGTGGAGGCTTTGAATCAAAAGAGTTTGCAAGCAATCGATGCGGCACAGCGAAACCGGTTGTCGGCAGCCAGGCAGCGCGTACGCTCTGGTGATGAGGAGCGCGGTGCTGTTGTCTCTGATCCGGCTTGGTTAGAGATGCTTGCGAAGGGTCTATTGTGGACAAATGCGCGGATCCTAGTTGATCGTCCTGACCGCGGTGGAGAGTACCCCGATTCGGCTTTTACCGCGTTTACGGAAGACCCTGAATTAACGCCGTTGAGCGCGGTTCAGATTCAAACTGCCTATCTGATTCCCAACGGCCCTATGTTAGGAAATCTCACGGCCCTCAGCGAAAACGGGGTTGATGTTCGCATACTGACAAACTCAGCTGCATCGACAAATCATGGGGCTGTTCATGCTTACTACGCGAAGTATCGAAAGCAGCTGCTGTCAGCAAATATTGAGCTGTATGAAGTGCAGGGCACAGGCGCTCTTGCGGCCTACCTCGATCGGGTGGGTGAGGATGCCCACGCCGGTTTGCACACCAAGGCCATGGTTGTGGATGGTCGCCTCAGCGTTATTGGTTCGTACAATATGGATCCACGCTCGAGGGTGTGGAATTCAGAGATTGCTTTAGTCGTAGACGACGCCAATTTTGCCGCAGAGGTGTTGCAGGAAATGGAGCGGGATTTCGCTCCAGAGGCAGCGTGGCGATTGTCTCTTGACGAGAATGAATCTGTGGTTTGGACCGGAGAGCTCGAGGACGCTGAAACACAGCTTCATCATGACCCCGGTAGCACTTGGTGGGACCGACTTATTTGGAGCATATTTAGGATCTTGCCGCTGGAAAATGAGCTATAAATCTGGAAAATGCGCGGTGCATCGTCAGGTGGTTAGGATATGCACCGGCTGAGCCCCGCCTGCGCGGTTGCTTTCCGCCCACATTAACCTTGAAACTTTACAATTTGAGTGTGCAGTGACATGTATCAAAAATCTCCGGTATTCAGTCCAATGAGCCATCGCTGGCTATTTTTTCTTTTTCTTTTTTGTTTTGGCTTTGCTGAATTTACCTTTGCTGACGATCATATTGAGGAGGTCGGAAGCGGTCGCGTGGCCTTTGCACAGCTGGGGCAGGAGCTACCGGATGCCAATAGCTACCGCACGGCATCGGGTGCTCCGGGTCATGCGTACTGGCAGCAGCGGGCAGACTATGACATCAGCGCAGTGCTCGATGCGCAGACCCGCCAAATAACCGCGACAGCGGTGATTGGCTACACCAACAATAGCCCCGATATTTTGACTTACCTCTGGCTGCAATTGGATCAAAACCGATTCCGCAGCGACTCGCTTGATCAGCGGTCACGGACAGTGACAGAAGACCGAGTGAGTTACGGGACACTCCGTGAGCAACAGTCTTATGCTGACAATCAGTACGGCTATGAAGGGCTGCTTTTTCGCAACAGCAAAGGTGACCCGATGCAGGCCGCTCTCGTCGGCACCATGGCGCGCCTCGATCTGAGTAAACCGCTGCTGCCGGGAGAGCGTGTTGAATTTACTGTGGCGTGGCGATTCAATATTCTCGAAGAGGTTGCCGTTGGTAGTAGAGGCGGTTTCGAATATTTTGAAAAGACTGATACACAGCTCTTTTTTTTGGCGCAGTGGTTTCCGCGCCTGGCGGCTTACACCGACTATGCGGGCTGGCAAAACAAGGCCTTTTTGGGTCGAGGGGAATTTACCCTTGAGTTTGGCAACTACCAAGTGGCTGTTACGGTTCCTGACAATCACATTGTCTCCGCCACCGGTGTTCTTGCTAACCCTGAAGCCGTGCTGTCGCCTGAGCAGCGTAGCAGGCTTGAGGCTGTAGATAATCAAAAGCCGCGATTTATAGTAACGCCAGAAGAAGCCTTGGCGAATGAGAAGACGCAATCTTCTGAGGAGAAGACGTGGATCTATAAAGCTGAAAACGTTCGAGATTTTGCCTGGGCGAGTTCGGCTAAATTTGTCTGGGACGCTATGCTTCACGAGCAACCCGGGGCGCAATATGATTCGGTATTGGCGATGTCTTTTTACCCAAACGAAGCCGAACCGGTGTGGTCAAAGTATTCCACCCAAGCTGTTGTTCACACACTGGATGTCTACAGTCGATTTTCTTTTGATTACCCCTATCCAACCGCTCAGTCCGTAAATACCTGGGAAAGTGGCGGGATGGAATATCCCATGATTACCTTTAACGGCTATCGACCCGATCCCCCCCGAGCGAAACCTGAAAAACCCGAGTCAGCAGAGACCCAGGCTAACGAGGCACGCGCGTATTCTCGGCGCGTTAAGTACGGCCTCATTGGTGTGATCATTCATGAAATAGGGCACATCTACTTTCCCATGATTGTGAATTCTGATGAGCGTCAGTGGACTTGGATGGATGAGGGCCTAAATACATTTTTAGAATACATGGCCGAGCTAGAGTGGGAAGAGGACTACCCGGCTTTTAGGGATGACACCAACATCTTGGATTACATACCGGGTTATATGACCTCAAAAAACCAAGTGCCTGTCATGACCCAATCAGATTCGATTTTACAGTTTGGTCCTAACGCTTATGTGAAGCCAGCGGCGGCGCTTACGGTGTTACGAGAAACGGTGATGGGGCGCGAGCTATTTGATTTTGCCTTTCGGGAGTACTCGCAACGTTGGAAATTTAAGCGTCCAACCCCCGCAGATTTTTTTCGGACCATGGAAGATGCTTCCGGCGTTGACCTTGACTGGTTCTGGCGAGCTTGGTTTTACGGCACCGAACACGTCGACGTCGCACTTAATGATATTCGCGTGTATCGACTGAAATCCGATGACCCCGATATTGATGCGCCATTAGACCGTATCGAGGCCACTCAGGATAACCCTGAGCCCATGACGGTGCTGCGCAATCGCGATGAGGGGCGGGTGCCTCGAGAAAGTCGCTTTCAGGATCTAGAAGATCTTTATAGCGACAACGATCGATTTACCGTGACCAACAAGGATCGTAATGAGGCGCAAAAAGCCTACAAAAAACTTGAGACTTGGGAGCAGGCAGTACTTGCGAGAGCCCTCGAGGAAGACCCCATGTTTTACTTCTTAGACTTTGAGAATGTTGGGGGTGTGAAATCGCCGATACCTCTCGAGATTTACTACGAAGACGGTTCAAACCGCAGCTTAATGATTCCTGCGGAAATCTGGCGTAAAAACGCGAATAAAGTGACCCACCGGTTGGTCGAGGCAAAGCCCATAGCCTACGTACAAATTGATGGGAAGCATCAAACTGCAGACACGGATTACGCCAATAACCGTTTCCCCCCAGAGATCCGAGCATCGCGGTTGAAGACCTACAAACGCGATAGAAAAACTCGAAACCTCATGGCGGACCTCTTGGTAGAACTCAAGAAAAAGTCAGGCGAAGGCGCCGAGCAGGGTGGAAGCGTTGAGCTTGAGGCGGTTCAGGATTGAAGCTTTTGACTTTAGGGGCCTCCAACGCAGGTAAAGCCCGGAAAAAGAGGCCTCAGAAATCGAACACTGTCGGAGATAGCGCGCTGAGTCAGGAGCCCTCAATCACGGGTGTACGTCTGGCTTACCCCGCAGTCCAGTTACTGGGCTGGGCAGTGGCTGTTTTATTTTTGCTTAGTGTTCCGGTTACTGAAGCGCACCGTGAGCACGGTGTTTGGACCGAGCTGGTCTGGTCTGAGGATCGCTTTGAGATTACGCATCACATGCACCTGCAGGATGCTGAACGGGTTTTAGAGCGATTGGGTGTCGACATGAGTCTTGATAGCCCCGAGGGATTGGCCCGACTAGCACTGTATGTTGAGGATCGATTTTTGCTATCTGAACGGGGGATAATCGCGCGTCTTGATTTGATTGGCGCCGAGACGGAGGGTGATTTTCTGTATGTCTTTCAGGAGTGGCAGGGTTCACGGAGAATCGATATCCCTCAAATTGAAAGCACGTTGCTCGAAGACATATATCCCGATGCCGTCACATGGATTCGTATAGAGGCGCCAGAACTGAACCAAACTTGGTCAGTGGGCCAACGTAATTCGAGCAACAGCGAGTAAACGCCTCAATCACCGTCTTCCTAATGGCCTTCGTAAGCTCTGCTCGAGTCAGCCCCGCCTGGGTTTTTAAGTAAGGGCCTAGGTGACCGTGCCCCGTTTTGAAAATCTTTGCTCACGGTAGATCCCCGACTTCAAAATATCTGCGAGGGTGGCGACGGCGATGTCGATGTCAGAACGTTGGTTATACAACGGTGCGATGCCAAAGCGAATAATGTCGGGCTCGCGAAAGTCGACAATAACCCCTCGGTCGATCAACGCTTGGCTAACGGGGAAACCTTCTTCAAGGCGCAAACTGACTTGCGACCCCCGCTCGTGGGCTGGGTAGGGAGTTAGGCATTGAATATCACGGGTCACTGGATGATTGGCCAATTGATCCATTAGGTATTGGGTCAGCATTAGGCTGTGTTGGCGCAATGTTGCTATGTCGGTTGATTCGAAGATTGACAAGGCAGCCTCAGCTGCCGCCATAGCAATGACACTTTGGGTTCCTGTGAGGAACCGTGAAATGCCAGGCGCAGGGCGGTAGCTCGGTTCAAAAGCGAAGCGATCGGCATGTCCCATCCATCCGGGCAGGGGGTTGCTCGCGCTCTGATGCCGCTTGGCAATATAGAGAAATCCGGGTGACCCGGGACCGCCATTGAGGAACTTGTAGGTGCAGCCGACCGCCATGTCGACGTTGTGGCGATTTAATGCGGTTTCTAGTACTCCGGCACTGTGGGCAAGATCCCAGATTACAAGGGCGCCAGCAGCCTGAGCCCTCGCCGTAATGCCTGGTAAATCCCTTAGCGTGCCTGATCGGAAATTGACATGGGACAGCGACAAAGCAGCGACGTCGCTAAAGTCCAGTGTGCTCAGAGCCTCCACTGGGACGGCTTCCACTTCGCAACGCTCGGGGCCTAACAACTGCGCCACGCCGTCAGCCATGTAGTTGTCGGTGGGAAAGTGCCCGGCCTCGGTGATAATCCGAGTGCGCGGCGCGTTAAGCTCGAGGGCGGCGGTCAGGCATTTGAAAAGATTGATCGATAGGTTATCGCAACATAAAACTTCGCCAGGGTCTGCACCGACCAGTTGTCCGATGCGATTGCCGACGGCGCTAGGCTGGTTAATCCAGTCGTGGTCATTCCAACCCGCGATCAGGTCCTTTCCCCATTGGTCGCCTACGACACTGTCAACGCGACGTCTGACGGTATCGTGAAGAGCGCCTAAGGAGTTGCCATCAAGATAGATGCGCTCTGGGGATAGACAAAACCCAGCGCGAATTGTGGCCAATGCCTCATGCGCATCAGTCATCGCTGTTACGACCGGTTTGCGTCAAGTCTTCGAGAGTTTTAAGAACCTGGCCAAAGGCAGTAGTTGCAGGATGGATGAGATCGAAGTGTCCTGAGTTCGCAATGATTTTGGTGTTGGTTTCTGCAAAGCCAGTCAGTTGATCTGGCCCCACAATGGTGTCGACCTCCCCCAGAATCAAACGCATGGGTTTGAGGAAGGTCTTGTTATGCACCGTGGCCAAGGTGTAGCGATCGGGGTGAGATTCTGGTGGCCCCCCCAAAAACTCTGCAACCATGCTCGGACAAGAGCCCTCCTGTTCCGCATAGGTTGCTAAATTGGTAATGGCCGCTAGAGCCAGAACTCCTTTGATGGGTAACGTAGGATCAGCTGCGGTCAAAAGCGCAAGGTGCCCCCCTGCTGAGTGACCAACTAACCAGGGCGGTTCTTCACTGAGAGCAGCAATCTTTTGGGTAGCCGAAGCAATATCGTCTACCGAGCCTGGCCAGCCGCCCCCGGGGTCTCCGACACGGCGATATTCAGCGAGCCAAACGTTATATCCTGCACCTGCCAGCGCTCTGGCCATGGGTATCGCGTGCTGACGGTCGTAAGCGTTAGACCAGCAGCCACCATGAACCAAGAGCAGGTTTACGTGGGTTTCAAGTGCTGACGGGAAGTGCAGTAACGTTTGCTGTGGCGCCGGTCCGTAGATCACGGTTTGGGGCGGTGTTTCTCCGATAGGTAAGGCCAGCAGATCTTGGAAACTGACGGGCATGGGTATTGGAGGTTGCGCCTTTGAGCTTGTGGCTTCTGGGCTGGAGGCACTGACATTTCCAGATCCTAGCCAGCCCACGAGTATCGCAGCGCTTAAAAACAATAGCGCCGCGAACCTTTGGTGATGAAACCCGCCTCGGGTCATCGCACGCTACTCAGTTTACTCAGGCCTCAGCGACCCTATACATGTCTTGATTCTCTTTCTTGTACATCGATTTTTTGGGCGTAGCGAAGACCCGTTCCATCATGGGCTCAAAAAAGGCGAGTGGGAACGTTTCAGTCTCGGGGTTAAATGCTGGTGCATCGTACTTTTCGATAAATTCTAGCGTGTATTCATAGAGGGGGTGATCTCGGTACTGGTCACGCATGTTGCGATCAAGTCCCAGATGATGAAGGAAGTAGTAGCCCTGAAACTCTGCATGATGCCGCACCATCCAAGCGTTATCTTCGCTAACGAAAGGCTCAAGAATTGTTGCTGCTATCTCGGCATGGTTTGCGGGACCCAGCGTATCGCCAATATCGTGAAGTAACGCGCAAACGACATACTCCTCATCTTTTCCGTCTTTGTGAGCTAATGTTGCGGTCTGTAAGCAGTGGGTCAATCGATCAATCGGAAAGCCGCCACAATCGCCCTCGAGAAGCTTGAGGTGCGCAACAAGTCGTCCACATAAGCCTTTTGCGTGCTGTGCGGCTTCACCGCCAATGATGGCCCAATCTTCCACCGTACCGTCTTTCATGTGGTGAAATTTGGCGCGCTGCTCTGTCGCTGCTTGCATGGCGGTATTCTCCTATTGTTGGTAGTGCCCGCGGGTCGTTAGTCTCAATGATGATCGGGGATGGAGGTCAAAGCAAGCGAACGCTGCTGTTGAGGCTTTTTAGCCATTTTCAGTTTTAGGGTTTTACTCTTCTAACACGGTTTACGGTAGGGTAAGGCCTGACCTCATTGGTATGGAATAGGGCAAATATAATGAGCAACAGCACCCACACTTTTGCAGTCGATCCCCGCAATACTGATATACAGATTAATATAAACGGCGATCTTTTCCCCCGGGAAAAGGCGGTGGTATCGGTCTTCGACAGTGGTTTTATTCTCGGTGACGGCATCTGGGAAGGCCTGCGGGTTCACGACGGTGTGATTCCGTTTTTAGACCAACACTTGAAGCGTCTCTGGGAGGGCGCCAAAGCGCTTGATTTAGATATGGGTCTCGACAAGGCTGAGTTAGCGGAGCGCCTATATGACACTCTTGATGCGAACGACATGAAGGATCATGTTCATATTCGCCTTATGGTCAGTCGAGGAATAAAGTCGACGCCGTACCAGGATCCTGCGGCGACCATCAGTCCACCGACCATTGTCATTATCCCCGAATACAAAAGCCCCGACCCATCCCTCAACGATCGAGGTGTTCGCCTCTACACGGTCTACGTGCGTCGAGGCTATGCCGATGTGCAGGACCCCCGTATTAACAGTCACTCAAAGTTGAACTGCATTTTTGGCTGTATTCAGGCGGCTAAGGCGGGTTACGACGAGGCTTTGATGCTGGACCCCCATGGCCATGTCGCGACCTGTAATTCAACCCACTTTTTTATTGTCCGAGACGGCGAGGTGTGGACCTCGAGTGGGGATTACTGCCTTGATGGTATTACTCGACGCAATGTCGTCAACCTGTGTAAAGCCAATGGCATTCCGGTGTTCGAAAAAAACTTTTCTGTTATGCAGGCTTACGGTGCCGAGGAGGCGTTTGTCACCGGCACCTTTGCGGGCCTGACCCCCGTGTTTGACATCGATGGTCGGGAGATCGGCGATGCCCGGCGCGGGCCCATGGTGGACCGGCTGCAAGGACTGTATCGGGACCTGCTCAACCACGAGGTCGATCGGCACCAACAAGGGAACGCTGAGTGACCCTTCGCATTGCCATGTGGTCGGGGCCACGGAATATTTCCACGGCCATGATGCGTGCCTGGGAGAACCGCGCCGACTGCGCGGTGATCGACGAACCATTTTATGCGTGTTATCTGGCGGAAAGTGGCGCAGATCATCCTTGCCGCGAGGCCGTTCTGCAGTCTCAGCCCACCTGCCGAAGTGAGGTAATTGCAGGCCTAGTATCTGACGAGCCGGCGCCCATTTATTATCAGAAACACATGACCCACCATATGCCTGCCGCCTGTGATTTGTCCTGGGCGATAGAAATGCATCACGTATTTCTGATTCGGGATCCCGCGGCGGTCATTGCGTCTTACCTCAATAAAATGCCGACGGTGACGTCGGACGATATCGGCATTGTTCGGCAGTGGGAGCTGTACCAGACCATCAGCGAATTGACCGGCAGGCGGCCTACGGTGATCGATGGTGCCGATGTGTTGGCCAACCCTCATGTGTTGCTCAAGAAATTATGTTCGGCCCTTGAGGTGCCGTGGCGCGAACAAGAAATGACGGCATGGCCCTTGGGACCTCGCACCAGCGATGGCGTATGGGCCCAGCACTGGTATCAGTCGGTCTGGGCATCTACAGGATTTTCCGCCTCTCCGGCGCCTACTCCGAATGTGCCGGGGGTGGCACACAAATTAGCTGAAGACATGCAGCCCTATTTTCAGACGCTCTGGGTGGACCGATTAAAGCCCGGTTGAGTGTATGTCTGGCGTGTGGTCTGTTGTAGCCGACTCTTGACCCGACTCGTAGAGGGGCGCAATTCATGCTGGGTATTATCTAAGGCCGTTAAAGTGGCGCTGCATGATGACCCGTCCCCGGATGGGGTGAACCGGTAACCGCCCAGTGGTAACGTAAACACTAATCCTTTTATCCCTCGTACAGATTCCTCGGAGATTCCATGACCACAGCAACTGACACTTCCGTACTGATCAACGAGCAGGGCGCCCTGATGACCCTGACCCTCAACCGTCCCGAGGTCGGTAACGCCTTTAGTGGGGCTATGGTCGATGCTCTCTATCAAACCTTCAGTGATCTGGCGGCGCGGGATGATATTCGTGTCGTGGTATTGGAGGGTGCAGGCAAGCACTTCTGCTCAGGGCTTGATTTGGTGGATGGTGGTTGGGGTTTTAACGAGCGTTCGGTCGGCATGTTGCTCGGCGTACAACGGCGCATTGCACGGCTTTACCTGGCCATGCGGCGGTGCCCCCAAGCGATTATTGCCACTGTTCAGGGTGCGGCCTACGGCGGTGGTTTGAGTCTCGCCGCCGCCGCCGATCTTCGAGTCGCCGACAGCACCGCAAAATTTTGTGCAGCCTATATTCGCATTGGGCTTACCGGCGCTGATATGGCCAGTAGCTACCTTTTGCCCAGATTGGTCGGTGGCTCCTTTGCGGCTGAAATGATGATGACCGGTCGTGCCTATGCTGCCGATGCAATGGATAAACGCGGCTTCCTTTCCGATCTTACTGAGCCGGGGGCAAGGGAACCGGCGGTGGAAGCCTTGGTCACCGATCTATTGGCGACGGCGCCCCTTGGGCTTCGTCTGACCAAAGAGGCAGTCCATCTGGGTATTGATTCGTCCTCCATGGAAGCGACTATGGCCCTAGAAGATCGGCATCAGACATTGTTGTCGATGACCGATGATGCTGCCGAGGCCATGCACGCCTTTCAGGAGCGAAGGGCTCCTGAGTACAAAGGCCGGTAATAGGAAGCAGGCGTCCCGCCCGGAGCTGCCGGTGTTTTTTGTCGCGGCCCTCCCGAGTTGCAGTGCTATCGCGAACCGATAGCCCTTGTAGTTTGTCGGTCAGCGGTGATCACCCGATGATTCTTTCCAAGAGCGAGAGTTCGTTTGGGGCGCGGGTTAGTTCTGTTCTCGGTAAAACTGTTGCAAGAGGTCGGCAGCACCCTCAGGTGCTGCGCTCTCGCTTCTGGCAGCCTCGGGTGATGCCAGAAACGCTTCGAAGTCCCGCAAAAGCTGAGTTTTCGCACCTTCCCTGACCGCT
>ENA-UZWX01015251-UZWX01015251.1-metagenome-genome-assembly--contig:-Day-4---50m-contig-15251_pt1 | contig 11116 bp, 7 predicted proteins | sample MGYA00260347_ERZ794907 | MGnify/ENA metagenome assembly ERZ794907 | reverse complement strand
CAAATCCTATGGAAACGTACAACACATCCAATACGACGCCATTTCTGAAACAGCTGCCCTCGATGCTTTCGAGGCCGCATACGGAAAAAGAGCCTTGCCAAACTACGATTTTTCACAAGCGGAGACCATTGTTTCTATCGGAGCAGACTTCTTGGGTGATTGGCAAGGAGGAGGTTTTGACAAAAGCTATGCCGCAGGTAGAAAAGTATCGGAAGGAAAAATGTCACGACACATTCACATAGAGTCCAACATGTCTCTTACCGGAGCCAATGCAGACAAAAGAGTGGTCTTAAAACCTTCTGCTCAGCACTATGCGTTGATCAACTTGTACAATGCCGTTACGGGAGAGCGTTTGCCTTCCAAAGCAACTGCCAAAGATGCCGAAATCGCCAAAGCAGCGGTCCAGCTGAAAAAAGCAGGCTCCAAAGCAGTAGTTGTCACAGGAATTCAAGACAAGAATGCACAGTTGCTCGCACTGGCTTTGAATCAAAAATTAAAAAGTGAGGTTTTGGACACCAAAGCCGTCAAATACACACGACAAGGAAACGACGCAGCTGTTGCGGAATTGCTTGCGGAGATGAACGCCGGAAAAGTAGGCGCTCTGATCACATACAATACCAACCCAGTCTATACCTTGGCCAACAGTGCGGACTTTGTAGCGGGATTGAAAAAAGTAAAACTTTCTGTTGCCTTTGCTTCCAGCGAAGACGAAACAGCGAGTGAAGCAAACTACGCATTGCCCACCCCTCACTACCTAGAATCTTGGGGAGATGTTCGCATTGCAGAAGGTAGCACGAGTTTGACACAGCCCACTATCAATCCTTTGTTTGACACCAAACAATTTCAAGACTGCTTGTTGTCTTGGACTGGAAATACGGCATCGTACTACGAATACCTAAGAGATTTTTGGAAAGCCAACGTACTCGGAGGAACCTCTTGGAACCAAGCCTTGCACGACGGGATCTTTGTAAAAAGCACTTCCAAAACCTTGAAATCCAAAAAAATCAATGTGGCTGCTGCTGCAGGCGCTCTAAAATCCGCTGTCAAAGAAGGAGATTTCGAATTGACTTTGTACAGTTCTACGGCACTTGGAGACGGCGTACAAGCCAACAACCCTTGGTTGCAGGAATTGCCCGATCCCATTACCAGAGCTTCTTGGGACAACTACTTGACCATTTCTCAAGCCGATGCAACCGCTTTGGAATTTTCAAATCCAGTAAAAGACAACGGAGCCATCGATGGAGATTATGCAAACATCACCGTCAACGGAGTTGTGCTAGAAAACGTACCCGTATTGATCCAACCTGGACAAGCCAAAGGAACACTTGGATTGGCCTTGGGATACGGAAAATCAAAAGCCATCAAAACAGAAATGCAAGTTGGAGTCAATGCCTATGCCTTGGCGACAGACTTTAACAACGTGCAGCTTGCAAGCCTCGTCAAAACATCGGGGACACACAAATTTGCTTGTGAACAATTGCAACACACCATAGCAGGGAGGTATGAAATCTTAAAAGAAACCTCTTTTGCAACCTACAACGACAAAAACATCGATCCGAAAACATCTTGGAACGAGGTCACGAAAGTCTCCTTAAAACATGAAGAAGTAGACGTAACGACTGTCGATTTGTGGGACGACCACGACCGCAGCATCGGTCACCACTTCAACTTGTCCATCGATTTGACAGCTTGTACAGGATGTGGGGCTTGTGTCGTTGCTTGTCATGCAGAAAACAACGTACCCGTAGTTGGAAAACACGAAGTACGCGTCGGGAGAGACATGCACTGGTTGCGCATTGACCGCTACTATTCTTCGGAGCTAGATGCTGCTTCTGATGAAAGAAAACTAAACAAAAACTCCACCTCAGATGCGGTTGAAGATTACAACACGCTCGAAAGACCTGCTGAGAATCCGCAAGTAGCTTTCCAGCCAATCATGTGCCAGCACTGTAACCACGCACCTTGTGAAACAGTTTGTCCAGTAGGAGCAACCACCCATGGACGCCAAGGACAAAACCAAATGACGTACAACAGGTGTATCGGAACAAGGTATTGCGCCAACAACTGTCCGTATAGAGTCCGTCGTTTCAATTGGTTCAAATACAATGAAAACAGTGAATTTGATTTCAACATGAATGACGATTACGGAAAAATGGTATTGAACCCAGATGTTGCAGTTCGTTCGAGAGGAGTGATGGAAAAATGTTCGTTCTGTATCCAGGGAACACAACAAGTCATCCTGAATGCTAAAAAAGAAGGTAGAAAAGTTGCCGCAGGAGAATTCAACAACGCAACCGCTTGTTCATCAGCTTGTGCGACAGGAGCCTTGGTATTTGGAGATGTCAACGAAGAAAAAGACCCCATCGTGGCTTTGAAAGAAGACAAAAGAGCCTACCGTTTGTTAGAAGCAATAGGAACCGATAACAACGTCGTGTATCAAGTCAAAGTCAGAAATACGGAAGAAGCATAACCGAGTAGTAAAAATTAAAAGTTCGAGAGGAGGAAGGCTCGAAAAAGCCACCGCCTTTCAATCGTACAACAATAAATAAAAGAACAAATATGTCGTCTCATTACGAAGCACCTATCAGAGAACCCTTAGTATTAGGAGATAAAAGTTACCACGATATTACGGTTGACATTGCAAAGCCTATCGAAGGAAAAGCAAACAAGAACTGGTACATCGCCTTTACAATTTCATTGATTGCCTTTTCATGGGGAATCGGATGCATCCTCTATACCATCGGTACAGGAATTGGTGTGTGGGGATTGAACAAGAACATTGGATGGGCCTGGGACATCACCAACTTTGTTTGGTGGGTTGGTATTGGACATGCAGGGACATTGATCTCAGCAGTATTGCTCTTGTTCCGTCAACGTTGGAGAATGGCCATCAACCGTTCTGCGGAAGCCATGACCATTTTTGCAGTATTTCAAGCAGGTTTGTTTCCAATCATTCACATGGGACGTCCATGGAATGCCTATTGGGTATTGCCGATTCCAAATCAATTTGGATCGCTGTGGGTAAACTTCAACTCACCTTTGTTGTGGGATGTATTTGCCATCTCTACCTACTTGTCAGTATCCTTGGTCTTTTGGTGGACAGGATTGCTTCCTGATTTTGCCATGTTGCGCGACAGAGCCATCAAGCCATTCCAAAAGAAAATATACGCTTTGTTGAGTTTTGGATGGTCGGGTAGAGCCAAAGACTGGCAACGTTTTGAAGAAGTTTCTTTGGTCTTGGCCGGTTTGGCCACTCCTCTGGTACTTTCGGTGCACACCATTGTATCCATGGATTTTGCCACCTCCATCAATCCGGGATGGCACTCTACCATTTTTCCTCCCTACTTTGTTGCAGGGGCTATCTTTTCAGGGTTTGCGATGGTGCAAACTTTGTTAGGAGTCATGAGGAAAGTGACCAATCTCGAAAACTACATTACCCGTTTGCACGTTGAATACATGAACATGGTGATCATGTTGACAGGAGGAATTGTTGCCGTAGCCTATGCTTCAGAATTCTTTATTGCATGGTATACCGGAAGCCCTTATGAAAACTTTACCTACATGTCTGTTGGAGCTGCTACCGGAGCTTATGGATGGGCATTCTGGTCGTTGATATTGTTCAACATTGCCATCCCTCAACTGTTGTGGATCAAGAAAATAAGAGTGAGTTTTATCGGTTCTTTCTTAATTTCTATTGCCATCAACATCGGAATGTGGTTTGAACGTTTTGACATCATTGCGATTGTATTGAGTAAAGGACACTTGCCCTCTACTTGGACACGCTTTGAACCGACCTTTGTAGACGTAGGTGTCTTTATCGGAACCATTGGATTCTTTGGAGTCTTGTTCCTGTTGTATGCCAGAACCTTCCCTGTAATTGCACAGGCAGAGGTAAAATCTATTTTGAAAGTATCAGGAGAAAATTATAAAAAATTAAGAGACGGAAGCCATGAGTAACAAAGTAATACACGCCCTCTACAACGATGATGATATTTTGATGGATGCTGTCAAGAAAGTCAAAGCAGCACACCACCATATCGATGAAGTTTTTACGCCATTTCCTGTTCACGGATTGGACAAAGCCTTGGGGTTGGCACCTACCAAACTCGCCATCACCGCTTTCCTTTACGGATTGACAGGTTTGTCTTTTGCCATTTGGATGACCAATTATATGATGATTGAAGATTGGCCACAAGACATCGGAGGAAAACCCAATTTCAGTTGGGTTGAAAACATGCCGGCCTTTGTGCCAATCATGTTTGAATTGACNNATGCGAAGCAGAATATGGCCTTTCAAAGAAGCTGAAAATCCAGATGTAAGAACCACAGACGACCATTTCTTGATGGAAATCTCTGTGCATGACAACGAAAAAGAATTGACCGCTCTGTTGCAAGAAACAGGAGCAGTAGAAATAAACGTAATTGATAAGCACTAAGCGCATGATGAATCGTATCCTTAAGCAAGCAATCTTTCTGTCGATCGCAGTGACCGCCATCTCATGTGGCGACAAAACAAAACGACAGTTGCAATACATGCCAGACATGTACCAAGCAGTACCTCACGAGGCTTATTCGGAAAATGAATTGTACGAAAATGGACAATCCGCACAGAAACCCGTGGCAGGAACCATCTCAAGAGGGGATGTCCCCTACGAGTACCCAAACACAAACGAGGGGTACGAAGCCGCTAAAAAGGAATTCAAATCTCCTTTGACAGCCTATACCCTGAACAGTAAAAAAGGAGAAGCACTCTACGGAATATACTGCGTGGTATGCCATGGTAAAAAGGGAGACGGACAAGGCCCCCTTGTAAAAAATGAAAAATTCTTAGGAATCCCCAATTACAAAGACAGAGACATCACCGAAGGAAGCATCTACCACGTATTGATGTACGGAAGAAACTTGATGGGGTCGCACTCAGGTCAATTGACCATTGAAGAACGTTGGCAAGTGATCAACCACGTTCAAAAACTAAGAAACGATTTATTGAAATAAAAAGAACTAGTCGCGGGAACCGAAGCCAATACTTCTTTCCCAACACTCAAAACGAACAAACATGTATCAGTTTTCAGGCAAATTAAAAACAATCGCATTGGCATTAATGGTGGTAGGAGCCCTAGGAGTAATTTCCGGATTTTTGACCACACCTAGTTCCGTAGCAGAAGTCAAAGAACAATTGCACAACGCACACCAAGCACATGGGGCACATGGAGCTCCTGCACACCACGAAGAGCAGGCAGCAGGACACAGTTCAGAAGCTTCACACGAGGCACATACAGCACAGGAAGAAAACAGCCACCACGACGAAGTATCTGAAGAAGATGCACATGCAGCACACGTCTTTCACCAACTAAAAAACAGACCTTGGGCAGCATTTTATGCCGCTTTGTTCTTTTTCTTTTTGGTCACTGTCGGTGTTTTGGCCTTCAATGCCATTCAAAGAGTTGCGCAGGCAGGCTGGTCCATTGTTCTCTTTCGAGTCATGGAAGGAATTTCTGGAAACCTCTTGCCAGTTACCTTAATTTTACTGGTATTCTTATTGTTGGGATCTGCCCACGTACACCACTTATTTGTCTGGATGGCAGACGGAACAGTAGATCCGACAAGCCCAAACTACGACGCGATCATTGACGGAAAAAGCTGGTGGCTAAACGTTCCCGGATGGTCGATCAGAGCGATTGTATACATCATCGGATGGAACCTCTACAGACACTGGTCTCGAAAAAGATCTTTGGCTCAAGACAACGCCAAAGATTTGGTAAACTACAAGAAAAACTTTAAGATGTCTGTCTTGTTTTTGTTGTTCTTTCTATTTACAGAATCCATGATGTCTTGGGATTGGATCATGTCTTTGGACCCACACTGGTTCAGCACACTTTTTGGATGGTACATTTTTGCCACCATGCTCGTGTCCTCAGTAACCGCCATTGCCATCGTAACCATCTATTTGCAATCCAAAGGCCACCTGCCGTTTGTAAACAACAGCCACATACATGATTTGGCAAAATTCATGTTTGGATTCAGCGTTTTTTGGACCTATTTGTGGTTCTCACAATTCATGTTGATCTGGTATGCAGACATGCCCGAAGAAACAACGTATTTTGTTCAACGCTTCGAGGAGTACAAATTGCCTTTTCTCTTGTTGGTTGTTATGAATTTTATCTTCCCGATATTGCTCTTGATCAACAGTGATTACAAGCGCATCCCTCACTTTGTAATTGGAGGAGGAATCGTGATCTTACTCGGACACTACATGGATGTATTCATCATGATCATGCCAGGAACAGTAGGAGACCAATGGTTCTTCGGAATCCCTGAAATCGGAGCCTTGTTGTTTTTCTTAGGAATGTTTATCTACACGGTATTTACAAGTCTCTCAAAAGCACCTTTGTTGGCAAAAGGAAACCCTTTCTTACACGAAAGCGAAACCTTCCATTATTAATAAGACACACAAACTAATTCACAAAAATAAATAGAACATATGCTAGCTTTATTTTACATTTTTATAGCTGTCGCAGTAGGACTCGGAATCTGGCAACTGAATCGTTTGTCAAGTTACAAACAAGTAATTTTGAACAACGACAAGGGAGAACCCGTAAACGCCATTGCAAAAAGCGAAGAAAATCCAGTAGCTACTGAAAAAGACAACGACATTCACGGAAAATTCTTTTTGATATTTTTGATTGGATTTTACCTTTTGATGACCTATTGTCTGTTTTTCATGAACGACATCATGTTGCCCGAATCTGCTTCAGTAGAGGGAGAAAATGATGACAATTTATTTTTAATCACCTTTATCTTGATTGGAGTTGTGCAATTTGCCACTCAATTTTTACTCTTCTATTTCTCGTTCAAATACAGAGGAATCAACAACAGAAAAGCACTCTTTTATGCCGACAGTCACAAGCTAGAATTGATCTGGACGACCATTCCTACCATCGTATTGACTGCTTTGATCGGTTATGGATTGTACACTTGGAATGATGTGATGGACCTCTCTGATGCTGAAGACCCTTTGGTCGTTGAAGTATACGCACAACAATTCAACTGGCAGGCGCGCTATGCTGGGGCTGACAACACTTTGGGACGTGGAAACGTTCGCAACATCAAAGACATCAACACCATCGGAATAGACATGACAGATGCCAATTCGGCGGATGACATTCCCGTTCGTGAGTTGCACTTGCCCAAAGGAAGAAAAATTGTCTTTAAATTCAGATCTCAAGACGTACTGCATTCCGCATACATGCCTCACTTTAGAGCGCAGATGAACTGTGTTCCTGGGATGGTGACTGAATTTGGGTTTACTCCCAAATTTACCACCCAAGAAATGCGTGTTCAAGAAGAAACCGTCCGAAAGGTAAACGGCATCAACAAACTACGAAAAGCAAAAGGAGAAGATCCTTATGAATTTGATTACCTTTTGTTGTGTAACAAAATTTGCGGAGCCTCGCACTACAACATGCAAATGAAAATAGTCGTGGAAGAAGAAGCCGATTTTTACAGCTGGTTGAAACAACAAAAAACAATTACCGAATTGGTCAACTAAACGGGAATCAAACCCGCTTAAGAATTATAAATAATTAATTTGCACTGCCTTTCAATCTAGGAGAAGGGAACTATTAAAACAAAATACATTATGTCAGAGCACCACCATAAAGAAACTTTTGTTACCAAATACATTTTTAGTCAAGATCACAAAATGATTTCCAAGCAGTTTTTGGTTACAGGAATCATTATGGGGGTCATCGGCGTTTTTATGTCCATGTTATTCCGTTTGCAAATTGCATGGCCGGAACGTTCTTTTTCAATCATTGAAGCATTTTTAGGGCACCACCAGACAGACGGGGTAATGGATCCAGACATGTACTTGGCTTTGGTGACCATTCACGGTACCATCATGGTCTTTTTTGTATTGACAGCTGGGCTGAGTGGTACGTTTAGTAACTTATTAATTCCCTTGCAAATTGGAGCCCGTGATATGGCTTCTGGTTTTATGAACATGATTTCCTACTGGTTGTTCTTTATCTCCAGTGTGATCATGGTCATTTCTTTGTTTGTCGAAGCAGGACCTGCCTCTGCAGGTTGGACCATCTATCCTCCTTTGAGCGCCTTGCCACAAGCCATCCCTGGTTCAGGACTGGGAATGACGCTTTGGTTGGTGTCCATGGCCATTTTCGTTGCCTCTTCTTTGATCGGTTCTTTGAACTACATCGTCACCATATTGAATTTGCGTACCAAAGGAATGAAAATGACGCGGTTGCCTTTGACCATGTGGGCCTTTTTCATCACAGCCATTATCGGAGTGGTTTCATTTCCAGTACTCTTGTCAGCAGCCTTGTTGTTGATTTTTGACCGAAGTTTTGGAACCTCCTTTTACCTTTCAGATATTTTTATCAGCGGCGAAGTACTGCATTACCAAGGGGGCTCCCCCGTCTTGTTTGAGCACCTTTTTTGGTTCTTGGGTCACCCTGAGGTATACATTGTATTGCTCCCTGCTTTGGGCATCACTTCAGAAGTCATTGCCACCAATTCGCGCAAGCCAATTTTTGGTTACCGTGCCATGGTCGGGTCTATCATGGCCATCGCATTTTTGTCTACCATCGTTTGGGGACACCACATGTTTATCTCTGGAATGAATCCTTTCTTGGGGTCGGTATTTACCTTTACCACCTTGTTGATTGCCATTCCGTCGGCAGTAAAAGCTTTTAATTACATCACCACTTTGTGGAAAGGAAACTTGCAGATGAACCCTGCCATGTTGTTCTCCATTGGTTTGGTCTCTACCTTTATCACTGGAGGTTTGACAGGAATAGTTTTGGGAGACAGTGCCTTGGACATCAACGTACACGACACCTACTTTGTAGTCGCTCATTTTCACTTGGTCATGGGTGTCTCTGCCATTTATGGAATGTATGCAGGAATCTACCACTGGTTCCCTAAAATGTACGGAAGAATGATGGACAAGACCTTGGGTTACTGGCATTTTTGGATCACTGCAATCGCAGCTTACGGAGTCTTTTTCCCAATGCACTTTATCGGTTTGGCAGGATTGCCTAGACGTTACTATTCAAACACCGCATTTCCGCTCTTTGAAGATTTGGCAGATGTAAATATCGTAATCACTTTGTTCGCCATCCTTGGAGGTTTGGCACAAATTATTTTCTTGATCAACTTCTTCCTCAGTATTTACAGAGGGAAAAAAGCGACCCAAAACCCATGGAATTCTACGACTTTGGAATGGACCACGCCTGTAGAAGCAATCCACGGAAACTGGCCTGGAAAAATACCTTCTGTAGAACGCTGGGCATACGATTATAGCAAGCCGGGTTACGAAGAAGATTTTGTCCCTCAAAATGTCCCCTTAAAAGAAGGGGAAGAGGAGTCTTAAATTTCCTTAGTTCCAAAATCAACAAGCCAAAACACCCATCAGAGATTCTTTCTTGATGGGTGTTTTGTTTTGGATTGCGGGGCATGTAAGAAAAGAAACCCCAAGAAAAGCCTTTTGGAAGGCCAACTAAATTTCTTACAACACATCCGACAATCTCTTTTTTCCCTATCTTCGTAACACCTAAGCAGGCGTGTAGTATGAACGAACATTTAAATCCTGAGAATTCCGATCTTTCTAAAGAAGAAATAGACGTTGAAAAGAAACTACGTCCGCTTTCTTTCGATGACTTTACAGGCCAAGAACAAGCGTTGGAAAATCTTAAAATTTTTGTAGAGGCCGCCAATCGACGAGGAGAAGCCCTAGACCACACTTTGTTTCACGGCCCTCCAGGTTTGGGAAAGACAACCTTGGCCAACATATTGGCAAACGAATTGAGTGTCGGGATCAAAGTTACCTCTGGACCTGTTTTGGACAAGCCGGGCGACCTTGCGGGTCTCTTGACAGGCTTGGACGAACGCGATGTATTGTTTATCGATGAAATCCATCGATTGAGTCCCGTCGTAGAGGAATACCTCTACTCCGCAATGGAAGATTACAAAATCGACATCATGATTGAGTCGGGGCCCAACGCGCGTACTGTGCAGTTGAACTTAGAGCCTTTTACCTTGATTGGCGCCACCACCCGCTCCGGAATGTTGACCGCTCCGATGCGTGCGCGTTTTGGGATCAGCAGCCGTTTGGAATACTACAAAACCGATTTGCTGACCACCATTGTACAGCGAAGTGCTTCCATCCTAAAAACACCCATTTCCATGGAAGCTGCCATCGAAATAGCGGGAAGAAGCCGGGGGACACCAAGAATTGCAAATGCCCTGTTACGTCGGGTACGTGATTTTGCTGAAATCAAAGGAAACGGCTCCATCACCATCGAAATTGCCAAATACGGTTTGGAAGCCTTGCATGTAGATGCACATGGATTGGACGAAATGGACAATAAAATTTTGACCACCATCATCGACAAATTCAAAGGCGGTCCTGTAGGGATTTCAACATTGGCCACAGCGGTCAGTGAAAATTCGGAAACTCTTGAAGAGGTCTACGAACCTTTCTTGATCCAACAAGGATTTATCATGCGCACACCCAGAGGGAGAGAAGTGACAGAATTGGCCTACAAACACTTGGGCAAGACCCCAGGAAAAAACCAAGCAGAATTGTTTTAAACAACGATTTTAAAAATGAAAAAATACCTTCCCATTTTACAATGGTTCCCGAAGCTTACAAAGCGTTCCATACGAAAGGACGCCATCGCAGGAACGATTGTAGGAATCGTGCTGATTCCTCAAGGAATTGCCTATGCCTTGATTGCCGGATTGCCACCGATTTATGGACTCTATACAGCCTTGCTGCCCCAGTTGGTCTATGCGGTCTTGGGAACTTCATCAAAGATTGCCATTGGACCTGTCGCGACAGACTCTTTGATCGTAGCGGCTGCCATCGCAAGTCTGTCGGTGACAGGTCCAGAAAACAGCATTGCCATCGCACTTACTTTGGCATGTGCCGTAGGTGTTTTGCAGCTGCTTATGGGGTTTTTTAAACTCGGATTTGTCATCAATTTCTTGTCCAAACCTGTTATCAGTGGTTTTATTTCGGCAGCAGCCATCATCATTGCACTCAGTCAGCTTCGAAATTTTTTTGGGATTTCCATCCCGCGGAGCAATCGAATTT
>ENA-UZWX01004965-UZWX01004965.1-metagenome-genome-assembly--contig:-Day-4---50m-contig-4965_pt1 | contig 11155 bp, 9 predicted proteins | sample MGYA00260347_ERZ794907 | MGnify/ENA metagenome assembly ERZ794907 | reverse complement strand
GCAAAACTAACATATATGCAGAACTATTTGTTTTAATCTTCTGATGTAGCTATAAGGCAACTTTATTGGCACAACTATTGTCTTTAAACTTAGTATATGTGGCCTTTTTCAAATTTATTTGCCTGTTATTTAAAAGTCCAGACTCTTTTTAATTTTATGAGAATATTTCAAATTACTTTAATAATATTATTTGCTATTACATCTAATGCTCAAAGTGTAGAAAGCTACCTAGGGCAAGCATATAACTCAAAAGAACTTACAAAGCTTAGGTCTAAGCTATCAGTAAATACTAGCATTGAGTCTTTTCTTCCTTATCAAAAGATTTACAAGGTTGAATATCCAGACAACGGCTTGGTGATGGAATACAACACTAATCTCACGCTATTCCGTATTTCATTATATGATAGCGGATATGCATATAAGCAATATAAACTGGAGCTACCGTTTAGTTTAAATTGGAAAATGAGCCAATTGGAAATTGAATCACAAATTGGTGCATTGGAGATTTTAAGTGACAATCCATTTAAAAAAAGATATACAAAAGACAATAGTATTACCGACTTTTACTTTACAAATGGCAGAGTATCCGGTTTTAAAATTGTAGCATCAAACAGCTTACTTCAAACTAAAAGACAAGATGTTTTTAAAGGTTGGGGAATAAGACTTTTGCCCGATGGCACAAAAATAGAAGGAGATGTAGTTTCGGGAGATGGAACAATGATGTGGGGCAAAAATGCTGCTGTTTATAAAGGCGAATGGTCTTACGGCCTGCCGCATGGCAAAGGAGAATATGTAGACTCCTTTGGCAATAAATATAGTGGCAATTTTAAACTTGGCTTTTTTTGGGGTAACGGTAACTTCTTTTCTAAAAACTATGGCTATAGCTATTCTGGCGAATACGTAATGGGCAAGAAACATGGTCAAGGAAAAATAAATTATTCTAACAAAGTAGCTTATCAGGGAAGTTGGTTTAGAGATGAAATGAGAGGACTTGGGAAATATGTAATGGGTCAAGATTATTATTATGAAGGCATAATGTTAAACAACTCTTTTAACGGCAAAGGAGAGCTACACACACCTGATGGAACTATAACAGGCAGCTTTAAAAATGGAAAACCAAACGGGATTTGTGAGCAAAAAACACAAGATAATACCCAGTCCTTAAAGGGCAAATGGGTAAATGGGATAAAACAAGGTAAGTTTACGCTCGTCTCTTTTGGAGTAGATAAGGTTGTTTACTATGAAAATGATATTGAAATGGTCAACCAAAAATAGAACTAGTTTAACACCAGCTGTAAAGCATAATTAGACTTTTGTTCTAACTCAATATTCCTGTTTTCAAGCATAGTTTTTAAACGAGAAGACTCTGCGTTATAATTAAAAATTGTAAGTAAGGTATATCCAGACTCTATCTTAACGTTAAACCCTTCTTCTAGTGCATTCACTAGTTTCTTTGCTTTAAGTTCATCCTTATTAAAACTAGCCATAAAACTAATGGCAGAGTTTTGCATTAAATTCAATTGTATACCAGCAGAATTAAAGGCATTAAAGATTATTTCTAAATTATCTTCAACTATAAACGAAAAATCTTTTGTTGAAATAGTAATTAAACTTTGATTTTCTTTCACAATGTAGCATTGCGTTTCATTGAGTGTTCTACTCTCATTTTCAAGCACTTCTGTTCCTGGTGCAGATGTATTAACAAACGATTTTACATACAACGGGATTTTTTTGCTCTTAAGAGGTTGAATGGTTTTAGGGTGAATTACAGAGGCTCCATAATAAGCTAACTCGATGGCTTCATTGTATGAAAGTTTTGGAATTAGAACAGCATCATCAAATCTTTTGGGATCTCCATTCATAACACCTGCAACATCCTTCCAAATGGTAACAGATTCTGCATCCAAGGCATACGCAAATATGGCCGCTGAGTAGTCAGACCCTTCTCGACCTAAAGTTGTGTTTTTATGTTTTAAACTTCTACCTATAAAACCTTGGGTTAAAATTGTTTGCTTTTTTACTAGAGGTATCAAACTACCTTTTATTAATGGTTCTGTTTCTTCCCATAAAACTTTAGCCCTTCGTTGGTCTTCAGTTGTTATTACAAAATTTCTTGCATCTATCCATCTGTTCTTATATCCAATTTTATTAAGATAGGTACTTACAATTTTGGTTGAAATTAATTCTCCAAAAGGAACAATTCTATCGTACTCTTCATCATATGAGGCTGTTTCGTCTCGCTTTTTTTCTACAATACATTCAAGTTCTACCAACAAATTATCAACTTCGTAGTAGTCATATTCATTGTCAATTAAATCTTCAATTATATCTTGATGAAAATCTCTAACCTCTCTATAAATTTTCTTCTTTGTTTCTTTATCGTGGTAATAAGCATCCACAAGCTCCTCAAGCTTATTTGTAATTTTACCCATTGCAGAAATAACAACCACCAAAGGCTCAGCACGTTGTTCTTTAAGCACTCTAGCAACATTTTTAACAGCCTCTGAACTTTTTACGCTCGCTCCACCAAATTTGAATACTCTCATTAAAGATTAAATTTGCTACAATATTACTACTTATAGCGAATGTTGAGAACAAATCAAGTAATAAGTTTAAGCCAGTTTATAGCTGATCAACAAAGTAAATTTCCAGATGCATCTGGGGATTTATCCAAGATATTTAGAGACTTTAAATTTGCTGCCAAAATTGTAAATAGAGATGTACGAAAAGCTGGTTTGGTGGATATTATTGGTGCTCATGGCTCCATAAATGTTCAAGGAGAAGAAGTTAAAAAATTGGATATGATTGCCAATGATGAATTTAAATCTTCTTTAACACTAGGCGGAGATTGTTGTGCAATAATCTCTGAAGAGGAAGAAGACATCCACCATATTGAAACTACTCTTAACAAAGATTCTAAGTACATAGTTGCTATGGATCCACTAGATGGAAGCAGCAATATTGATGTAAATGCTTCTATTGGAACCATATTTTCTGTTTACAAAAGAAAAAGTCCAGTTGGTGGACATGTAACTATGGAAGATGTTTTACAAAAAGGAACGGAACAAGTTGCTGCTGGTTATATTATTTATGGAAGTAGCACTATGATGGTAATTACTACTGGACAAGGGGTAAATGCTTTTACATTGGACTCTTCAATTGGTGATTTCTGTTTAAGTCATCCAGATATAAAAATACCTGTAGATGGTAAAATATATTCTGTAAACGAAGGTAACTACGACCAGTTTAGCGACGGCGTAAAAAGCTATCTCGACTATTGTCGTAATTCAACTGAAAAAGAAGCGTATAGTGCACGTTACATTGGAAGTATGGTATCGGATTTCCATAGAAACTTACTAAAAGGAGGGATATTTATGTATCCGGCAACTTCCAGTGCCAAAAAAGGAAAACTTAGATTAATGTTTGAAAGTAATCCTATGGCATTTATTACAGAACAAGCTGGTGGAGTTGCAACAGATGGCGAAAAGAGAATAATGGAAATTGAACCGACTGAAATACACCAAAGAAATCCTGTTTTTATGGGCAGTAAAAATATGGTAGAGAAAGCTCACTCCTACCTCTAAAACGAAATGACTGCAAATGAAAAAGCTGAAATAAAGGCAGTAATTATCAAAAAAATTAGTAGAACTAAAGAGTCAATTGCTGAGCTAAAAGAAATGACTAAACCCATTTCTCCAGAAAATGCAATTGGTAGAATTAGCAGAATGGATGCAATAAATAACAAAAGTGTAAACATGGCTGCCCTAAGACAAGCCGAACAAAGCTTTATAAAACTTAGTAAAGCACTAGAAGATATTGATTCTGAAAGCTTTGGGAAGTGCAAAAAATGTGGCTCTGATATACAATTAGGAAGACTCAAGTTTAGACCTGAAAGTGTATATTGCATGGCGTGCGTTTAACACTCAAGAATATTGGCAAATACAAATACATTATTGGCATCAAGGTAATATGTGTTATTCTTCTTGTTTACGCATTACTTACAGTTTTTAATGTCCTACCATTATTCATAGGAACCTCAATAATTGAACCAATAGGGCACATCAGCTGTTTCCCTGGCCCTACTTATGGAACTGTTATAGAAATGTTTGTAGCTTTAGTTTTAACAATGTTCTGTTCCTCTGTTTTAGTCGGTAACTATTATGGGTTTTACACAATAAAACTTTTTTTGCTCTTAGGTATATTTTTCTTTCTTTCTCTTTTTTTATATGATTATGGAGCATTAAACATCTCAGATCTAATGCACAATTTAGAATCTGACGTTTTACAGATTCTTACAGGATCATTGTTTTGTATATTGGTCTCCTTAGTTTGGAACAAAACAGAAGTAGAGCAAATTTTTAGAAGTTAAAAGGTCATTTACATTTAAGCAAATGACCTTCAATTGGATTACCTCAGGTGCGAGTATTGATTTCTTAAAAAATTGCAAGAGTTATCTATCAACGGTTTTGTAGTTTGAGCAAACAACCATTCTCTATCTGGAGATCTTGGTTCTCTTCGGGTTACAAAATCCAATTGAGATGTAGTTAAAGCTCTTTTATCTCCACGATATGTTGCCCACTTTTCCGTCCAATTGTAGCTTGAAGGAATTGTTCTTCTGAGAATTACAGCACTACTATACCCATTTATTCTTTCGATATACAAACTAGATCTGGTATTAATAGTCTTACAAAATTCGATGTAGTCGGCAGTAACTTCTCCGTACACTTTTACAACTTCTCCGCTATCTGTTTCAGCTTCTCCAATATATACATCTTCTTTGGTCATTTCAAATACGCTTCTAGATACATCAACTCTTCCTATATGAGCCTCTTCCATTTCTATTTGAATAATCTCATCTGGATCAAAATCTAATTCACCTGGTTCTACAACTCTTAAAAACTTGTAGTTTGAATTTCTAAAACCATTGTAAACAAGTTCATACAAATGTTCAGCATTATAATCCACTCTAAATCTTCTATTGCTAGTAAACTCTAAAACAACGTTTACCGTACCTGCTTGAAGTGCAAAGTCTAACTGCTTAGTGGATACAAATCCAGATTCAAATCTATTTGCAATTGTAAAATGATTATAAGCTTTTCTAGCCCAATCTTTAGTTCCCAAATCCAACAATTCATTACCTTTATTAAAATGACTACTTGCCGCCTTTGAACTAAATAAACCAATTTCATTAGATACCTCTGTAAGCTTTAGCAAATTAGCATATTTCGGATATCTTCTTATGGCATTATTAAGTGCCTGAATATGCTCATATTCATTTACCATTTTATCGAACTTAAACTGACTTCCTGAGTTATCATAGTATTCAATTTTATCCATATGACCGTCAACAGCAAGTAGATATGCTTCTCTTAGCACTTTTTCTGCTTTGTGGTGATTTGGTTTCTGTTGTAATCTTTTTACAGCTCTGTAAACAGCAACATCGTAGTCACCTTTTTCTAATCTTGCTTTTCCAGAGGAACAAGCCCCAAGTAAAGCAGTGAGTAAAATAATTAAGTAAATTGATTTCATAATAATTCATTTTAATGGTTCACTTTAAATATTTCATAAAGTGTGCCTTCTACCTGAATCGCCATAAAACACTGAACAACAATGGATTAATCACATAAATAAATTCTATGCTTGTACACTTTCTTAGTCAATGCGTTAAACATACACAGCCAAAAATTACATGTTATTCATCTCGTTTTCTGTCTTGGCTATTGTGATTTCTATCTTTCCCCCCTCGTCTCCTATTTTTGTTTCTATGATAGTTTCTATTATTAGAGGCATTTTTTCTTTGTTGACTTTGATTAACATTATTTCTCTTTTTACCTCCCTCAACTGGACCTTTTGTCGGCTCGAATCCTTCTACAATCTCACTAGGTATGGACACATTTAAGAGTTTTTCAATACTCCTTAAGTAAGCCAATTCATCTGCACTTACTAACGATAAGGCTTCACCACTGGCTCCAGCCCTGCCCGTACGGCCAATTCTATGTACGTAATCTTCAGGCATATTTGGTAACTCAAAGTTTATTACATGTGGCAACAATGGAATATCCAATCCTCGTGCAGCAATATCCGTGGCAACTAAAACACTAACATCTCCTTTTTTAAATGCCGCAAGAGCCTTTGTTCTGGCAGATTGAGATTTATTGCCATGAATTGCTGCTGATGTAATTTTTGCTTTTTCAAGTTTTTGTGCTAGTCTATTTGCTCCGTGTTTAGTTCGAGTAAATATTAATACCTGATGCCAATTGCCATCCCAAATAATCTTAGTGATAAGCTCTGTTTTTCGTTTTTGATCAACCTTAATTACTCTTTGGTTTACTAGCTCAGTTGCGGAGTTTTCTGGTGCTGCTTCTACCGTTACTGGATTATTTAAAAGAGAGTTTGCAAGTTTCTTTATCTCTCTAGAAAAAGTTGCTGAGAATAATAAGTTTTGTCTTCTATCCGGCATTTGAGCGATTACTTTTCTGATGTCTCTCAAAAAGCCCATATCTAACATCCTATCAGCCTCATCCAAAACAAATATTTCCACTTGACTAAGGGAGATATATCCTTGATTAATTAAATCTAAAAGTCTACCTGGAGTTGCTACTAATATATCTACTCCGGCTTTTAAACTAGCTACCTGTGGGTTTTGCTTTACTCCCCCAAAAATTACAGTCGTTTTAATGTCTACAAATTCGCTATAACTTTCAATCTCTTCCTTTACCTGAGAAGCTAATTCCCTTGTAGGTGTCAAAATTAGACTCCTTATGGGTCTTCTTCTCTTTATGGGTTCCAACAATAACAATTGCAGTATAGGTAATGCAAAACCTGCGGTTTTACCTGTACCTGTTCTTGCACTGGCAAGTACATCTTTTTCTTGAAGAACAATTGGAATTGCTTTTTCTTGTATAGGCGTTGGAGCTGAATAACCCTTTATTTCTAACGCTTTTAATAGGTATTTATTTAAACCTAAATTTTTAAATGACATATAAATTGTGGTGTAAAATGACAATTTATTTTTGAATCATCATTTTTGAATTAAAACAAAGGTACTTCGCTATTCTTGTCTTAAATCACATTATAGACAGCAAATGCATAATGTGTATCTTTTTTAGTTTATTACTTTCCTATACTATTAATTAATTGAGAAAAGGTATCTTCCAGTTTCTCCTTGACTAAAAGATGGATATCCAAATTTCTGCCATAAACCATAATTTCAAAAGATGGTTTTTATATATCTTAATACTCTTAGTTGGGCCATATGCATCAAATGCATGTTCTAATTTAAATGATGATTTTAATTTCATCAGAACCAACAGCTGCATTCCTGCAACATTTACCATTACAAAAGCAAGTTCCGGCTTAGCAGCAGCATCTTGTGTTTACACCCTTTTTCAAAACAATAATTTAGTTGAAACAAGGACAAGACAATTATTAACGTAACAACTTACCATAAATGGAGGTTTAATTACAACACCTAACTCCTTTTAATGCAGATGGATTAAACGATAATTTTAAACCAATACATATTGGTGTTGAAGAAGAAGGGTACGTTTTTGAAATCTTTAACCGCTGGGGTGAAAGAGTATTCTATACTGAAGATATTTACAACCAATGGGATGGTACGTTTATCGACAAACCTGTTCAACAAGGTAAATACATTTACCAAATTATCGGCCATTTTGTTACCGGTGAAGCCTTTAGCAAAAAAGCATTATACTTCTAATGGATTAATTAAAGTGTTTAGATACAATTGGCATTCTTCTGCCAAAACCAAAAGCTTTATGGCTAATTCTTAGAGTAGGTGATGCTTGAAATCGCTTATATTCACTTCTATCAACTAACTTTACTATTTTTCTTACCGTAGCTTCGTCAATTCCAAGTGCTACTATTTCTTGCCAACCTTTTCTTTCTTCTATATAATGAAAAAGGATTTTATCTAACAATGGGTATGGGGGTAATGAATCACTGTCTTTTTGGTCTGGTCTTAATTCTGCACTCGGTTCTTTATTTACAATTTCATAAGGAATTACTTCACCATACCTATTGATAAATCGAGCCATTTCATAAACTTGCTCTTTGTATAAATCTCCAATAACAGACATTCCTCCACACATATCGCCGTACAACGTACTATATCCTACTGCACTTTCACTCTTATTACTGGTGTTTAACACAATTGGACCATACTTATTACTAATAGCCATAACAATTACACCTCTAGCTCTTGCCTGCAAGTTTTCCTCTGCCACATTCTCATCCGTACCAATAAATTCTTCTGCTAATGTAGTTTTAAACTCGTTAAATACATTTTTAATTGGAATTATACTGAAGGGAGACCCCAGGTTTTCTGCAAGCTTAATTGCATCAGAAACAGAACCATCGCTACTATATTGTGAGGGCATCATAATCGCTTTTACATTTTCAGCACCTAAGGCTTCTGCTGCAAGAGCGTGAACCACCGCACTATCTATTCCGCCACTTGAACCCAAAACTGCCTTTTTAAAACCCAGTTTGCCTAAATAATCTCGTATTCCCATAACGAGTGCATCATGAATTAATCCAATATCATAATCACGATATTCCTCCTGCTTGTCTTCATAAGTCTCTGAAGAACTCCAGTTTATTACCTTAAAATCTTCGTGATAAAAAGCACATTCTTCAGCAATCTCACCCTTTTTATTTATAAACATGGAACCTCCGTCAAACAATATATCAGTATTTCCTCCTACTTGGTTAACATAAAATAAAGGTAGATTGTAGAGTTTTGCATTATGCTGCATTCTTTCTCTGCGTTCCTCAACGTGATTATAACTATACGGAGAACCACTCAAATTAACCATTAGCGTAGGATTTTGCTTAATTAACTCATCCATAGGAGTTTGCTTATAAAGCTTATCGTTATCTAAGTTCCATAGATCCTCACAAATTGTTATAGCTAAACGCTCGCCTTTAAAATCTATACATTGAAATGTATCGTTCGGTTCAAAGTATCTGTATTCATCAAAAATATCATAAGTTGGCAGTAATGTTTTATCAACTCTTGCCAATAACTTTTTATTTGAGTAAAAAAAAGCAGAATTAAATAACTTTTTTCCTCTTTCTAAATTACTTGAAGCAGGGCTTCCGACCAAAACACCAATGTTTTGAGAGGCCTTTTTAATGCTTTCTAACGCTGTTTCACACCTTCTAATAAAACTTGGGTAGTCTAAAAGATCTTTTGGTGGATAACCGCAAACTGCGAGCTCAGAAAACACAATAAGCTCTACGTTTTTAAGTCTTGCTTTTTCAATTTCAGCGATAATCCTTAAGGTATTCCCCTCTATATCGCCAATGATGTAGTTTAGTTGAGAAAGAGCAACTTTCATATATTCTTATTAAAAGAATACCCCTACATTTATCGAGACATAGTTATTTTTAGCATTAGCATCTTTCTCTTTTACAAGGATATCTGTAAAGCTGTTCGCGTACCTAAGTCCTCCATACAAACTAGTACTTCCAGCCATTTTGTATTCAATACCTCCACCTACAATCAAAGGAAATCTAAAAAGAAATACTTTGTCTTCAAAGTTATCGGTGGTAAAAGCATCACCTTCATTGTCATTAACACCATAACCAACAGGATCAAGATCCTTTATCACTTGAGGAATATTTCCTTCAATAGTTGCCTTAGCCGTAAGTAAAATTGAAGGTGAAAAACCAAAATTCCCCCAATATGTAATGTTGCCAATTTCCTTTGTTCTAAATTTCATACTTAGTGGAATTTCGACATATTGTAAATTGTATGTATACTCTAAGTCGTTAACTACAGTAGAATCTTTGTCCTCAACAAATCTTTGAGGTAAGTTATTCAACTGTAGCTTAGTATTAATTTGAGAAATGAGTAATTCTGTGCTAAGAGCATAATTTGGATTAAAGTAAAAGTCTCCCATAACACCATATGCAAAACCCATCTTAGTGCCGTTAGCTTTTATACTTTTTGTACCAGGAACTGTAAAACCGATGTTTGCAGCACCTTTTAGTCCAAATTTAAATTCTGTTTCACCTACTCCCCCATCTCTTTGTGCAAAAGATAATTGGCTTACTAAGACACCTAAAACTAGTATTGCAACGTTTTTCATATGATTATTTTAATTAAGCTGCAAAGATTATGATTAAAAAACTAATACTTCTTCACAAAATTCTAATATTTGTCCTTGTTTTTAGTATCGCGGGGTGCACTAAAAACAAGCACGAAATAGATACTTCTAAAACAAAATTAGAAGTTAAAACCTATCGGTTTGAACAAAAACTGTTTAAATGTAAAAGTGTAAAAGACATTTTATTGTTGCAGAAAACAGAACCTAACTTTTATGAGATTTATGTAAACAACATTATGCCTCGCCAAATTAGCGGATTAACCAGCAATAAACAAGATATTGCAGTTGAGCTTTACAAGTACATTGCTCACCCAAATATGGATTCGTTATACAAGCTTACCCAAGAGAAATTTGGCAACTTCAAATCTTTTGAAGGTGAAATTGAGAATGTAAATAAACTCATTTACCACTACTTTCCTGATGAAAAAATTGAAGACCTCATAACATTTGTCTCTACGTTTGAATATGGCAGCATATACAATGAAAGTGACAAAGCCTTTGGCATAGGATTAGAAATGTACATGGGTAGAAATTTTGAAATCTACAGTCAACTAAATCCGCAAAACTTCCCAAGATATAGACAGCTAAAATTTGAGCCCTATCACATTGTTCCAAACTGTGTAAAAAGCTTTCTAAACTACAAAATTCCAGAAGCTAACACTTCAACCTTTCTTGATCAGGCTGTATACGAAGGTAAAAAGCTCTATGCAATGGATTTGATTTTACCAGCTTACCCCGACTCTTTAAAAATCGGATATCTAAATGGGCAAACAGAATGGAATAAAGCGAACGAAAAGCAAATTTGGGCTTATCTCATAGAAAAGGATGTTTTATTTAGCTCAGATAAAAGTGCCTACCAACAGCATTTTTTTAATGACGGACCATTTACTACTCCTTTTGGAAACGACAGCAGCCCGAGAGCAGGTGCTTGGTTAGGGTGGCAAATTGTAAGAAGCTATATGAAAAAAAATCCAGGATTAACTTTATCCGATTTGTTGTTCAACAAAAATCACAATCAAATA
>ENA-UZWX01001612-UZWX01001612.1-metagenome-genome-assembly--contig:-Day-4---50m-contig-1612_pt1 | contig 11161 bp, 7 predicted proteins | sample MGYA00260347_ERZ794907 | MGnify/ENA metagenome assembly ERZ794907 | reverse complement strand
TCTCCAAAACCAGGTGTCGGGAGTTCGAGTCTCTCAACCCGTGCGAAAATAAGAATGGATTAATTATTAATCCGAATAAAAATAAATCAAATGGCAGGAGTAATAACATATATAAAGGAATCCTTTGAAGAGTTGAAAAACAATGTGTCTTGGACACCATTGCCAGAAGCTCAAAGATTGACAGTTATAGTAGCTGTATTCTCAATTATATTTTCACTAGCTATTTGGGGTGTTGATACTGTTTTTAGTAGGGCGGTAAAAGCGTATTTTGAAATGATTAACTAACAATAATACAAGGAAGAAGATGTCAGAAAAAAAATGGTATGTTGTTAGAGCTGTAAGTGGTCAGGAAAATAAAATAAAGGCTTATATTGAAAATGAAATTTCAAGATTAGGTTTAGATGATTTTGTTGATCAAGTCTTGGTGCCAACGGAAAAAGTAATTCAAATCCGTAAGGGTAAGAAGATTCAGAAAGAGAAAGTTTATTTCCCAGGTTATATAATGATTCAAGCCAATTTAAGTGGTGAGATTCCTCACATCATAAAATCGATAACTAATGTAATTGGTTTTTTAGGTGAAACTAAAGGTGGTGATCCTGTGCCATTAAGACAATCTGAGGTTAACAGAATGTTAGGTAAAGTAGATGAGTTAGCTATTGAAGCAGATGCAAATGTAGCGATACCATTTACTAAAGGTGAAACAGTAAAAGTAATTGATGGGCCATTTAATGGATTTGATGGTACAATCGAGAAAATAAATGAAGAAAAGCGTAAGCTTGAAGTAATGGTTAAGATTTTCGGAAGAAAAACACCATTAGAATTAAGTTATATGCAAGTAGAGAAAGTTTAATAATTGTTACAATAAAGAGCGTACTGTCTATGCTTCCAAATAGATAGTCGTATAAACATTAAGAAATGGCAAAAGAAATAGACAAAGTAGTAAAGCTACAAGTTCGGGGAGGTGCTGCGAATCCATCGCCACCGGTAGGACCCGCTTTAGGTGCCGCTGGAGTTAATATCATGGAGTTCTGTAAGCAATTTAATGCAAGAACTCAGGATAAACCAGGTAAAGTTTTACCTGTGGTAATCTCTGTTTACAAAGACAAATCTTTTGAATTTGTAATCAAGACTCCACCAGCTGCAGTACAATTATTAGAAGCGGCCAAAGTAAAGAAAGGATCAGGAGAACCAAACCGACGTAAAGTGGCAAAAGTAACTTGGGACCAAGTTAAAGCAATTGCTGAAGACAAAATGGTAGATTTAAATGCCTTTGAAATCGGATCAGCTATGAAAATGGTTGCCGGTACAGCAAGATCGATGGGTATCACTGTTAAAGGAGGTGAAGCTCCAAACTAAATTTTTTAGAAATGGCAAGATTAACAAAGAAGCAAAAAGAGGCACAAGCAAAGGTAGATAGTAACAAAATTTACTCTTTAGAAGAAGCTTCAGCTTTACTTAAAGAAATTACATATACTAAGTTTGATGCTTCAGTAGATTTAGCAATCAGATTAGGAGTAGATCCACGTAAAGCCAATCAAATGGTTCGTGGTGTAGTTTCATTACCACACGGTACAGGTAAAGATATGAAGGTGCTTGCGCTAGTAACTCCAGATAAAGAAGCAGAAGCAAAAGAAGCTGGTGCGGATTATGTTGGATTAGACGAATACTTACAAAAAATTAAAGATGGTTGGACAGATGTTGACGTTATCGTTACTATGCCAAGCATTATGGGTAAGTTAGGACCATTAGGAAGAGTATTAGGGCCAAGAGGTCTTATGCCAAACCCTAAAACTGGTACAGTAACTATGGATGTATCTAAAGCAGTTACAGAAGTAAAAGCTGGTAAGATAGATTTTAAAGTAGATAAGACAGGTATTGTACATGCACCAATTGGTAAAGCATCGTTTAGTACAGAAAAGATTATTGGTAATGCCCAAGAATTGTTGTCTACAATTATGAAGTTAAAGCCAACAGGTGCTAAAGGTACTTATGTAAAGAGTATTTACATGTCTAGTACTATGAGCCCAAGTATAGCAATTGACACAAAAATAGAATAGTAGTTAAACTTAGAATATTATGACAAGAGAAGAAAAATCGCAAGTAATTGAAGAGTTGACTGCTCAATTAGCAGATAATACAAATATCTATTTAACGGATATATCTGGATTAGATGCAGGGACAACTTCAAATTTAAGAAGAGCATGTTTTAAGTCTAACATTAAGTTAGCTGTTGTTAAGAATACACTTTTAGAGAAAGCAATGGAAGCATCGGATAAAGATTTCGGTGAATTACCTACAACTTTAAAAGGAAATACATCAGTAATGTATTCTGAAACTGGAAATGCTCCAGCCAAAGTGATTAAAGAGTTTCGTAAAAAATCTGAAAAGCCTTTATTAAAAGGTGCCTTCATTGAAGAAGCTATTTATGTTGGCGATGATTTATTAGATACGTTAGTAGATATTAAGTCAAGAGAAGAACTTCTAGGAGATATTATTGGATTATTACAATCGCCTGCTAAGAATGTTATTTCAGCACTTAAGTCTGGTGGTGGTACAATCGCAGGTATCGTAAAAACCTTATCTGAAAGAGAAGGGTAATTTAAAGAGTACACACAAGAAAAATTATATTAAACACACACACACACATTTATTAAAACAATAGAAAAATGGCAGATTTAAAAGATTTCGCAGAACAATTAGTTAACTTAACAGTAAAAGAAGTTAACGAATTAGCAATTATATTAAAAGACGAGTACGGTATTGAGCCGGCTGCTGCTGCTGTTGCAGTTGCTGCAGGTGGTGCTGAAGGTGGTGAAGCCGCTGAAGAAAAAACTGAATTCGACGTAATCCTTAAAGCAGCTGGTGGTTCTAAATTAGCAGTAGTAAAGTTAGTTAAAGAATTAACTGGTTTAGGATTAAAAGAAGCTAAAGGTTTAGTTGATGATGCACCAAGTGCAATCAAAGAAGGCGTTACTAAAGACGAAGCTGAAGGCTTAAAAACTTCTTTAGAAGATGCTGGAGCTGAGGTTGAGCTTAAGTAAGCTAACCTTAACCTACAACATATGGTTTAGGTCTGGAGTAGTACTCTAAGACCTAAACCCTTTTGTGTATATAAACGTTATATACATTTATTAGTATTTTTTAACAAAATCTCGTTCATCAATGTTAGCAAAAAAGGCTGAAAGAATTAATTTCTCTTCTATTGTAAATAGGACAGATTACCCAGACTTTTTGGATATCCAAATTAAATCCTTCCAGGATTTTTTCCAATTAGAAACAAAGTCAGAAGAAAGAGGAAATGAAGGCTTGTACAATACCTTCATGGAAAATTTTCCAATTACAGACACACGTAATCAATTCGTACTAGAATTTTTAGATTATTTTATCGATCCACCAAGATATTCCATAGAAGAATGTATTGAGAGAGGATTAACGTACAGTGTGCCTTTAAAAGCAAGATTGAAATTATATTGTACAGATCCAGAGCATGAAGATTTCGAAACGATAGTTCAGGATGTATATTTAGGAACTATTCCTTACATGACTCCAAGTGGTACTTTTTGTATCAATGGAGCAGAACGTGTAGTGGTTTCTCAATTGCATAGATCACCTGGTGTATTCTTTAGCCAGTCATTCCATGCTAACGGAACCAAATTATATTCTGCAAGAGTAATTCCTTTTAAAGGATCTTGGATAGAATTTGCTACAGATATTAATAGCGTAATGTACGCCTACATTGATAGAAAGAAAAAATTACCAGTAACAACACTTTTCCGTGCAATTGGATTTGAGCGCGATAAGGATATCTTAGAAATATTTGATCTTGCAGAAGAAGTAAAAGTTTCTAAATCTGGATTAAAGAAAGTTATCGGTCGTAAGCTTGCGGCTCGTGTACTTAATACATGGCACGAAGACTTCGTTGATGAAGATACTGGTGAAGTGGTATCTATTGAGCGTAACGAAATTGTATTAGATCGTGACACAATCATAGACAAAGAAAATATTGAAGAAATTCTTGGTGCAGAAGTTAAAACGATTCTTTTACATAAAGAAAGTGCACAACAAGGAGATTACGCAATTATTCATAATACATTACAGAAAGATCCAACAAACTCTGAAAAAGAAGCTGTTGAGCACATCTACCGTCAACTACGTAATGCTGAACCACCTGATGAGGAGACAGCACGTGGTATCATTGACAAGTTATTCTTCTCTGACCAACGTTACTCTTTAGGTGAAGTAGGTCGTTACAGAATGAACAAGAAATTACAGTTAGATATTGGGATGGATAAGCAAGTGCTTACGAAAGAAGATATTATAACGATAATAAAATATTTAATTGAGCTTATCAATTCTAAAGCAGAGATTGATGATATCGATCACTTATCTAACCGTCGTGTACGTACAGTAGGTGAGCAGTTATCATCTCAGTTTGGTGTAGGTTTAGCACGTATGGCTCGTACAATTCGCGAGCGAATGAATGTACGTGATAATGAAGTATTTACTCCAATTGATTTAATTAATGCTAAGACATTATCGTCTGTTATTAATTCATTCTTTGGAACGAATCAGCTTTCTCAGTTTATGGATCAAACGAATCCACTTGCGGAGATTACGCACAAGCGTCGTCTTTCTGCATTAGGACCAGGTGGTTTATCTAGAGAAAGAGCAGGTTTCGAAGTACGTGATGTTCACTATACACACTACGGACGTTTATGTCCTATTGAAACACCAGAAGGACCGAACATTGGTTTAATTTCCTCTTTATCTGTATTTGCTAAGGTTAATTCAATGGGATTCATTGAAACACCATACAGAAAAGTTGAAAGCGGTGTTGTTGATATTAAAAACGCACCAACATATCTTAGTGCTGAAGAGGAAGAAGATATGCAAATTGCACAGGCAACTATCGAAGTAGATGGTAAAGGAAAAATACTTGGTGAGAAGATTATTTCTCGTCAAGAAGGTGATTTCCCGGTAATTGAACCATCTAGTGTAAATTATACAGATGTTGCACCAAACCAAATCGCATCGATATCTGCATCTTTAATTCCATTTCTGGAACATGATGATGCCAACCGTGCTTTAATGGGATCTAACATGATGCGTCAAGCCGTACCATTATTGCGTCCTGAAGCACCAATCGTTGGTACTGGTTTAGAGCGTCAGGTCGCATCAGATTCTAGAGTATTAATTAATGCTGAAGGAGCTGGTACAGTGGAGTATGTTGATGCAGAGAAAGTAACAATTAGATACGAACGTACTGATGAAGCTGCAATGGTAAGTTTTGATAGTGATACCAAAACATATCCTTTAGTGAAATTTAGAAAAACAAACCAAGGTACTTCAATTAACTTAAAGCCAATCGTAGAGAAAGGTGATAAAGTTGCGAAAGGACAGGTTCTTTGTGAAGGTTATGCAACTCAAAACGGGGAATTAGCGCTTGGTAGAAATATGAAAGTAGCCTTTATGCCTTGGAAAGGATATAACTTTGAGGATGCGATTGTAATTTCAGAAAAAGTGGTTAGAGAAGATGTATTTACATCTATCCATATAGACGAGTATTCATTAGAAGTTAGAGATACGAAGTTAGGTAACGAAGAGTTAACCAATGATATTCCTAATGTATCTGAAGAGGCAACTAAAGATTTAGATGAAAATGGTATGATTCGCATTGGTGCAGAAATCAAACCAGGGGACATCTTAATTGGTAAGATTACGCCAAAAGGGGAATCTGATCCTACACCAGAAGAAAAACTTTTAAGAGCAATCTTCGGTGATAAGGCAGGTGATGTAAAAGATGCATCTCTTAAAGCATCTCCATCTCTTAATGGTGTTGTAATTGATAAGAAATTATTCGCTAGAGCAGTAAAAGATAAGCGCAAGAGAGCTCAGGATAAAGAAGATATCGAGAAGTTAGAAGATGCTTACGATAACAGATTCGATGATCTTAAGAATGTCTTAGTTGAAAAACTATTTGCTATTGTAAATGGTAAAACAGCGCAAGGCATCTATAATGATTTAGGTGAAGAAATTATTCCTAAAGGCAAGAAGTATACCTTAAAAATGTTAAATGCAGTAGATGATTATACGCACTTAACTTCAGGTAAATGGACTACTGATAATCATACAAATGAACTTGTTGCAGATTTAATCCATAACTATAAGATTAAGGAAAATGATTTGCAAGGATCATTAAGACGTGAGAAATTTACGATTTCTGTTGGTGATGAATTACCAGCGGGTATCATTAAACTGGCTAAAGTGTATATTGCTAAAAAGCGTAAGCTTAAAGTTGGTGATAAAATGGCAGGTCGTCACGGTAACAAAGGTATCGTTGCTCGTATCGTTCGTCAAGAAGATATGCCGTTCTTAGAAGATGGAACTCCAGTTGATATTGTTTTAAATCCACTTGGTGTACCTTCTCGTATGAATATTGGTCAGATTTATGAAACCGTATTAGGATGGGCTGGTAAAGATTTAGGAAGAACATATGCAACCCCAATATTTGATGGTGCTACGTTAGATCAGATTAATGAATATACAGATGAAGCTGGTATTCCAAGATTTGGACATACCTATCTTTATGATGGTGGTACAGGAGATCGTTTTGATCAAGCAGCAACTGTTGGTGTAATCTATATGATTAAACTTGGTCACATGATTGACGATAAGATGCACGCACGTTCTATCGGACCTTACTCATTAATTACGCAACAACCTCTTGGTGGTAAAGCACAATTTGGTGGTCAGCGTTTTGGTGAAATGGAGGTTTGGGCACTTGAGGCTTATGGTGCATCAAGTACACTGCGTGAAATATTAACTGTAAAATCAGATGATGTTATTGGTAGAGCAAAAACTTACGAAGCAATCGTTAAGGGAGAGCCAATGCCAGAACCAGGACTACCAGAATCGTTCAACGTACTTATGCACGAATTGAAAGGTTTAGGATTAGATATTAGATTAGAAGAATAAAAATAGTATGCAGTCGCAGTACTCAGTTTACAATTTTAGTAAACTGAATACTGAGACTGAGACTGAATACTAAATAAAGACATGGCAAGAAGACAAGATAAGAATACAATTCAGAAATTTAATAAAATTTCTATCGGTTTAGCATCTCCTGAATCTGTTTTAGCAGCATCTCGTGGTGAGGTATTAAAGCCGGAAACTATTAATTATCGAACTCACAAACCAGAACGTGATGGTTTGTTCTGTGAGCGTATTTTTGGTCCTGTAAAGGATTTCGAATGTGCTTGTGGTAAATATAAAAGAATACGTTACAAAGGTATCGTTTGTGATCGTTGTGGTGTAGAAGTAACAGAAAAGAAAGTACGTAGAGATAGAGTAGGGCACATCAACTTAGTTGTACCTGTAGCTCATATCTGGTATTTCCGTTCGTTACCAAATAAAATAGGTTACCTTCTTGGATTACCATCTAAGAAATTAGATATGATTATCTATTATGAGCGTTACGTAGTCATTCAACCAGGTATAGCTATGAATGCTGAAGGAGAACCTATTCAAAAAATGGATTTCCTTACTGAAGAAGAGTATCTAAATGCTTTAGAAGCGATTCCTCAAGAAAATCAATATTTAGACGACACAGATCCTAACAAATTCATCGCTAAGATGGGTGCAGAGTGTCTTATCGACTTATTGGCAAGAATTGATTTAGATCAATTATCTTATGATTTAAGACATAAAGCTAATAACGAAACATCTAAGCAACGTAAAACAGAAGCTTTAAAACGTTTACAAGTTGTAGAAGCGTTTAGAGATTCAAACTTAAACAGAGAGAACAGACCAGAATGGATGATCATGAAGGCTGTTCCAGTAATTCCACCAGAATTAAGACCTTTAGTGCCTTTAGATGGTGGTCGTTTTGCAACTTCAGATTTAAATGATTTATACCGTCGTGTAATTATCCGTAACAACCGTCTTAAAAGATTAGTTGAGATAAAAGCACCAGAAGTGATTTTACGTAATGAAAAACGTATGTTACAAGAATCAGTAGATTCTTTATTTGATAACACACGTAAGTCATCTGCGGTTAAAACAGATTCTAACAGACCATTAAAATCTTTATCAGATTCACTTAAAGGTAAGCAAGGACGTTTCCGTCAGAACTTACTTGGTAAGCGTGTTGATTATTCTGCACGTTCTGTAATTGTTGTTGGACCAGAATTAAAATTATTCGAATGTGGATTGCCAAAAGATATGGCAGCAGAATTATACAAGCCTTTTATTATTAGAAAATTAATAGAAAGAGGAATTGTTAAAACTGTAAAATCTGCAAAGAAAATTATAGATAGAAAAGAGCCTGTTGTTTGGGATATCTTGGAGAATGTCTTAAAAGGACATCCAGTATTACTTAACCGTGCTCCTACCTTACACAGATTAGGTATTCAAGCATTCCAACCTAAGCTTATCGAAGGTAAAGCGATTCAGTTACACCCATTAGTGTGTACTGCATTTAATGCCGATTTCGATGGTGACCAGATGGCTGTGCATTTACCATTAGGGCCAGAAGCAATTTTAGAAGCGCAACTATTAATGTTGGCATCACATAATATTTTGAACCCAGCAAATGGTTCCCCAGTTACTGTACCTTCTCAGGATATGGTACTTGGCTTGTATTATATGACTAAACTTAGAAAGTCTACAAAGGAAGTGCCTATTATAGGTGAAGGTTTAACCTTTTATTCTCCAGAAGAAGTAACTATTGCTTACAACGAAAAGCAAGTAGATCTTAATGCTGGAATTAAAGTAAGAACAATAGATTTTAATGAAGAAGGTGAGTTAACATCTCAAATTATAGATACCACTGTTGGTCGTGTACTTTTCAACGAAAAAGTACCTGAAGCTGCGGGTTATATTAATGAAGTATTAACTAAAAAGTCGTTAAGAGATATTATTCATGGTATTCTTAAGAAGACAAGTGTACCAGAAACGGCTGCGTTTCTTGACGAAATTAAAACATTAGGATATAAGTTTGCATTCCAGGGTGGATTATCATTTAGTTTAGGTGATATTATTATTCCACAAGAGAAGCACACAATGATTGCTGATGCTAATAAGAAAGTAGACGGTATTATGGGTAACTATAATATGGGTCTTATTACCAATAATGAACGTTATAACCAAGTTATTGATATTTGGACTTCTACCAATGCCGAATTGACAGAATTGTCAATGAAACGTATTAGAGAAGATCAACAAGGATTTAACTCAGTGTTTATGATGCTTGATTCTGGTGCTCGTGGATCTAAAGAACAGATTCGTCAGTTAACTGGTATGCGTGGATTAATGGCTAAACCTAAAAAATCTAATGCAGGTGGTGGTGAAATTATTGAAAATCCGATTCTTTCTAACTTTAAAGAAGGACTTTCAATTTTAGAATACTTTATTTCTACTCACGGTGCACGTAAAGGTCTTGCAGATACGGCTCTTAAAACTGCCGATGCAGGTTACTTAACACGTCGTTTAGTAGATGTTTCTCAAGATGTAATTGTATATCAAGAGGATTGTGGTACCCTAAGAGGAATCGAAGTTTCTGCACTTAAGAAGAACGAAGAAGTTGTTGAAAAATTAGAAGCTAGAATCGTTGGTAGAACATCGCTTAACGATGTATACAACCCATTAACTGAAGAGTTATTAGTAGAAGCTGGTGGTCATATTAATGACGTTATTGCGAAGAAAATTGAAGATTCTCCTGTAGAATCTATAGAAGTACGTTCACCGTTAACATGTGAAGCTAAAAAAGGTATATGTGTTAGTTGTTACGGTCGTAACCTCGCTACCGGTAAAATGGTACAAAGAGGTGAAGCTGTTGGTGTCGTTGCTGCTCAATCAATTGGTGAACCAGGTACACAGTTAACATTACGTACATTCCACGTAGGTGGTATTGCAGGTAACATTTCTGAAGAGAATAAATTAACTGTGAAATTCGATGGTGTTGCTGAAATTGAAGATTTAAAAACAGTTAAGTCTAAAGATAAAGAAGGAAAAGAGGTTGATGTTGTTATCTCAAGAACATCTGAATTGAAATTAGTTGATGCTAAAACAGGAATCGTTTTAAGTACAAATAACATTCCTTACGGTTCTTTTATTTATGCTAAGAATGGAAGTAAGCTTAAGAAAGGAGCAGTAGTTTGTGAGTGGGATCCATACAATGGTGTAATTATTTCAGAATTTGCTGGTAAAGTGAAGTATGAAAACATTGAACAAGGGATAACTTACCAAGTTGAGATTGATGAACAAACAGGTTTCCAGGAGAAGGTAATTTCTGAATCTAGAAACAAAAAACTGATTCCTACATTACTTATCGAAGATAAGAAAGGTGAAGTTATTCGTTCATACAACTTACCAGTTGGAGCTCACATTATGATAGATGACGGTGAGAAAATTGATATTGGTAAAATTTTAGTTAAGATACCGCGTAAGTCTGCAAAAGCAGGTGATATTACTGGTGGTCTTCCACGTGTAACGGAATTATTCGAAGCACGTAACCCTTCTAATCCTGCTGTAGTAAGTGAGATTGATGGTGTTGTATCATTTGGTAAAATTAAACGTGGTAATCGTGAGATTATAATCGAATCGAAACTTGGAGAAGTAAAGAAGTACTTAGTGAAATTATCTAATCAGATTCTTGTACAAGAAAATGATTATGTAAAAGCTGGTATGCCTTTATCGGATGGCTCTATTACGCCAAACGATATCTTAAATATTAAAGGTCCTTCTGCAGTGCAACAATACTTAGTGAATGAAGTACAAGAAGTATATCGTTTACAAGGTGTGAAAATTAATGATAAGCACTTCGAGGTAGTTGTTAGACAGATGATGCGTAAGGTTAGAATTATTGATTCTGGTGATACTATTTTCTTAGAAAATCAATTGGTTCATAAATCAGATTTCATTGAAGAAAATGATAAAATTTTCGGAATGAAAGTGGTGGAAGAAGCTGGAGATTCTGAGAACTTAAAGTCAGGACAAATCGTAACGGTTAGACAATTAAGAGATGAAAACTCTAGTTTACGTAGAGAAGATAAAAATATTGTAACTGCAAGAGATGCGAGTCCTGCGACAGCAACTCCAATCTTACAAGGTATTACGAGAGCTTCTTTACAGACTAAGTCGTTTATTTCTGCGGCTTCGTTCC
>ENA-UZWX01014944-UZWX01014944.1-metagenome-genome-assembly--contig:-Day-4---50m-contig-14944_pt1 | contig 11164 bp, 10 predicted proteins | sample MGYA00260347_ERZ794907 | MGnify/ENA metagenome assembly ERZ794907 | reverse complement strand
TCACGATCAAAGATATCTGCGGTGTAAACAATTGGATCTGCTGAAGGTAAACCTTCTTGGTTTCCAGCTTTTCTGTGTGGTTGATAGCCCGCAGCAATGGCTCTTGCAATTTCGCCGTGGCTTACAGCATCAACAAGGACGCCCTCATGACGCATGAGATTGAGAATGGCTATGTTGGAACACGCCTTTTGAGCAAAACGAACTGTATCCCACGCACTGAGGTCAGCACATCGTTGCCGGATCATGCCCGCATCGTAAGCATAGAAAGGAGTTCGGTGTTTCTTGGCAAGTTCCTCGAGGTCCACCCCGGCAAATTGTCGGCGGATACCAGCGGGATCGGTAGTTTTTGAGGAAGTATCACTCATTGTACTTTTGGATTTTGGCTTTCCTGAGAAGTGACTTATATCCGGATATCAATAAATCTATCAGGTAGATTTTTCAAAGAAATCCAATTCTAGCAGCCAAATTCTGTTCTCAATGGCTATTCTGTAGCAGACCTATGCGAGAATACCCTGCCAATACTCTTAATTTTTCCGATTCAGCTGAGACTTCTCAGCTGCATTCTGTGTTGGCAGCGAATGGAAAAAATCAGATGAGGGACTTGAGCTGCAGCGAATCGCGATCCAGACGCGCTCGCTTGCAGGTTTATCTTTATCTCGCAACGTGTCTCACGACGTTTGCGGCTGGCACAGTCGGCTGGCAACCAGTTGTTCTCGGTCTCTACGACGGATTCCTTACGGATTTTTCGGAACACTGGTTCCGGGGTCTGATTTATATGGTTTCGGTGATGGCAATATTGTCAGCACATGAAGCAGGGCACTTTGTTGCAGCGTGGCAGCATCGCATTCCGGCAACACTCCCATTTTTTCTGCCTCTACCAGTGATGCTTACTGGGACTCTTGGAGCCGTGATCGGTATGGAGGGATCTCGAGCGAATAGAAAGCAATTATTTGATATCGCGTTAGCCGGCCCTCTTGCTGGCCTTGTCATCGCAGTGCCCCTCTTCATTGTAGGATTGATGCGTGCCCAACCGACAGAAGCCAGCATATTTTCCATGCCATTGCTCGCAACATGGCTTTTGAGACTTGTCCGACCTGACTGGCCGATTGGGCAGGTGCTAAGTCCAAACGCATTCTTGATGGCTGGCTGGGTTGGTTTCCTTGTGACAGGGCTCAATATGATTCCTATCAGCCAGCTGGATGGTGGGCACGTGTGCCACGCTCTATTTGGGAAGCATTCTCGTGGAGTAGCCCGGGCAGTCCTACTTGGAGCAATAACCGCTATTATTATTACAAACGCCGATCACTGGGTTCTCATGATCGTCATCATTACTTTTATGGGTGTTGATCACCCGTCGATCAGGAATGAATCACAACCGCTCGGTAGAACAAGAACAGTTTTAGGTTTAGGTTCACTTGCAATTCCAATAATCACTTTCATGCCAGAACCCCTGATGCTGCCCGGACTCATCTTCGTTCGTTGACGGCAAGCTACTCTACTCGCACAATAAGTTATGATGTGTCCGGCTGCATTAAAACACACTGTTTTGAAAACTGCCATAAAACTAAGAGGTGATCTGTGAACTTTGTTGAACAAGAAGACCCTGCAATTTGGTCATCCATCGCTGCGGAGCAAACCCGACAAGCGGAGGGCCTAGAAATGATTGCGAGCGAAAACTTTACTAGCCCAGCAATTATGCAGGCAGTCGGTAGTGTATTGACCAACAAGTATGCCGAAGGATATCCCGGTCGTCGCTATTATGGGGGCTGTGAATATGTCGACACAATTGAAGATCTAGCGAGAGACAGAGCCAAGCAACTGTTCGGTGCAGAACATGCTAACGTGCAGCCGCACTCTGGGAGTCAGGCAAACTCAGCGGTATACCTTGCTGCTATCAAACCTGGCGATACGGTACTTGCCTTTGACCTTTCGCATGGGGGACACCTTACTCACGGAATGCGTCTGAATAGTTCCGGCATTTTATATCGTTTCGTTCATTACGGCGTTCGGCAGGATGATCATCTCCTTGATTTCGATCAGATCGTTCGGCTTGCTCGCGAGCATAAACCAAAATTAATTGTCGCTGGAGCAAGCGCATATCCAAGAGAAATTCCTCACGAACGATTCGCAGAGATAGCGAATGAAGTTGGGGCAAAGTTGTTAGTCGACATGGCGCACTACGCGGGCCTTGTTGCGGCTGGTGTACATAACAGTCCGGTGCCATATGCAGATTTTGTAACAAGCACCACGCACAAAACATTACGTGGACCTCGCGGTGGAATTGCCATGTGTCGGGCAGAGCATGCAAAAGATCTTGATCGTGCAGTTTTTCCTGGAACTCAGGGCGGACCATTAATGCACGTTGTTGCAGGGAAGGCAGTTGCTTTTGCAGAGGCCCTCAGGCCGGAATTCAAAGAATATGCGGAGCAAGTTGTAGCCAATGCTCGGTCTCTCGCTCAGTCACTAGCGGCTGGCGGGGTGAAGCTTGTGAGCGGTGGTACTGATAACCATCTGATGTTAGTAGATGTCACCCCGCTGGATCTTGGTGGAAAGTTGGCGGAGGAGTCCTTGGATCGTTGTGGGATTACTTGCAACAAAAACATGATCCCATACGATGCACGGAAACCTGTTGATCCATCAGGAATTCGCTTAGGCACGCCAGCCCTTACAACACGAGGAATGGGAGTAGACGAGATGCAGCAGGTAGCGACCTGGATTCTTCGAGTTCTGAAGTCTCCCGAGGACAATCAGGTGCTGGAATCTACTCGGCGAGAAGTTGCTGAGTTAGCAGAACAGTATCCAGTTCCTGCTGCGAAGATGGATCAAGTTGTAGCCGGATAAACTTGGAACACGGTGCATGTTTTTTAAATGCAAACATGTCGCACCGGTAGTTTGTTTTGGTTCGTTCTGACGATAGAGACTAATTTTGTTGAATGGTTGGTGAAGCTTCACCAAGACCATTGCGTTCAAAGCGACACATGGAGTGATGACCGAGCTTTTGTAGGATGAAGGTCGATGTTTTCACAGAAAAGTGATTATCGATTGCCGGCTGAATGGGAGCCGCATACCGCAACATGGGTCGCCTGGCCGCACCGAAGAGCAACGTTCCTTGGTGATTTTGATGAAGTGCCTGTTGCTTTTTCAAAACTTGTCAGGCTGCTGGCTCGGTATGAGCCAGTCAAAGTAATCGGAAGCAAGGCTGTGCTTCGTGATGCTTCATCTCGGTTGTCAGAAAATTCTCGGGTTGAGTTCATTGAAATCCCAACGAATGACTCATGGCTACGTGATACGGGTCCAGTTTTCTTAAAGTCAGAGGACAATCAGCAAGAGCTTGTTGTCGTGAATTTCGGTTTCAACGCATGGGGAGGGAAATATCCACCTTGGAATGCTGATGCTGCTGTCGCTGGCAAAATTGCAAGATGCCTCGGTGCTCGTGTGTTGGAGGCTCCTATCGTACTCGAGGGTGGTGCAATCGAAACAGACGGTGAAGGAACGCTTTTGGTGAATCATCGATGTATTGATGATCCTCTGCGGAATCCAAAATGGTCACGTGAAGAACTCACTGCATGTCTACAGTCTTTTTTAGGAGTCGAAAAGGTTCTTTGGGCTAGTGGTGCTCTTGCTGGTGATGATACGGATGGTCATATCGATCAATTAGTTCGTTTTGTTGCGCCAGGTTGCGTCGTCGCTGCTCGCCAGCTCGATCGTAGTGATCCAAATTATGAGTCACTTGAAGCAAACTTTGATTTGTTAAAAAAAATCAAGGATGCTCGTGGGCGATTGCTCGACGTTGTGCCCATTGATTTGCCGCCGAGCGTTTGTTTCGGAGATGTGCAACTCCCGGCTAGTTATCTTAATTTTTCTATCTTGAATGGTGGTGTCATCGTTCCAACGTTTGGGCATGACTTGGATATTAAAGCGATCGCGACAATCCAGAAGTTTTTTCCGCAGCGAGAAGTTATGGCGTTCCCCGCCCTTGAATTAATTCGTGGACGAGGAGCTGTTCACTGCGTAACGAGTCAGCAACCGGCACTCGAACACTCGGGAGACGGCGATATACCTGCCTAACCCGTAGGCAATTCTATGCAGTTTCCTTGCTTCTCAAGATTGCCAGGATTAACAAGTCATCCGGTCTTGCGGTGAATGCCAATGGAAGCGACTATTCGCAAAGAATTTCTGGCTTCGGATATGGACTGCGAGATAAAGGCAGGAACGGTCACATTATGGAACAGGTTGCCAATTTTGTTCAGGGATGTATATCTCTACTAGCACGATTTATGGTCGTAGCAATCTTTTTGTTCAGCGCTTTCGACAGTAAAATCCGTCACTTCTCCCAGACAGCTGAATATATGGGCAGTGAAGGCATTCCTAACCCTCGGCTGGCACTGTTCGGTGCCATTGGTCTCATTCTTATTGGCGGCCTTTCCGTTCTGGCTGGTGCTTGGACTCGGATTGGGGCAGCCTTCTTGTTTGTGTTTCTCGCGGCGGCAACATTTTATTTCCATGATTTTTGGATGATTGCTGACCCAACCCAAAGACAATTGCAGATTATTCAATTCATGAAAAATATGGCAATCGGCGGGGGACTACTTTCAATGATCTATGCCGGTGGTGGCCCCTGGAGCGTCGATGGGTGGATTGAACAAAAGCTTGAAGAAGCCGAAATATCACCGACTCAGAAGGTGAAGAGTTCACAACGCTCGAAGGCTGCGTAAAAAAGTCCCCTTTTTTATTCGTAGGGACTACATTGGGAAACTGATACGTTGTCATTGTGACAATGTGATAATCAGACTCCCCCAGACCTCCCGATCATGGTTTTTCCACTTGGAGATGATAATTCTGACCGTCAGAGAATGCCATGGGTGACCTGGTCACTCATCGCAGCGAACATTATTGTCTTCGTCCTTTTTCAGCAAGGCGGACAGAATGACAATGTGACCCTTGCTTTCTGCCAAGTTCCGGCTGAAATTGTGACCGGTCAAGATATTGTGACTGAACCTGCTGTACGAGAGGTTGAATATGAGGGCCAGCAATATCAGGTGTCGGTACCAGGACTTCGACCAACACCAATCCCTGTTTACCTGACTTTAATTACCGGGATTTTTCTCCATGGTGGGTGGATGCACCTCTTGGGTAACATGTGGTTTCTTTTTATCTTCGGAGACAATGTCGAAGATGACATGGGCCATATTCGCTATCTGATCTTCTATCTAGCTGCCGGAGTTTTGGCTTCACTTGCCTTCGTTATGCTCAATGCCCAAGGAGATGAGGCGCTTACTCCTTGTCTCGGTGCGTCTGGTGCAATTTCTGGTGTGTTGGGTGGGTATCTTGTGCTCCATCCAAACCGGCGGGTGAGTGTCATCTTGCTTCGGATCATTATGGACGTTCCTGGTTACGTGGCCGTTGGTATTTACTTCCTTATGCAGGTCGTACTTGGTCTTTCGGACACGGGGGGAGGAGTTGCCTATTCAGCACATGTAGCTGGATTTATTGCTGGTCTTGTTCTCGCGAAGCCACTCAGTGATCGAGACGTTCGTCTGCAGGCAGATCAACTCGTGGCGTTTCGGAGGCGACACAAGGGCCCATGAATGACTGTGAGCTCGAATAAAACTCATGCCTATCCTACTCGTCGGACAATTTGTGTTGCTTGCTGGTGCTGTTGCGATCGCCGGCTCTTTGCTGGCCCGGTCGGCAGATCGAATTGCTGAGGCAACAGGGCTGGGTCGGCTTCTTGTTGGCAGCTTACTCTTGGCAGGAGTTACATCACTTCCGGAATTGTCTGTTGATATTGCAGCTATTCGTTCTGGTTTTGTTGATCTGGCTGCCGGTGATCTTCTTGGTAGCAGCCTGATGAACCTGCTTATCTTGGCAGCAGTTGATTTAAGCATTCGTTCAGGAAAAAAAATGCTCTCACGGGAAGGAGCTGCTCATGCGCTTTCGGCAATATTATGTATTGCGGTGACATCGCTGGCCGGCTTAGCCATCATTACGTCTGATAAAGTGACAATTGGAACCTACTTTGGGATAAGTGCCTGGTCGTGGGCAATTCTTTTGGCATATGTTTTTGGCGCGAGGATGATTTTCTTGAACCAACGAATCGCGATAAGGATTTCTGCTGAAGCTCAATCAAGTGACAGTGTGGTAACAGTGACAAAGGCAATTCATAAAGCACCATTTTTGTTACCGTCTCTTGTTTTTGGTATCGCGGCAGCCGTCTTGTGTTTTGTTGGACCCCAGCTCGCACATGTAGCAGGTGCTTTGGCTGAAGAAACAGGGCTTGGTGGCACCTTTGTCGGCACAACGCTTGTTGCGGTAACTACATCATTGCCTGAACTCGTTGCATCACTGACAGCAATTCGTATTGGTGCGATTGATCTCGCGATAGGAAATGCCTTTGGAAGCAATGCTTTTAACATTGTTCTTTTTGTTGTGCTTGATGGGTTCTACGATGGGTCAATTTTCCTGAGCGTGTCGGAGGCTCATGCAGTAACCGCATTTGTCATTTGTCTTGCGACCGCTATTGCTGCATTAGGACAGCTTTATCATGGTGAACGCCGGATTCCATTTATAGAACCGGATGCATTCCTCATGTTCTTTGTCATTCTCGGTGGCTTGTTCCTAATCTATTCGCTCAGGTAAAGCTTTTCTGCATAGCATCTAGGTTATAGAAAAGTAAGTATTTTCAGTTTGACGACCCAACGTTTGCTAGTAAACGACTGCATAGTTGGGTGGGTTTGTCGTAACGACAAGTTGTCCCGTTGTATCGAATAGTCAACGTTTCCCGTGCGCCGTTGATGAAGGTAGTCGCTGCGATTGAAGTGTGGAAGAATTTCAGTTGGTTGGATTGTAGTCTTTTGATATCTGACAAGTGCTGTCAACGAACCCTGAAATGCTCCCATGATAAAACGTATTCTTGTCGGGCTTGGAACGAGCCGCCACGCTGAGTCAGTTGTGAGCCATGCCATCGAGATTGCTCAATCTCAGCAAGCAGAACTCCTTGGTGTGGCAGTGGTCGATCCTTCGCGTCTTGAATGGACAGGTCCACGGCCAATCGGTGTAGGTGTTGAAACGCTGACAGCTGAACTTCGGCAAGATCGCATGGAAAAAGTTGCTGCTGAAATTGAGAAGGCGAATAAGCTTTTTGCAGAGAAATGTACGGCAGCTGGTGTGCCTCATCAAACGAGTGAGCAAACAGGGAATCCATTCGAAATTGTAGCCGACCTGGTTCGCTATCAGGATCTCTGTGTGTTTGGTCTTCAGGGTCTTTTTGAGCACGATGTAGTTCCAGAACCCACAGATAGTCTCGAGCGGCTGGTGGCTGCAGGGGTTCGCCCGATGCTTGCTGTCTCTGAAATGTTTCGACCTGTTCGTCGTGTGCTTGTTGCTTATTCTGGTTCACTCGAAAGTGCAAAGACTTTTAAGCATTTTGTTCAGTCTGGAATTTATCCTGAGGCAAAGGTGCGGGTTGTTCATTTTTGTAATGATCTCAATGCAGGAAGCCGTCGTTTGAAGGCTGCCGAAGGCTACTTTGCGTCGCATGGTAGAGATGTTGAGACTGATCTGATTCAGGGCGATCCTGTGCAAGAAGTCGTGTCCTATGCAGAAACCTGGGACGCAGATCTCATAGTCGCTGGCAATTCTGCCAAGAACCTTCTTCTGCGGAAATTGTTCGGTGAGACGGCATTGCAATTGCTTCGTGGTAGTCCGCTTCCTCTGTTTCTGGCACAGTAAATTTTGCAGAAGGCAGTAGATCTTGCAGTAGAATGCCTGCAGGTTTTCGTGTGAAAGGATGAGTGGCTCAATGGTTTCCTGTTGCGACACAGCGAGAGCAGTAAGAAGTAAAAGATACTTGTAATAAAGGCTCGTCGGCCTAGATGTGAGAGTTTGTAGTTTGACCTTCAGATTCTTTGGGCTAAGAAGGAAATAGGGAATACTGCTCCGGTCGTGGTGCGGCGAGCATTGAGTATTGATGGCGAGGAGAAAAAAATGGTGGAACGAACACCAGACGCAGTGCAACTTCCGGAGCAAACGGAAGTAATTGTTGTAGGCGGTGGACCGGCAGGCACAACTGCTGCAACTATTGCAGCTCAGCAGGGGCGTTGTGTAATGCTTTTTGAGCGGGAGAAGTTTCCTCGATTCCATGTCGGGGAGTCACTTATCCCAGAAACGTTCTGGACATTAAAACGCCTCGGTATGATTGATCGTCTGCGAGGAAGCCGCTTTGTAGAAAAGCATTCCGTCCAATTCGTGAATGAAAAAGGAGTGCTTTCAGCACCTTTTTATTTTATTGATCATCGGGACGATGAAAGTTCACAAACATGGCAGGTTCGTCGAGCGGATTTTGATGAGATGATGCTTCGGAATGCTGAGTCGAATGGGGTTAAGGTACACGAAGGTATGCGTGTGCTTGAAGTTTTATTCGAGGGAACGCGTGCGACGGGAGTACGAGTAGCTGATGAGTTTGGGCGGATATCAACAATTGCTGCAAAGGTCGTTATAGATGCAAGTGGCCAAGCAGCAATGGTCACAAGTAGACTCGGCCTTCGAGAGTGGGATCCAATTCTTAAAAAAGCAGCTTTGTGGAGTTATTGGAAAGGTGCAGCACGAGGAACTGGTCGTGATGAAGGTGCGACTCTTGTTATGCAACTGGATGATAAGCAGGGATGGCTGTGGTACATACCGCTCGACGATGATGTTGTGAGCATTGGCGTGGTTGCTGGGTATGACTATCTATTTCAAAATAGAGAAAAGAAAGATTTAGAGGCTGTTTACGCTGCGGAAATGAAACGATGTCTCGGGCTTCACGGACGCCTCGACAAGGCGACGAAAATCGAGTCTGTTCGCGTTGCGAAAGAATACTCTTATCGGGCACGGGACGTTGCAGGCGACGGCTGGGTTCTTGTCGGTGATGCCTTTGGTTTTCTTGATCCGCTCTACTCCTCGGGCATACTATTGGCACTGAAAAGTGGCGAGCTTGCCGGAGACGCGGTAGTTGCCGCGCTTCAAGAGAATGACTTGTCCGCGGAGCGATTAGGTTCTTGGGGGCAGGATTATGTACGGGGCATGGATCGGATGCGGCGACTGGTCTATGAATTTTACGATGGTTTTAACTTCGGCAAGTTTGTCAAGCGATTCCCTCATCTTCGTGGCCATGTTACAGATCTCCTCATAGGCGATCTTTTCAATGAACGCCTCGACGAAATAATTGAGCCTCTTGAAACTCTTCGAGCAGAACAAGAAGCTGCAGCACGATAGTTTGACATCGCGTATTCAGCTTATTCGGTTTCAGGTTCGCGAGAAGCCTCCAGGAGTTTTATCCAGGCTCCAATAAACAAGCCGCTGTCGTGGTAGGTCCGGCCACTTATTAGATTTTTATCTACGACACATGGCGCGTCGATAAAAATGCCACCTGCTGATTCCAGTTCGTGACGGCATTTTTCAACCGTGGCCATGCGTCGCCCTTGGACGCAGTCTGCATAGGCTGGTATTTCCACACCGTGACAGACACTTGCCACAGGTTTATTCTGCTCAAAAAAGTGCCGTGTGATACGAATAAGATCAGAGTTGTAACGGATATATTCCGGCGCCCTTCCTCCGCTGAAAAAAATGCCTTGATAATCTTCTGGGCGGACGTCGGAAAAAGCAGCATCCGCCATGATTTGATACCCCTCCCATTCTTTTGTAATGGTCCACCCAGGTCGCACTTCGTGTAGGACCATCTGGTGTAATCGCTTTTCTGCTGCAATGACATGCGGTCGGAAACCAGATTCTTGAAGGCGAAAGTATGGGTAGAGGGTGTCGACTGTTTCTGAGGCATCACCGATAACAATGAGAACGTCACCAGGTGAATTCTTGGCATGAGGTTTAGGAGGCATGGCTTGTAGTCGCGGTAGGATTGAATAGTGGCGTTAGGCTGAGAGGGCCCGGTACTTTGTTTACTGTCAGTGGCATGCAATACGGTTGATGCGAGTAGTAGTTGGTAAGATGCTATACGGATTGCCAAAGTCAATATACTGTATCGACCAAATAATAAGTTCCATACCAGTTTCTGAAGTGTTAGTTTTCATTTGAAATCTTTGAGAAATGCCTGCGTTGTTGTCAGAGCTTCTTGTGTATGTGATAGTAATTGCTGGCACCTTCGTGTCTGGTCGTTTGGAGAAAGGGCTTTATTTCGCTGTGCGAGGTTATGAGACAAGCTGTGGATAAATTAATAAGAAATCGCAACGTACGTCTGGTGCTGTTTTTTTGGACCATTTCGTGTTGTTTGGTTGCTCTTGGGGCAGCTGTTTCGGTAGCGGAGACGTTGGATGCGAATTTAAAAACGCTCCAGTCAGTAGGAAATGAGGGGAAAGGTAATCTATCAGCTGCAGTTGCTTGGCAAGAAGTTGCTGGCTGTGAGTCAGATTCAATCCCGACAATTCTTTCTGCAATTGATGGAGCAAGTCCACTCTCAGCGAATTGGATTCGTACTGCAGTTGATGCAATCGCTGGTCGTAGTAAAAAAATACCATTGGAAGATTTGGAAGTTTTCTTATTAGATGTGCGTCATGATCCCAGGGCACGGCGTCTTGCCTGGGAACTTATTCAGGAAAGAAATCCTAATCGTGCGGAAATAATTATTTCGAGCATGCTTGATGATCCGGGCGTAGAGCTTCGATACGACGCTGTTGATCGGTTGATTCAGAAGGCAAGTCGAGCGAAGGAAGAACTAGCAGTGAATGAAATACTGCGGAAGGCACTCGACGCTGCCAGGAATGTTGATCAGGTGAAACAAATTACAACTGCTTTGCGAAAGAGTGGTCAGGTAATTGACTTGCAGCACCATTTTGGATTTCTTGCGGGCTGGTATGTGGCTGGCCCGTTTGATAACACCGACGGGAAGGGCTTTGCGACGGTGTATCCACCTGAACAAAATGTTGATCTCGAGGCGTTATACGCAGGTAAAGGAATGCAAGTGCTCTGGCATGAATTTCTTACTGCAGATCCCTATGGGATGGTTGATATCAACAAGGCGATTCCGGGCCCTGGAGACGGCCTCAAAGAAGTTGTTGCCTATGCATTCACAACCTTCACTATGCCTGTGGAACGAGAGGTTGAAGTGCGACTTGGCTGTAAGAATGCATGGAAGATATGGGGCAACGGAAGTCTTCTGTTTGAACGGGAT
>ENA-UZWX01008972-UZWX01008972.1-metagenome-genome-assembly--contig:-Day-4---50m-contig-8972_pt1 | contig 11213 bp, 9 predicted proteins | sample MGYA00260347_ERZ794907 | MGnify/ENA metagenome assembly ERZ794907 | reverse complement strand
ATGCCCAATGGCTCTAGATTTCGATGAAAGCCCTACTAATTGGGGGCGGTGCTTGAAATCCGTACCAACCATCCCCATTTCCGAGTTCAAACCAAGGAAGCGCGTTCTGCGTAGCCTGACCACATTATGATTGAACCATGCCAGAGGGCACCGGAAATGGCAGAAGACAAGACTGAATACACCGATGACGAATCCCCTGCTGCTGTGGGTGGCACGTTGGATGTGACAGATGATGATGCAGAGCTGGAAGCGCTGAATCCCGAAGAGGTTACCGCGCAATTGGAGGCGGATCTTGCCGAGGCAAGAGATGCCGCGCTTCGCGCTCAGGCCGACGCTGCTAACGTTCAACGCCGCGCTGAGCAGGAGGTTGAAAAGGCTCGGAAATTTGCTCTAGAGCGCTTTGTTAGCGAGTTGCTGCCGGTGGTCGATAACATGGAACGTGCTCTGGAAGCCGCGGGCAGCGANNGTGGAGACCGTAGACCCGATGGGAGAACCCTTCGATCCACAAATCGCACAGGCCATGAGCATGGTGGAAAATCCCGAGGTGGAACCGAATACGGTGATTGCCGTTATGCAGAAGGGATATCAATTAAACGGGCGATTAGTTCGCCCAGCAATGGTCATGGTGAGTAAGGCTGCAGAGTAATTCCCACACAAAGCGTCTTGAATTTTTTTAAATCGGACCCATCTATACAAGCAAGCAAGGATAACGGGCAAAAGCCCCGTTAAGAGGAGAGAGTCATGGGCAAAATTATTGGAATAGACCTTGGAACCACCAATTCATGCGTATCGGTGTTGGAAGGTGGCAAGGCACGAGTTATTGAAAATGCAGAGGGCGGACGCACTACCCCTTCGATTGTTGCTTATGCTGACGATGATGAAGTGCTGGTAGGGCAGGCGGCCAAACGTCAGGCGGTCACAAACCCCACCAACACGCTTTACGCGGTCAAGCGGCTCATCGGCCGACGTTTTGAAGACAAGGTGGTACAGAAGGACATCAAGATGGTGCCTTACAACATTGTCAAAGCTGACAATGGCGATGCCTGGGTTGAGGCCAAGGGCAATAGCATGGCGCCGCCACAGGTTTCTGCTGAAGTCCTGCGTAAAATGAAGAAGACTGCCGAAGAGTTTCTGGGTGAAACGGTTTCAGAAGCGGTAATTACAGTGCCGGCGTACTTCAATGATTCGCAGCGCCAAGCCACAAAAGACGCGGGCAAAATTGCGGGGCTTGAGGTCAAGCGCATTATCAATGAGCCGACTGCGGCAGCGTTGGCTTACGGCATGGATAAGTCTCAGGGCGATCGCACCATTGCGGTCTACGACCTGGGTGGCGGTACCTTCGATATTTCAGTCATTGAAATTGCTGAGGTCGATGGTGAGCACCAGTTTGAGGTTCTCGCAACCAACGGCGATACCTTCCTCGGCGGCGAAGATTTTGACCTCCGGTTGATCGAGTATTTGGCCGACGAATTCAAGCGAGAGAATGGCATTGATTTGCACGGTGATCCTCTCGCGTTGCAGCGCCTTAAGGAGGCTGCTGAAAAAGCCAAAATCGAACTCTCCAGCGCCCAGCAGACGGAAGTAAATTTACCCTACATTACGGCTGACGCCACAGGGCCCAAGCACTTGGTGGTCAAGCTGTCGCGGTCTAAGCTCGAATCTCTGGTAGAGGAGCTGGTAACACGCTCACTGGATCCGGTAAAAACAGCTTTGGCAGACGCTGGCCTGTCGCCCTCCGAAATTCAGGACGTCATTTTGGTCGGTGGACAGACGCGCATGCCTTTAGTGCAGACGACAGTATCCGACTTCTTCGGCAAAGAGCCACGCAAGGATGTGAACCCTGACGAGGCGGTAGCCATGGGTGCATCAATTCAGGGTGCGGTATTGGCCGGTGACGTCAAAGACGTTCTTCTGCTTGACGTGACGCCACTGACTTTGGGTATTGAAACCATGGGCAGTGTGGCAACGCCATTGATTGAAAAGAACACCACGATTCCAACAAAGAAATCACAGGTGTTCTCAACGGCTGAAGACAACCAGACCGCGGTAACCATCCATGTGGTTCAGGGTGAGCGCAAGCAGGCGGCTCAAAATAAGTCCCTGGGTCGATTCGATTTGGCTGATATTCCACCGGCTCCGCGAGGCGTACCTCAGGTTGAGGTAACTTTTGATCTCGATGCAAACGGTATTCTGAATGTATCTGCTAAAGATAAGGCCACGGGCAAAGAGCAGTCGATTCGTATTACTGCATCGGGCGGCCTCTCAGAAGATGAAATCGAGCAAATGGTGCAGGACGCCGAGGCTAACGCCGAAGCCGACAAGAAGTTTGAGGAGATGATCACTGTTCGAAACACCTGCGACGGCATGGTACACGCGGCACGAAAAACTCTTGAAGAGGCTGGTGAGCATTCAACCGTAGATGAGCGAGCTGCTATTGAAGCCGCGATTGCCGAGGCCGAGGAGGCCATGAAGGGCGACGATAAAGAAGCGATTGAAGCCGCTACGGCGAAAATCACTGAAGCAACTGGGCCGGTAGCGCAAAAAATGTATGCGGCTCAGGAAGCAGAAGGTGCGTCTGACGCTGCTGGCGCAGAAGCCGGTGCTGCAGAGAGCCCCGCCGATGATGGCGACGTGGTTGACGCCGAGTTTGAGGAAGTGAAAGAAGACGACAAGCCATAGGTTCCCTGGCTGCGTGATATGTGCACATATCCTGCAGCCCATGTCAGGGAGTAACATGGTAAGTTCGACGCGGGTTTTTTCAAGCCCGCGTATTTTTTTTTGGGGGGAGCGGCATCCCCTCTAGGTAACTAAGGTTAATCAGCAATGTCCAAGCGTGATTATTACGAAGTGCTCGGGGTAGATCGATCTACAACAGATCCGGATATCAAAAAGGCCTATCGCCGTATCGCCATGAAGTTCCACCCCGATCGGAACCCCGATGATAAGGATGCCGACGCAAAATTTAAGGAGGCGACCGAAGCCTACGACGTTCTGATGAACGCCGATAAGCGGGCTGCATACGATCAATTTGGCCATGCGGGGCTCGAGCAGGGTGCTGGCGGTGGCGGCTTCCAAGGTGGTTCAAGCTTCAGCGATATTTTTGGCGATGTCTTTGGCGACATTTTTGGCGGCGGTGGAGGTGGTGGGCGTCAGGGTCCGCAGCGCGGCTCAGATCTGCGCTATACCATGGAGGTAAGCCTCGAAGAGGCCGTTCGTGGTGCAACACGAGAGATCAAAGTACCCACGCTGCAACATTGTGACACTTGCGATGGCAGCGGGGCCAAGCCGGGCACCAATCCAGTTACCTGTGGCAGCTGTGGTGGTGCGGGCCAAGTGCGCATGCAGCAGGGCTTTTTCCAGGTGCAGCAAACTTGCCCCAAATGCCGCGGCGCAGGAAAGACCATCTCAGACCCTTGTCGCGATTGCCGGGGACAAGGGCTCTTGGAGAAAACCAAAACGTTATCGGTCAAGGTGCCTCCCGGGGTTGATACCGGTGACCGTATCCGGTTGAGCGGAGAAGGTGAGGCTGGCCCAGCGGGCGGTCCCAACGGTGACTTGTTTGTGCAGATTGCCGTGCGCCAACATAACCTTTTTGAAAGGGATGGGCGCAATTTGTATTGCGAGGTCCCCATAAATTTTGTTGATGCGGCTTTAGGTGGAGAGCTCGAGGTTCCCACCCTAGACGGGAAAGTGAAATTAAAAATTCCTTCCGAAACACAAACGGGCAAAATGTTTCGCCTGCGAGGTAAGGGCGTGCTGCCTGTGCGTGGAGGACCCATTGGTGATCTGATGTGTAGAGCCGTAGTCGAAACACCGGTAAATCTGAGCGCGCAACAGAAACAGTTATTGCAGGAATTCCGCGCCACCCTCGACGAAGGGGGCAATCGTCAGTCGCCGCGTCAATCGAGTTGGTTTGAGGGCGTAAAGTCTTTTTTTGACGGAATGACTAAGTGACCACAAAGGTGGCAATCGCGGGAGCATCGGGCCGAATGGGTCGTATGCTGCTCGAGGCTGTTGCGGCGGGTGATCACGACTTGGTTTTGGGCGCTGCCATTGTGCGACCCAACAGCGCGCTGTGTGGTGTTGATACTGGCGTGTTTTTGGGCGGGCCTCCTTCAGGCGTTCTTTTTTCTGGAGACGCAGATGCGGCGATTGCGGGGGTTGATGTGGTCGTTGACTTCACGCCTCCCGATGCAGCCTTGGTGAACGCAGAATACTGTGCCTCAACAGGGCGGCCGTTGGTCTCTGGCACCACCGGATTTTCTACGCAGGATGCCCAGCGATTCCGCGAAGCCACGCAAAATATCCCACTCTGCCAAGCGTCAAATTTCTCTACTGGAGTGAACCTTGCCTATCGGCTGTTGGCACAGGCGGCGGCAATTTTAGGTGGCGAGGCTGACATCGAAATAAGCGAGGCCCATCATCGACACAAAGTGGATGCGCCCAGTGGCACAGCCATAGCCATGGGTGAGGTTGTCGCTGAAACCCTAGGACGCAATTTAGCCGAGGTGGCGGTGTATGGCCGTGAGGGTCACACCGGCGAAAGAGCACGAGAAACCATTGGTTTTTCAACACTGCGCGCTGGAGATATTGTGGGTGACCATACGGTTACTTTTGCGGCTCAGGGTGAGCGCCTCGAAATTACACACAAAGCCAGCTCTAGAATGGCTTTTGCCCGGGGTGCCCTTCGCGCTGCGGTCTGGTTGATTAGTCAAAAGCCTGGCATGTACGACATGCAAGATGTTCTGGGTTTAAAGGAGAATTAAGTCGTGAATTCAGTCGCTCATGTTGTCAACATTGACGAAACTAACGCTCAGGAACAGCTTATTGAAGAGTCGCACAATAGGCCCGTAGTCGTTGATTTTTGGGCCGACTGGTGTGAACCCTGTAAGCAACTGATGCCTATTTTGGAAAAGTTAGCCACAGAATACGCCGGCGCTTTTTTGCTGGCTAAAGTTAATGCAGATGAGCAGCAAGGGCTGGCAGGCCAGTTGGGTGTTAGAAGCTTGCCCACCGTTATGGTGATCAAGGATGGGCAGCCCATTGACGGTTTTGCCGGAGCCCAGCCTGAGTCTGCTGTTCGGGAAATGTTGGAAAAGCATTTGCCGTCGCCTTGGAATGCGAAAATTGCAGAGGCAACTGAGCTGTTGGATGCGGGAGATACGGCGGGTGCCTTGGCGCTACTGCGTGGCGCCTGGGAGGATTCCAATAAGCTGACAGAGTTAACCCATGCTTATGCCGGGGCATTGATAGAGGCCAATAGACTCGATGACGCCACGACCGTTCTCAGTGAGGTCCGAATGGTTGATCAGGACGCCCTTCATGAGCAGCTGATGGCTCAGATTGAGCTAAAGCGGGCGGCGGGTAAATCGCCCGAGATAGAAGCTTTAGAAGTGGAGCTCGCGGCCAATAGTGATGATCACGGGGTGAGGGTTCAGTTGGCCGTACAGCTAAGCGCTGCCGACCACCACAAAGAAGCGTTGGAGCACCTGCTAACCGTGTTGCGATCCGATCGTGACTGGAACAACGGTGAAGCAAAGCGCCTTTATTTGGATACGCTGACAACAATTGGTAAGGGCGACCCGCTGGCGGCAGAATACCAGCGTAAACTTTTTTCCATTCTGTATTAGAAAGGGCTGGGTAAAGCGGCCTTCGCAGCCCTAGCCAACTTTTCTCTGGCCCTCACGTCATCTGGTGGCATGGTAAGGCTCTCCTTGTCACTAGACACCCGTTCGCCTTGCCCAGAAAGGGCGCAAAGCCTAGCAAATATCTAGTCTGGTAAAGGGCACTTGCAATCGCCGCCTAACTTGCCTACATTCCACAGCGTAGAAAAACATACTCAAGGTTCAAAACACGGCGGTTTGCTCACCAAATCGCCCCTGATAATTGGAGGCACGTATGGATATTGCGTTTTCACCCGAAGAATTGGCGTTCCGGGACGAGGTTCGTGGCTTTTTTGACGAGCAGTTTGACGATGAGCTTGTCTCTCGCCTGCGCGGAGAGAACTTTAAAGAAGCTATCGTTGAATGGCAGCAGCGGCTCTACAAGAAGGGCTGGATTGCGGCTAATTGGCCCGTTGAGCACGGCGGTACTGGATGGACCCCCACGCAGAAGTACATTTACGAGACCGAGCGCTCTGAGCGCGGTATACCCGGTGTCATTCCTTTTGGCATTGGCATGGTCGGCCCTATGATTTACCAGTTCGGCACGACCGAACAGAAGGAGAAGTTTCTCCCTGGAGTTCTCGACAGCACGACTTGGTGGTGTCAGGGCTACTCTGAGCCGGGTTCTGGGTCAGATTTGGCGTCGTTGAAGACAAAGGCCGAGCTGGATGGCGACCATTACGTGATTAACGGCGCCAAAATCTGGACGAGTTATGCTCAGTATGCCGATTGGATCTTTGTGCTGGTACGAACCAGCAATGAGGGGAAGAAGCAGGAAGGCATCACGTTCATTTTGGTTGATATGAAGACCCCAGGTATCAAGATCAACCCGATCATCTCGATAGATAACGAGCACAGTCTCAACGAGGTTGAGTTCAGTGACGTGCGTGTGCCAGTTGAGAACGTTGTCGGTGAAGTAAATAAAGGATGGACCGTTGCCAAGGCGCTGTTGGCCCATGAGCGAACGGGTATTGCCGACGTTGCTCAGTCTAAGCGTAATCTTCGCTTGATTAAGGAAGCTGCTGCTGCCGAGATGAATGGCGGTAAGCGCTTAATGGATGACGCGGGTTTCCAAGCCAAGGTTGCAGACCTTGAGATTGAACTCATGGCCCTTGAATTTACCGAGTTACGTACCCTTGCAGCGATGGCCGCTGGTGGCTTTCCTGGGCCTGAGTCGTCACTTCTCAAGATAAAAGGCACTGAGCTGCAGCAGGCAACTCAAGAGCTGCGCATGGAAACTGCCGCTTATTACCAGGGAGTTCTGCCTAACGGTATGGATCCTGAAGTCCTAGGCCACAGTTGGACCCATGAAGCCTTCCGAAACTACATGTACGGGCGAGCAGCGACCATTTACGGCGGTTCTAATGAAGTGCAAAAGAACATTATCGCTAAATACGTACTGGGCCTGGAATAACGGTCCAGAGGGGACAAGATTATGAATTTTGATTTTTCAGAAGAGCAACAAATGGTACGCGATTCTATCGCGCGTTTTGTGCAGGATGACTACGACTGGGATACCCGACGCGCGATTGTGGCCTCGGATACTGGTATGAGTGATAAAGCATGGCAGACGTTTGCCGAGCTGGGTTGGTTGTCGATCCCATTTGCTGAGGAAGACGGCGGATTTGGCGGGAATATTGTCGATACCATGGTCATCATGGAGGAAATTGGTAAGGGTTTAGTTGTCGAGCCTTATTTGCCGACTGTTGTGCTGTTTGGTGGTCTCATTGCTCGCGCGGGTAACGAAGCACAGCGCAACGCCTGGATTCCTTCGATCATTGAGGGATCGACCTCGGGTGCCTTTGCCTACGTAGAGCGTCAAAGCCGTTTCGAAATTGCTGATTGTTTGACTCAGGCCAAAGCCGCTGGTGATGGCTGGGTACTCAGCGGTGAGAAGGTGGTTGTTTTCAACGGAGCTAACTGCAATCAACTGATTGTTTTAGCACGCACATCCGGCGAGCAGTGGGATCGTGAGGGATTATCGCTGTTTGTGGTTGCTGCCGATGCTGAAGGTGTGAATCGTGTTGATTACCCGATGATGGATGGCCAACGCGTTGCAAACATAACGTTCAATGATGTCGCTTTGAATGCGGATGCTTTGCTTGGGGAGGCCGGCACTGCTATGGCTACCGTTGAGGCGATGATTCAAGAGGCGACGATAGCGCTTATGGCTGAGGCCGTTGGCTGCATGGGCACCTTGAATGCGAAGACGTTGGAATACACCAAAACGCGAGAGCAGTTTGGCGTGGCTATTGGCTCATTCCAGTCGTTGCAGCATCGTATGGTGGACACCATGATGGCCTACGAGCAGGCAAAGTCGCTGCTGTTTAAAGTTGTGTGCGAATACAAGCAGGACCCTGCAAGTGCCGACGCCAGTATTCACGCTCTCAAAGTGCTGATCGATAAGAACGCCAAGTTAGTCTACGGTGAGGCTACCCAAATGCACGGCGGTATGGGTATTACTGACGAGCTGGACATTGGTCATTACGCCAAGCGCCTAATGATGATCAACACGACCTTTGGTGATGCCACTTATCATCGCGCTCAGTTCATGGACAAGGCTTACGCGGCTTAAAGCTAAGCGTTGTTTGACGGAACCCGCCATTCTTTGGCGGGTTTTTTTTGTCCTGCTGAAATTGCAAGGGATAGTCCGGAACCCTACACTGTGCGCCCTAGACAGGGATCTAACCGTGGATAAACAGACGCGCCTAGCGCGAACCATTCTTAACGGCTTTACGGCGTATTTTGCTGAATTCGAGAATATTACGCTCGCAGCTCGCACGCGTTTTGAGCTTGCAGAGTGGGGCATCATGCAGGAGATATCGACCCGGCGAATCGATCTCTACAAAGAAAAAGTGCTAGAAACTTTGGCGTACGTAAACGTCATTGCAGATGATCGCATTTCAGACTTTACGTTTTGGACCGAGACGCGGGCTGTTTACCTCGAGTTGGTTCGAGGCATGACCAATTTCGAAATTGCAGAAACCTTCTATAACTCCATATACAACTCCGTGTTTGGTCATCACCGAATCCGTAATGAGTACGCCTTTGTGTTTTCCCCTCAAGGGGACATGCCGCCGGTCGATGTGCGGCGAGTCGTCAAGCGCTTCAGCGGTGATCTAAACAGCAGTGTTGCAGCGCTGTTGTCTGAATACGCTGTACATATCCCTTACGAAGACACCGAGCGTGACTGCGCTTCTATTGTAAAGGCGATTGAAGGCCAGCTTGGCGAGGTTGGCGACAAAGTAGCTTCGGCGGTTGAGCTGCACACCCTGGAGCATCACTTTTATCGGAACAAGGCCGTTTACATTGTGGGGAGGGTTGTTGCTGAAGGCTTACAAATTCCCTTCGTACTTCCAATGCTTCACAACAATGATGCGGCGGCCCCCGCTGTGTATATCGACACTATATTGTTTGGCTCAGATCGAGTGAGTTTGTTATTTAGCTTCACTCGAAGTTATTTCATGGTCGATGCATCGATTCCCTCTCAGTACGTTTTATTTTTGCATCAACTGATGCCCAAAAAAGATATTTCTGAGATCTACAGTGCGATTGGCCACCACCGTCACGGCAAGACTTATTATTACCGTACGGCTTACCGTCATATGCGTGCTACGACAGACCAGTTTATTGTCGCTCCCGGAATCAAGGGCATGGTGATGACTGTATTTACGCTGCCTTCTTACGAGTTTGTTTTTAAGATTATCAAAGACCGCTTTACGCCCCCCAAAGAAGTGACGCACCAGCTAGTTAAGGACAAATATAATCTGGTGAAGCGCTGGGACAGGGCGGGGCGCATGGCCGATACGCAAGAGTTCAGCAACCTTGTTTTTGATCGGTCACGGTTTTCAGATGAGTTGATGGCAGAGCTTTACGAGACCTGCCCTTCGCAGTTGGTGATTAGCGGCACGGCACTGATTATTAAGCATTGCTACGTTGAGCGGCGCATGACGCCGCTTAATTTGTACCTGCAGAGCGCTAGCGATGAGGACGTTGATGAAGTCATGAACGACTACGGAAAATCGATTAAGGAGTTGGCTGCGGCTAATATTTTTCCGGGCGACATGCTTCTGAAAAACTTTGGTGTGACCCGCCATGGTCGGGTGGTCTTCTACGACTATGACGAGATACAGCCGTTGTTAGAATGTAATTTTCGTCGTATTCCGCCACCGCGGGACGAATATGAAGAGATGGCGAGCAGGCCTTGGTATTCGGTGGGGCCCAACGACGTTTTCCCTGAGGAATTTCGACTTTTCTTCTCGGGCAATCAACGTGCGAGGAAGGCTTTTGATGCCCGTCACAGTGAAATTTACGAGGCAGATTTTTGGACAGGTTTACAAGATCGCATACGGGAGGGGCATGTCGACGACTTCTACCCTTACCCCCGGGTAATGCGTTTTCCTAGAGAACTGAGGAGTACGGCCTGATGGCTTCGATTTACCTTATTCGCCACGGACAGGCTTCTTTTGGCGCAGCTAATTACGACCAGCTGTCTACCTTGGGGCAACGTCAGGCTGATGTGACTGGACAGTTCCTGTCGACGATAGGCCTGAAGATAGACGCTGCAGTGGCTGGAACTTTGTCGCGCCAGCAAGAAACCGGTGCTCGGATATTGGCGGGTTTAGGTGATCCGTGTGAGTTACAAACGGACCGCCGATTCAATGAGATTAACAATGAAGAGCAGGTCAGTGCGCTCTTGCCCGGTTTGATTGAAAAAGATCCCGTGCTTGCTGAAATCGCAGCTCGAGATTTCGGTGACAGTAAGGATTATCAGAAAATCATAGACGCTGTTTTCAATGCGTGGGTCAGTCCAGACTGCCCGGATTGTGGCATTACACCTTGGCCCGTGTTCCGAGACGGCGTGCAGAATGCCCTGAAAGACATTATGAAATCTGTGGGGGCGGGTAAGAACACTGCGGTTTTTACCTCAGGTGGCACGATTGCTACGGCTGTCGGACTTATTGTTGGCGCTCACCACAGTGGGTTCTATCAATTTTATGAACCCGTTATGAATTGTTCTATCACTCGACTGATTTACAGCAGTAAACGGGTTTCATTGTCTAACTTTAATGATGCAGCACATCTGCAGCTGCTGTCCGCTCAGCTGCAAGAATCACTCGTGACTTACCGATGACTCAGATCTGGCTGGTGCGCCACGGTGAGGCCTCGGCAAGCTGGGGGGAGCATAGTGACCCTGGGTTAAGTGATAAAGGGGTACGGGAGGCCGAAGCTGCAGCAACATATTTGCAGTCAGTTGTGCCGCAAGGTGTGGGTCTAGTGAGCAGTCCCAAAGCACGAGCACAAGAAACTGCGGCACCTTTAGCCGCACGCTTAAATCGCGGCGTTGTAATTAATAATGCGTTTCAAGAGATTCAAGCCCCGGTACCCCTAGAGGATCGTCAAGTGTGGCTACAGGGTTTTATGCGTCAAACTTGGGACATGCAGGACGCTTCACTTTGGGGCTGGCGTGAGGGCATTGTGAGCGCCTTACAGAGGATCACAGAGCCCACCGTCATCTTCACCCATTTTCTGGTCATCAACACGGTTGTG
>ENA-UZWX01012121-UZWX01012121.1-metagenome-genome-assembly--contig:-Day-4---50m-contig-12121_pt1 | contig 11217 bp, 13 predicted proteins | sample MGYA00260347_ERZ794907 | MGnify/ENA metagenome assembly ERZ794907 | reverse complement strand
CAATAAAGCGCGTAAATACGGCAAGTGCATATTAATTTGCCACAATGTTCAATAGTTTGCCCGGTATGTAAATAATTTTACGAATAGTTTTTCCATCGGTAAACTTCACAACACCACCATCAGCTAAACCTATTGCTTCCACTGTTTCTTTGCTGGCATCTGCAGCCACAGTGATCTTTGCACGTAACTTACCGTTAACTTGTACAATAATCAGTTTTTCATCTTCAACTAAAGCACTTTCATCAACGATTGGCCATTGAGCATCTTCAACCGAGCCATTACTTGAACCAATTTGCGTCCATAAGTAATGACACATATGTGGTGTGATTGGCGTTAGCATTAATACCACAGCACGCAAAGACTCAAGCATTACCGCTTTGTCTTCAGGTGTTGTCATAGGGGCTTTGCTTAAGTGATTCATCAATTCCATAATGGCAGCAATCGCGGTGTTAAAGGTATTACGACGACCAATATCATCAGTGACTTTGGTAATAGTTTTATGCAATTCGCGACGCAGCTTTTTCTGTTCAGCATTTAATGTTAAGTCGCTAACGTTTGCGATTTCATCACTGCCGTTAGCTTCACTGAAGTCATGGACTATTTTATAAACACGTTTAACAAAACGATGTGCACCTTCAACACCCGCGTCAGACCATTCTAGGGTTTGCTCAGGCGGTGAGGTAAACATAATAAATAAACGCACTGTGTCAGCGCCGTATTTATTGATCACCTCTTGTGGGTCAATACCGTTATTTTTCGACTTAGACATTTTGCTCATGCCAGCTGCAATAACGGCTTCACCGTCAGTTTTACTGATTGCAGAGCTTACTTGACCTTTTTCATCACGCTCAACCGTGACATCAGATGGCGCAATCCACTCTTGGGCGCCATTATCTGCTTCACGGTAATAAGTATCTGCTAGCACCATGCCTTGGCATAACAATTTTTTATATGGTTCATCACACTCGACTAAACCTACATCACGTAATAATTTATGGAAAAAACGAGAATAAAGTAAATGTAAAATGGCGTGTTCAATGCCGCCAATGTATTGATCAACTGGTAGCCAGTAATTCGCTTTAGCAGGATCTAGCATTTGGCTGTCGTCGTTCGGGCAACAATAACGTGCGTAGTACCAAGAAGACTCCATAAAGGTGTCAAAGGTGTCTGTTTCGCGCAGCGCATCTTTACCATTAAAGGTGGTTTTTGCCCACGAGGGATCATCTTTAATGGGTGAGGTAACACCGTTCATCACTACGTCTTCTGGTAATACTACCGGAAGTTCGCTTTCAGGCACTGGTACAGACTCGCCGTTAGCAAGATTGATCATTGGGATTGGTGTGCCCCAATAGCGCTGACGAGAAACGCCCCAGTCACGTAGACGGAAATTAGTGGTTACTTGACCTTTATTTTCGCTAATTAATTTATCACTGATGGCTTTAAAGGCTTGTTCAAAATCTAAACCGTCAAATTGACCTGAATTAATTAATTTACCTTTTTCTGTGATGGCAGCTTTACTGATGTCATCGTCGCTTTGACCTTCGATAACTTGGGTAATGGCTAAACCGTATTTAGTGGCGAATTCGTAGTCACGTTGGTCATGCCCCGGCACTGACATTACTGCGCCTGAACCATAATCCATCAAGACAAAGTTAGCGGCCCAAACAGGCACTAATTGACCCGTTAATGGGTGGATAGCTTTAAGACCGGTATCAACGCCTTTTTTCTCCATAGTCGCCATGTCGGCTTCTGTGGTTTGATTGCCTTTACATTCTTGAATAAAATCTGCTAATGCAGAGTTATCTTTGGCGGCGGTCAAGGCTAATGGGTGCTCAGCCGCAAGCGCCACATAAGTAACGCCCATTAAGGTATCAGGGCGGGTGGTGTATATCTCAAAGCTTTCTTGCTTGTCTTCAACTAAACCATCAACCTCAAAAGTCATCTCAACACCTTGAGAGCGGCCAATCCAGTTACGTTGCATGGTTTTTACTTGTTCAGGCCAGTCGGTTAGTTGGTCTAAATCATCGAGTAACTCTTGTGCATAATCGGTAATTTTAATAAACCACTGTGGAATTTCTTTTTTCTCAACTATGGCGCCAGAGCGCCAGCCGCGACCGTCAATGACTTGCTCGTTCGCTAACACGGTTTGATCGACCGGATCCCAATTTACCGTGGCGTTTTTCTTATACACTAATCCTTTTTCATACAGTTTAGTGAAAAACCATTGTTCCCAGCGGTAGTAGTCTTGCTTGCAAGTAGCAAGCTCTCGGTCCCAGTCATAACCAAAACCAAGTGATTTAAGTTGGTTACGCATGTAATCAATGTTTTGGTAAGTCCACTTGCCCGGGGCACTTTTATTTTTAATGGCGGCATTTTCTGCTGGTAAACCAAAAGCATCCCAACCCATAGGTTGCATGACATTTTTACCTTGCATACGTTGGTAACGAGAAATAACATCGCCCAAACTGTAGTTGCGCACATGGCCCATATGTAATCGACCACTTGGATAAGGGAACATGGCTAAGCAGTAGAATTTTTCTTTGCTTTCGTCTTCAATGGCTTTAAAGGTGTTGTTGTCAGTCCAAAATTTTTGCACTGTTGCTTCAATTGCTTGGGGATTGTAAAAGGCTTCCATTAATGGTTTCTCGAAGGCTATTTTTGGGATGTTATTGAGTCAATTTTATTTGTTGGGCTTCTAGCGAGGCCAGTAAAAAACACGCAATAAACTTGAGTTTGAATTATCGCGATAGAATACCCTATCTCTGTGTATAACAACAAGCTTAATTGCGGATTTTGTCTATAGTCTATACTTAATAATGTTAGTTAATAAAAATAAACCAAGGTGACTAAAGGAAATTGTTATGACACAAAAAAAAGAGTACTTAATGGAAGTTTATCAAGACTTGAACGCTTGGCTTAATGAAGTGAAGGAAATCCAAAAGCCAAAAGTTAATGAATTACTGAAACAGGCTAAGCTTTATGGTAAAGCCATTGAAGATATGTCGGAAGAAAAACTAAGTCAGTTTGTTGATAATTTACGTTATGATTTACATGATTTTTATCAGCAAAATCAGTCACAAGCCAAGCACTCTATCTACTTAGGTTTACTCAATGAATCTTTGTGGTCTAACCTTGCGCAATTAACTGATAAATCGCAGGTGGAGTGGGCAGAGCTTGTGGATGACTTTGACCACGATGGTATTTATCATTCAGGGGATATTATTGGCTTTGGTGAGCTAGCTTGCCAACAGTGCCAAGAGACAATTACTGTGATGCATGCAAGTGAATTAGGCGTTTGTGCTAAATGTGGTGGTGAGAATTTTACTCGTTTGCCGCTTAATCCTTGATTTTTATAACTCTCTTTTGTGGTTGTTCGCGCTTAGTTATTGTTAGCGAAGTAGTTAACGAGTACACTAGCGTTATCGCTTTTTAAAAGCTTTATCTTCAAAGAACCCCAAGGATTTTCATGGCAACAACGTCTATTTCACATTGTAAACTTATTCCTTCACAACTTAGCTCAACAATACCTGCCGAACTATTTTCTCAAACTCAATGTGCTAGCAACATAAAGCAATCTTTTGTTGGTCATGAACGTGCTAAAGAGGCCCTTGAGTTTGGCCTTTCAATGTCTGCTATTGGTTTTAATGTCTTTGCAATGGGGGAGCACGGCACGGGTAGACAAACCTTGATAAAGCAAATGTTAACGGCATTGTCGAAAGAGCAGCCAACACCACCTGAATGGTGTTATATCAATAATTTTGATGAGAATCATGCGCCATTCAAGTTGTATGTGAACCCCGGTGATGGCAAACAACTTTTATCTCGCATGAATAAATTTATTGATGAGTTGATGGATTTATTTCCTGAGATTTTTGATAACCCCGGCTATCAGCGACAAAAGTCAGCCATCGATAGAGAGTTTAATAAGAAATACGACCAAGCAATTGCAGCCGTTGAAGACATTGCTTTAAAAAATAATGTTGCTCTATACGAAGAAAACGGCGAGGTTGGCTTTTCACCTTTAGTTGATGGTAAACCCTTAAACGATAAAGAATTTGCCAACATAGAAGAGAATGAAAGGGCCAAGTTTTATCAATTGTTGGCTGAGCTTGAAAATGTATTGGCTGAACAGTTGCTTGAATTGCCCTTATGGAAGCGTATTTCATCAGACAAAATGCGTAAGTTAAAATATGATACCGCAGAGCAAGGGATAGCCCCTTATTTAAATGAGCTTGAGCAAGAATTTGTCGCTAACCAAGGGGTGTTAAAATATTTAGGTAAAGTAAAGGCACATATTGTTGATGCCGTTTTAGAAATTTTGGTCACTGAAGAAGAAGACTCGGTCAATGATAAAGATTTGCGTAAGCTTATGGTGGAGCGATTTTTACCCAATTTATTAGTGCCACGAGATACTAATGATGGTGCTCCGGTGGTTTATGAGCAAAACCCAACTTATCAAAACTTATTTGGCCATGTCGATTTTGCTAGCTTTCAAGGTGGCAGCTATACCAGCTATCGATTAATTCGCCCTGGTGCATTACATAAAGCCAATGGCGGCTATTTGCTACTGGATACTGATAAGTTATTGACACAACCTTTAGTGTGGAGCCGATTAAAATTAGCCTTGAAAACAGGGCAAATAACCATAGAAAACCCCTATTCTGAATTAACTCAACCTGGCGCCTATAGTTTGCAACCTGAGAAAATACCGCTACAAGTGAAAGTCGTATTGCTAGGGGATGCAGAAATTTATTACACCTTGCAAGATTATGATCAAGAGTTTACCGAACTATTTAGAGTGTTAGCAGACTTTGATCGTTATTTGAGTAAAAATGATGACAACTTGATCGCTTTTGGTAATTTAATACGTCAACGGGCATTTAAACATAATTACCCTGAAATTGATGATCAAGCTGTGCTTGAACTGGTGCGTTATGGTTTAAGGCGTGCTGAACATCAACACAAAATTTCAGCCAACATAGTACAAGTGAATGATTTATTGGATGAAGCTAATTACTGTTGGGGGAAAGCGGGGGCAAAGGGGAAGCTGACTGCTGAGCATATAGCCTTAGCGCTGGCGGCGAAAAAACACAGAATAGGGCGATTAAGTGAAACCTGGCTTGACGAAATAAAAGAGCAGCAGGTACTTATTCATACCGAAGGGGAGTTTGTTGGTAAAGTAAATGGTTTAACGGTATTAGAAATTGGCGACAGTGTTTTTGGTACGCCTGCGCGCATTACTGCAACCGTTTATGCTGGCAGCCAAGGGGTTACCGATATAGAGCGAGAAGTTGATTTAGGTAAGTCTATTCACTCAAAAGGCGTGTTGTTATTAACTGGTTATTTAGGTCATAAATATGGGCAAGGTTTTCCGGTGAGTATTTCAGCCAATATCGCTATTGAGCAGTCTTATGGTCATATTGACGGTGATAGTGCCTCAATGGCTGAACTTTGTGCGTTAATTTCGGCCATTACTTTGCTACCTATTGAACAAAGTTTAGCGATTACAGGCTCAATAAACCAACATGGTGAGGTGCAGTCTATCGGCGGTGTTAATGAGAAAATAGAGGGCTTTTTTCAACTTTGTAAAGATAAAGGCTTAACGGGTAAGCAAGGGGTGATCATCCCTAAAACTAATGTTATTAACTTGATGCTAAATGCCGATGTTATTGATGCAGTAGAGCAAGGTATGTTTGCTATTTATGCGGTAGAAACTATTGACCAAGCATTAGAGTTGTTGATGTCGACCAAAGCTGGAGCGCTGAATAGTACAGGGCGTTATCCCCGTAAATCTATTCATGCCTTGGCACTAGAAAAATTGGAAAACTTTGCAGAATTACTTGACGGTGCAGAAGAGTAAACTTTTTAGATTATAGAATATCTGATAAAGGACTTCGCACACCATTAGCGCCATGTTCAATAACATGGGTATAAATTTGCGTGGTTCGTAAGTCACTATGCCCTAGTTGCTCTTGCACCGTGCGAATGTCAGCACCACGCTGTAATAAATGTGTTGCAAAAGAGTGTCGCAAAGTATGACAAGTAACATTTTTGTCAATGTTTGCCGCTTTTGCAGCTTGTTTAACCACTTTTCTTATTGATGTTTCATTAATGTGATGACGCCTAAGTGCCTCAACCTCAGGATCTATACTTAACCTATTTGACGGGAATAGGTAGTGCCAACCTAACTCCTTACGGGCATTGGGATATTTTTTGCTCAAGGCAAAAGGTAGGTAAACACCTTGATAATTATAGTTTTTGCTATCAAGTTGAAAAAGCAATTCAACACTGCTTATTTGCATCTTTAGCGGCTCAATAAGCTCTTTTGCTAAAGTGACACAGCGGTTTTTTGCTCCTTTACCTTGCCAAACGCGGACAGTGAAGTGATCAAAATCTATATCTTGTACTCGCAAACGTACTGCTTCCATCAATCGAAGGCCACTGCCATATAATAATTGGCAGACTAACCTATAATTTGCGTTGATTTGCGGTAATAGTAGTGATATTTCATGTTGTGTTAGCACCACTGGCAGCTTTTGTTGAATGTGACTTTTATTAAAATTTAATGTTAACGTTAACTCGTTTTTTAATACATGTTTATACATGAATGACACCGCATTTAATGCTAATGCTTGGGTTTTAGGGGCAACATTCATGACATTGGATAAGTGAGATAGAAAAGCCTCAACTTCTTGGTTATGGCATTTGCTTGGATGACATTTATTGTTGAAAATGATGAAAGCTTTGATCCAATACAAATAAGACTCAATAGTGCGCTTTGCATATCTTTGAGTCCACATTAGCTCTTTGATATGAGCAAGAAAAAGTGAATTCATGCATACTTCCTTATATACTTTATTTGTTTGCTGGTTTTTTATACAGTGTAGAGGGCATTCCTGTTTTTTGCCAATAAAAGAGAATTTTTCTCGCTTTCTACTTTGATGAGTTTCAAAAATTGCTAGTAAGCGGTTGTGATGGCTAAACAAATAACGTATCTTTTAAGTTTAATAAACATGAAAGAATGACTTTTTCCTTTTTTAAATAAGGATATTTTCTTTCTAATAAGCTGTTAGGGCTATAAATGAACACTCGTATTTCGTGCTATATTATTGCGTTAATTTTCTTCGCTTCTGGCGGTGCTAAATTATTGTCGTTGCCATTCGAAGTTGAAGCATTTACACGTTGGGGATACCCCATTGAATTTATGTATTTCACTGGTGTAGTTGAATTTGTTGGCGCGATAGGATTACTTATTCCTCGACTATCTTCATTCGTTTCTCTATGTCTATCGATGCTTATGCTCGGCGCTATTGGAACACACATCGTTCACAAGGAGTGGTTAATGCTCGCTGTTGCTTCTTCTATAGCGCTAGCTGCATTTTGGCGCGCTTGGTTTGGTCGAGCAGAGGTTAAACAATTATTAATAACTCTTCGGCCCAATAAATAGCCCTAACAAGCTGTTAAAGCAGGACAAATTACAGTTGGCTGTTTCGCTCCGCTCACATTATAGCCAACTACAATTTGCCCCTTAACAGGGCGTTATATTTTTAATGCTGGTCGTAATGTCCGCCAATAGCGAAGATATAAACATTGTCATCATCAAATTTATAAATCAGCCTATCTTTCTGAGAAATGCGCTTCGACCACAACCCCGATAAATTATGCTTTAGCGGTTCTGGCTTACCTAAACCACTAGCGGGATCTGAACGTAACATCTCTTTTAAAATCTTACATAGTGTCTTATGCAGTTTTTTGTCTTTCTCCCTTAATTGCTCATAAATAAGCCAAGTCTTACCTTCAAAAACTAGTGATCTCATTTAATTGCTCTTGTGTTGGTTTATATCCTGTATTGTCTTGGTGTGTAGCCATAGATTCAGCAATTTGCTTTATTAAATTACTACTTTGCAATATGTGCAATGTTTCTTGCTCTCTTTCCCAGTCATCAGCACTCATCACAACAAAGTCGTCACCTGCTCGTCTAGTAACTTTAATTGGTTCGTGTTCACTAACAGTTTGTTCAACATATGTTTTTAAGTTGTCTCTAAACTGGTTTACGCTTATGCTATCCATAATTAACTCGATGTTTGTGTACGGTATTGTCGTACATTGTAGTTTAAAAAATATAACAAGGCAATAAAGTCGGACACAAACAGTTGGCTCCGCTCGTGCCTCGCAGATTTTAGCCAACTGTTCTTAGCCGCTTATTGCGGCGTTAGCAGGAATAGCCAGATGGAAATTAATCAAGCAGTCAACGAGTTAAATTCCTTGTTTTCAAAATATGGTGTTAAAGGCTGGAAGCTTAATGAAGTTAGCAGCGCTTATTCGGCTAAAATTATGTTAAACAAATTTGGTGGTATGGGTAGCCTCAACGATTTATATATATGCAAAGAAAATGGGCATAATATCCAATCTGGCGAAGAGTCTACTGTAAATCAAAAAGTTACAGAGCTACTCAATGAAGTATATAAAGGTTGCAAGTTATTAGTTCGGAGTTAGTTCCAGCTAACAAGGCAATCAAGCAGGACAAATAACAGTTGGCTTTTGCTCCTGCGTCGCTTATTTTAGCCAACATATTATTTGCCTCTTAACGAGGCGTTAGGTGTATTTGGTTTTTAGCGTAAGGTTTATTTTTTGATTCACGTTTTGTGCTTCAATCATGTATTTTTAAACGCAGTTAATTTTTAGTATTTATCGCGCGTGTATTTTTGTGGCGCGGTGTTGCGTGAAATTTGGCAGGGCAGTTTATTGTTACTTCTTGCTAACTAATTTCTCAGTTATTACTGAAAAAATCGTGCAAGCTTTTGCCAATTAATTTAAGGTGGGTTTGGTTAGTTTAGGTGATATAAACTCTAATCAGTTCATACACCTAACAAGCATTTAAACAGGGACAAAAAACAGTTGGCTTTTTTCGTTCCTCAAAATTTTAGCCAACAATTTTTTGCCCATTAAATGGGTGTTAGGCATACAAGGTCAGCATGCATAGAACGATTACATTAGCAGAGTACGTAAAAAAACGTAATGGCGTATCTCTTGGCGCATCGGGTTCTATGACCAATATGCTAAAACGCTCCTTAGGTGCGAGTTCATTTTATTTGTTTTGGCAATATTGGAACCCAATATGGGGGTATTACCTTTCTCGTAAAATAATGAAGCCATTGAGTCAATTTCTTCCATTATGGTTAGCAATTATTTTTACTTTCGCTGTTAGTGGAGCTTTACACGATCTGGCTATAACGTTAGTAAAATTGAAGTTTACATTCTTGTTCACTCCGTGGTTTACCTTAATGAGCTTTATAGTTTTAGCTACGAAAAAATTTGGTATTTCATACAGTGAGCATCATTGGTTGATTCGAGCATCAATAAACATATCACTCGTAGCTGTATGTTTAGTTTTAACTCGCCAGTATGCCTAACAAGCTAATTAATAAGGACAAAAAACAGTTGGCTGTTTTCGTTCCTCAACATTTTAGCCAACAATTTTTTGCCCATTATTAGGGCGTTAGCCATACATAAGGATCTGCATGAGCGTTGTTGCAAGCATCAAGAAAAAAGTCTGGAATCTTGGATCAATTATATTTTTTATTTGGTTCGGCTTTAAAGCTATAGGTTATGGAATGGATCTGTTAAATGTTGAACTACCATCAATATGTAGTCATACCGACGTAGCGGAATTTCCCTCCCCAAATGGTAAAAAAATTGCAAGACTTGGTTATGCTGATTGCGGGGCAACAACAAATTGGCAAATTGGTATAAATATCCTAGATGTAGAAACTGGTAAAGTATTTAATGGCTTCTTTGGTTTAGACGGAAAACCAGATGACTTGGAAGTTGTATGGGAATCAGATATAAAGCTAACCTTTGCTAACTTCCCAATAGAAAACTTATTGTGGTTCAATCAGGATTACAATTCAGGGGTAGCTGTTACGCTCAAGTCAAGTATGGCTAATAAGTCGTTAAAGCAGGACAAATAACAGTTGGCTTTTGCTCCTGCGTCGCTTATTTTAGCCAACATATTATTTGCCTCTTAACGAGGCGTTAGCAATACAGGAGTAAGTCATGAATCTATCCCAACTATTCATAGTAATAATTATGTTTTCTCTAGTAGGGTGCTCTTCAAATATGAATTCTCAACAGTGGGCTAAAGATATAAAAGGTAATGCGTACGTTCTAAAAGAAGATAGCCTTCTCATAAATAAAAATTGCATTCTTTCTGATAAAATCTCCCCTTTATATGGTATTCAAATTATAGAAAATTTCGCTAACGATGGCATATGGACCATGGCTGGTTGTGATCCACAAGTTAAGGGTAAACTTCAATCTGGTGAAGTGATTTATATTTTTGATATGTCAATACGCACCGATACTAGGGGAAGTTGCTGGGAAGTTCTCGCTAGAAATAAGGATAATATTGAGTTTTTTATTCCAAGCTGTAAGTTTCATCACCCAAACTTATGGGTTTCCCCAAGTAATGCAGCAAACATGGAAAATACTGGTTTTACGCTTATGCCTAAATATTTGAGTCAAGCTTTAGAGTAAAGTATTGCTAACAAGCAAATCAATCAGGACTAAAAACAGTTGGCTTTTGCTCCTAATATTTTTCCCATTAACGAGGGCGTTATGTGCCGTAATGATAGCGGAGTTGTGCAATCAAAATTGTGTCGCCTTGTTGCTTATAAACAATTCTATGTTCATCATTTATACGGCGAGACCAATATCCTGATAAGCCATGTTTTAGAGGTTCAGGCTTTCCAATACCTTCATTGGGAGTTCTTTGAATATCTTTAATTAGCAAATTAATACGCTTTAGTATTTTTTTATCCGTGGTTTGCCAATAAAGGTATTGTTCCCAAGCTTTAGTCGAGAAGGTTAGTTTCATTCAATAAGCTCTCTTTCAGTTCCGTTGCCAGCTGCTAGTTCGGCAATGGACTCTAAAAGATCTCTAGCATTTGCCGGTGATCTAAGTAAATATGTAGTTTCCTGCATTGCGTTGTAGTCTTCTAAAGACATCATAACAACAGGGGCTTCACTTTTACGGGTAATAATAATTGGGGCGTGGTCATTACAAACATCTGCCATAGTGTTTGCTAAGTTTGCTCTAGCTGAGGTGTAGCTTATTGCATCCATGTCATTCTCCAAAATGTTCATGTACGTTTATTTGTACATAGTAGCGTAATGGCACATAACAAGCAAATCAATCAGGACTAAAAACAGTTGGCT
>ENA-UZWX01008883-UZWX01008883.1-metagenome-genome-assembly--contig:-Day-4---50m-contig-8883_pt1 | contig 11224 bp, 8 predicted proteins | sample MGYA00260347_ERZ794907 | MGnify/ENA metagenome assembly ERZ794907 | reverse complement strand
AGGAATTCCCTCTGCGAAATAGAGACTTGGAATCCATCGCCAGGCTCTGCGCCGTTCTGTAAGTGTATCGTGGCTCATAGGTCAGGTATTAGTTATTGCTGAGGTAGTTCAGCATGGATTGCATAAGCTCAATTCGGACCGAACGACCACTAATGACGGTTTCAAAAGGAAAACCAGCCACAATGACTCCGCTGGTACCTGAGCGACCAATCATCGCACTCATGTTGTTGTCCCCATAACGCAGGAGGATCTGCGCACCCTCGGCTGGTTCCAAGGCATCTGGGCTCTCAACCCGATATATATCTGCCGTAGGATCGGTGTTAAACCAGATTTCACCCAGGTTTTCAAACGCCCCAATACCATAGGTGTGACCCACCTCAACAGCATGATCCGTCCGCCAGGTAAAGGACAGACGGTCCTCTGCGAAGCCCTTCGCTTCCTCGGAGGCACCGGGCCCAGCCAAGTCGGAAGCCACGTGAGCGCCCGTGACGATTACGGCACCGCTATAGTCCATGAGCATCTTTTGCATCTCTGGAGAGACCGCCTGAAAATCCGTTAACATTCCCGGCCCAGTGGTCGTTTTTTCTTCCCCTAAGATCAAATCAACAAACGGATAAGCCTCTAATCGAACCAGGCCTTCTTCGATCGCTTCATCAGACGATGTCGCAAATGAATAGCCACTAGCAAGAATGGCATCTCCATGGATAGCCGGATAATTGAACGTATTACCGGTTAGAACTTGCGTTTCTTGGGTAGAATAACTGGCACCATGTCCCGGCGCGTCGTCGTCCAGCCACGGAGATTGCGAGTCAAAATCATATTGCCGGCCCACGTAGGATAGATCCATTCCATCGGCCACTCCTTCGTCCTCAAAGTCTGCAAAACCCCTAAAAGAGCCATATTCGAGGACGGCTGGAGCCGAAATCCGATCAAAACCAGCAATTACCATGACCGTTGGCCCCTCCTGAGCGCCAAATGGTTGGCCAGCCGCTACTTCCTCGCTTGGCATACTTTCGCCGCCAGCATTCACACCTGCTACGCGAAACCGGTATACCACGCCCGCTTCGATCTCATCTAATACGAAGTGATTTTCTCGGACCCATTGGCCCGGAGCATAGCTTCCTTCATCACGCGCGACATACACTACATAGGCGTCGGGGGCGGCACTAGATTCTAGCGGATCCATAACAGCTTCCCAGCTCACTTTTAGCTTACCCGAGTCTATCCATTCCGTACGTAAGTGCGAAACCGGTAGCGGTTGGATGACCGGCTCGTAGCCATGTTGGTCAGCCAAAAAGTAGGCCATGCTTTTATACACAGAACGGGCCACATCAAATCGGAAGCGCGGGTCAAGACCAAACTTCATGTCCGCGAAATTCTGATGGGATAGCAGCTCCAACAAAACACCTGGTACGTTGGGTCGCACCGCTTCGCTGTAATCCCGATCCCAGATAGCGCGCCGATTCCAATTTGGATCATATTTGGCCCGCAAATCATCTACAATAGTCGTTTGCATAATGTCCCCTAAATCCCGGTTGGCAACGCGGGATTGTCCATCGGGAAACGTCTTATCACCAACAGCCCCGGTCGATGAATAAATCATCAGGGTACCAATCGTACGCTCGTTTTGCGTAATCCCAGCATCAGTATGAAAAGCTAGAGATAGATCTACTGGAACGTTGAGCCCGACCTGATCTCGATTTTTGTTGGGTCCAAAAGGAGCACCAACCAGATAGTTCACCCATTCAGCGCGACCACGGTAGTCATCGACATAATCATTTAGGTCCTCGGTCACATTATAGACCAACGCGTCAGGCATGCCTGCGAATTGCATGTAGTAGCGGGCTCCCTCCGTAAACCGAGGTCGACCGCTGGTCATTCCACCTCTTTCCACAGAGCCCATTCCGCCGCCAAATCGTACGACGTCAGCAGAAATGATCTTACCCGGATCCGAGCTCACGTTACTAAGCTCAACACGCCCACTTTCGGGCCTGGAGCCCTTCATAAAATCAAAGTGACCCAGGTACACCCAGGTCCCCCCAGCCATTTGTTGATTTACGCTGATCGTCGTGGCGCCGCCAAGATGATGCACGGTGTAGCGCGCATCCCGCGTGGCCTCTTCTTCTTTTCCGAAAGCCACATAGACGGCGTACCTGCCCGTAGCCGCAAAGTCAGGATTCCAACTCACCATCGCGCTGGAGACAGTATCCGTCGTAGAAACGCGATACGTGCCTTCCTCGAACGGGTTCACTGCGCCTAAGGACTCAAAATGCCGATAGCCTGGTTTTTCAGCCTTTTTCCAAGCGAAATCTTTCTCACCAATTTCCAAATACCGGTTACTTTCCGCTTTTTCACTATCAAAATCCACGACTACTTCGTGGGTCTGAACGTCACGTTCTCTAGGAATATGGACATATGCACCCGCGCCCTCTAACATCGGCATCAAATAAGGCACGACAAAAGACATCGGGAATAGGTCCTCGACAGTCTGAAAGAGTCGGGCACGTTGCCATTCCCACCTATCCAGTCTGGTTTCATAGTACCAGCCATGACTAGGCCAAATGGCAATATGGCGGCCCGATAGCTGCGCATCGGCCCGCCAGAGCTTCGATAAATCGGTAGTAAGGCGCGCCTTTTCGTCCGGTGAGGCAGGCATCCGGCTCACGTCCCGATCGCCGGAGCGATACACGTTAGGAACGAGATCTTTTAAGGGGATACCCATCGCGCTCATTTTCAAATCGTAATCTTGAAACGCCTCGCCTAGAGCCCTTCGAAGGACTTGCTCAAACATATTTATGGTTTCTTCTCGAAAGGCCTGCTGGCCGAATGCGTCATTGAGTTCAGCATGAATCTGATGCTTAACCTGATCCACCTTCACGGTGTCTGTTTTAGACCCCGGGTCCAACCGAAATCCGCACGTCTCTGAACGATCCAGACACCCATTTAAAGCTATTGTAAAACGCTCCTCTGCGATCATTCCGGCTTCTTCAGCAGATAGAGCATCCACGTTCACCAAACGCTGTGGTCCAGAGCATCCTGCCACAAATACGAGCAATCCAATTACAATCCGCTTATTCATTTGCCGTCGATGTTGATTATGCATCTAATTCCTCAAGAGGCCTACGGGAACGCTGGTAACTCCTAGGCGCCCAACCGTATTAACGACAACACCCAACACGTCATCTTCCACTGCAATAGTCCGGTTCCACCCAGGAAGGATACGTGTTTCCCAACCAGCGCTTGTTTTAATTCGGACCGTCCAAGCCCGCACTTCGGTATCATCTCCTGGCTCAATCGACATATAACCCCGGTTTCCGAGGGAGTGATACTCCAAAAGAGGTTTGTTTGGCGTTGATACGCCCAGCCAATGTGTTGCCGGAACCAGAGCAGGCTCTGCATATAGAGACTTGGCTAAATCCTTACCCATGCCGTGCTTTGCCGGCATGATGGCCCGCATCGAAAAATGCACATTCCCAGTCGCGCCCGGCACCGAACGCGTATGAGCAACCTGGCGCACCAACTCATTGTTCTCCCAATGCGAGTTTCCTTCAAGAATAACACGACTAGTGAAAATTCCGGGCCAAATATGACGATTCTGGTCATTCTCACTAATCCACCAATCAAGCAGATCCGGGTAGGGTTGCCCACTACTTTCCATGGCCCAATAGAGCTGCGGCGTATAATAATCGACCCATCCACGGTTTAGCCATTTTCGGGCATCTGCATACAAATTCTCGTGCTGATTAAATCCCGTTACGTTTTCCGGATATCCTGGCTTCCAGATCCCAAAGGGAGATATTCCGAATAGTACCCAGGATTTAATTTCCTTGATTCCGCTGTACACTCGCTGTATAAAATCGTCCACATTACGACGGCGCCAATCTGATCGACTAAGCCCGTCTCCGTACAAATTGTAAAAGGATGAATCAGGAAAGTCTATCCTGTTTCCTTGGTCATCATTAGCGGGGTAGGGATAAAAATAATCATCCATGTGAACCCCGTCGATATCATACCGGCGTACGACGTCTAAAATTACATCCAACGAGTGCTGTGCGATATCCGGTGAGCCTGGATCCATCCATTTTTGGGTTCCATACTCGTGTACTGCCTCTGGAAAACGGCTCAAGACGTGAGAATCATCAAGTGTACCCGAGGCCGTTGGGTGGGCTGCCCGATACGGGTTGAGCCAAACATGCAGCTCGATGCCCCTGCGATGAGCTTCTTCAACAGCAAAAGAGAGCGGGTCGTAAAAAGGATCTGGTGCTACCCCCTGCTCACCGCTCAAATAGTAGGACCAAGGTTCTAATTCCGAGCTATAGAGCGCATCTGCAGTGGGTCGGATTTGAAATACAATCGCATTTAGACCAAGTCGCACTGCACGATCCATCAAAGTCAACATTTCCTGCTGCTGACTAGCTGAAGACAAGCCTGGTTCGGAAGGCCAATCAATATTGTCGACGGTAGCCACCCAGGCTGCTCGGAATTCGCGAGGTACCTCCGGTGCTTCATTCACCAAGGCAACCAAGCGCGGTTCATCACTCACTCCCCACCCAGCAGGACGTTCTACCGGGGAATTCATGCCACCATAGGGCCCTCCCGAAGAAACACATCCTGAGACCAGTACGCTTACCCAAACTGCCCAACTTGCCCGAATCATAATCTACTTCACGTTTATGCTATAGTGATCGAACTCCGTATCTAGGCTCCAGCCCAAATCCTCATACACTGACTTGGCCGGGGCGTTGTCTTTTGCCGTTGCAAGCTCCAGACCAGCAGCTCCCGTACTCTTGGCGAAATCGGTGGCCGCCTCCATAAGATGATGCCCGACACCCTTTTTGCGATGTGCCGGGTCAACAAACAAATCGTTTAATAACCAGATCGATCTCATCCGAACGGAGGAAAAAAGGGGATATAGCTGAGTGAAGCCCATGCCTTGTCCACGTTCGTCCTCTGCAATCAAAATCACGGACTCATCATAGGAAAGTCGCTCGTTTAAAAAGTGCTCGGCGCTTTGTACATCTGACGCCTGCTTGTAGAACACCCTGTATCCGTCAAACAAGCGCGTCAACTCAATAAGGTCCTCGATCGAAGCGCGTCGCACCTGAACTCCACTAAATTCGGTATCTTTCATCTTTCTTTCGTGCTGTATCTTCTGCCGTGCTCGTTGGCCCATGCGAACATCACTTTGCTGCGCTGAAGATACACGAATCTGACCCGCTTTCACAGGTTAACCCATGCCAATGTTCACGATCGATTGACATCCCGTATTCGATTATATTTTGGACTCGTTTTGCTCCTGACGCTCTTCCAGTCAGGTTCCGTTCAGGCACAGTCCACTGAGGATCCTGTGCGATTTGTGCTGTGGCTGAAGAATGATGTCCAGGCCGTACCCAAGGCACTACTTCATACCCCCGGAGTGCGGCTCATCGGGTCTGCTACCGCGATCGTAGTTTTAGCTCGTTGGGATAAGCAAATCTCAAAAAATGCCTTAAAATGGCGGAAAAAAGAACTTATGCGCGTGCTAGAGGAAATGGGAGATGCTAACTCGGTCCGTCCTCTTGCCATCGTATTGTTCACCGGCTCGCTTTTCTCGAGAAGTCATCGATTTCAGGATGCAGCGTTCACCAGCCTCGAATCGTTGATTATGGCCAATGTGCTCACCAACGCCTTGAAGTTTAGTTTCGGCCGTCAAAGACCCTTTCAGACCGATCAACCCGACGTCTTCAAACCGTTGGGCGGTGGCTTCTCGTTCCCAAGTGGTCATGCTACGACGGCGTTCGCCTTCGTCACGCCTTGGGTTCTTTATTACCCTGGAATCGCATCCGGTACATTGGCTGTATTAGCCGCTGGTACGGCCTTTTCCCGCGTTCCACTCAAATATCATTGGCCCAGCGATGTCCTAGCTGGGGCCCTCGTGGGAGCAACCACCTCAGCATGGCTTGTCCGTCGTCATACCCGTCGCGGTTCGGAGAATCCAACGGCATCCCGTTTTAAGCCTGTAATCGGACCAACTGGATTTTCCCTTACAGTGTCTTTTTAGACCCGATTGCTATCCCCTACATCTCTATGAAGCTTCTCCTTCCCCTTCTCTTTGCTTGTCTAATTGGTGCATGTGGTGGCAGTACACCCGCCACGTCATTTGAGTTTGCCGTCATGGGCGATGCGCCCTACAGACCTGAGAATGTTACCCGAGTCGAGCAACTTATTCAGGATGTGAATGCGGACGGTTCGCTTCAGTGGGTGATTCATCTGGGTGATATCAAAGGAGGGAGTGCCCCGTGTGATGACGCCGTCCTGCAAGGCAGATTGGACTTATTTAATCAATTTAAAATTCCCTTTTTATACACACCAGGAGACAATGACTGGTATGATTGCATGCGAGAAAGAGCTGGTTCTTGGAACCGCGACGAACGCCTGACTTTTCTAAGATCCCTGTTTTTCGCCCGTCCAACTTCATCGTCTGCGGGCATGGCCATGAACGTCCAAACACAAAGCACTGACTCAGCCTATGCGGAGTTTGTTGAAAACCAGATGTGGAAGTACGGCAATGTGACCTTTGCCACTGTGCATTTGCTCAGGGTGAAGCCACAAAATATGGATTCAACGGATGCAGCCCACCGGTTGGCTGCCGGTACAGCGTGGATAAAAAACGCATTTCAGCGTGCTAAGGAAGAAGGGCAAGCTGGTGTGTTTTTAGCGACTCAAGTGGATCCCTGGCCATGGAACAGTCTAGGCCCAGTAGACGGAATCGAATCCCTGTATGATCTCCTTGCCCAGGAGTCTGCCCAGTTTGATGGGCAAGTCGTCTTAGCCGTTGGCGATACGCACATCTATCGAGTAGACAAACCACTGTACTCCGAAGGATCACTCGTGCACAATTTCACCCGAATGGAAGTCTTTGGTGATCCGGTCGTAGGCTGGGTTCGGGTACGCGTCGATCCACAATCGGATCAGCTGTTTTCTTTTAGCCAACAGTTGATCGAATAGAAGCAATATGCTCAGGCCCTGTGCGGCAACAGCCACCAATAAGACGAGCTCCTTTCTGGAACCACTCCCCTGCCATGATGCCGCAGGATGCTGGGTCGCCTGTACCGTGCCAGGTCTTGGTATCCGCGTGGTAGACCTCTCCTGAGTTAGGATACACGGCTATGTATTTTTCCGTGCCTGCGGTAGTGATTTCGTTAATCAAAGGGCTCACTAGGGCGGGTGGCACGCAATTGATGCCGATAGCTTCGATTTGTGAGTATGTGTTTACTAGCTCTGTACACTCCTTGATGGGCGTGCCACCCGCAACATGGGTTTCATCTCGGCACTGAAAACTGATCCAAGCTGGTTTATCCGTGCTTTCACCTAGTACATCAAGTACGATTCGGGCCTCTCGAATACTTGGAATGGTTTCAAATGCAATAATATCTACTTCCGAATCAGCAAGGAGGCGAAGACGTAAGGCATGAAAGTCACGCATAACAGAGTCCTCCACCTCATATTTTCCGGTGTATTCAGATCCATCGGCTAAATAAGCCCCATAAGGTCCGATACTCGCCGAGACGAGCGGTCGAATTCGATCAGGGTGCTCTCGGCTGAAGATATTTCGTTCTTCAATTGCGAGCGAGACGGAGAAACGCATTAACTCCCGTGCTTGAAAAACGGAGAATCCAGCTGCAGTTAGCCCCTCTTCGCTGGCTTGATAACTTGCTGTCGCGATACAATCCGCACCAGCATGCAGATAATCGCGATAGACCTGGCGAATCAGATCTGGCTTTTCTGCCAGCAACTTAGCGGACCACAGATGATGGTTTAAATCTGCGCCCTTTCGCTCTAGTTCAGTCGCGAGCCCACCGTCGAGAATAAGTACCCCGTTTCGCTCAAGAAATGGTTTAAGAATCGACATCGATGCCTGTCATGAGGTGAAATAAAATACCTAAGTAGTACCCAATATGAAGCATTTTAAGCATATATAAGGCTTACCAAGAAGCACGTTCAAGGCGATCCAAAAGGGCCTTACCTATTCCTTTTACTGAAGGACGCATGCAGTGGATGGTTGTGATACCTGCTCGTTCCGCATCTCGAAAGAATGAAAAAACGTGTTTAGCATAATCAGCTTCATCCTCTGCTAAGTATTCGAGCAAACATCCTGTGGGTTTTGAAACACCGATAAATGCGCTTTGCTCAGGCTGGGTGATCTCAGATCTATCGGAAACAAGGTAGACGGAAGCATTCGGTTGATAGTGTCGGTACCGGGTTCCAGGACTTCGGCCCAGCGCTTCCGCTGCTGATTCGGCTATACCGACATCAGGGCAGACCAATTGAAGATCCTCGAGGGTCACACTACCTGGCCTCAGAATAACAGGGGATGAGCCGGTGCAGTCTAGGACAGTGGATTCAATCCCCAGCCTCGTTGCCGCTGAGCGAAGGATTATGTCAACTTTTCCGTCCAGATCCGCTTGAACGTCTTCCCAGCGTGTCGTACTCGGCCTACCAGATGAATTAGCAGAAGGCGCAGCCACTGGCGAACCGAGGCTTCCTATTAATTCAAGCGCAACCGGGTGATCGGGCATACGCACTCCGACGGTATCTAGACCTGCCGTAAGCTGATCTAAGACATCAGGTTGCCGGGGAAGTACCAGCGTGAGAGGACCTGGGAAAAAGGCATCGACTAGATCTTGTGCATAGGCTGGCACGGTCCTCGCCAATGTGCCAATCCATTCTGGCGAAGCAATATGGGCAATAAGTGGGTTGTCCGAGGGACGTCCCTTGGCTTCAAAAATAGAAGCAAGAGCCTTTGCATTAAACGCATCAGCGCCCAGACCAAACACGGTTTCGGTTGGAAAGGCGACCAATCCCCCACGTTTCAGGCAACTTGCCGCAGCAGGAATATCACTTGATATATGGGTTGTGCGTCGCATCATTTCCAAGAATCCAGCGCGCCCTCTAACGCTTTCATCCCTCCCTCCTGTCGAACGGTTTCGTCTAGGGTAGCTTCAAAGTGCGCTCCCCATCCCGGGTAATCCATTTCATCCCACAACGTATTGTGCCACAAGCCGACAAATACACCACCAAAATCCGCGCAGGTATGTATGAGTTTCCGAGTATAATCGATGGCTTCGGAGGGGCTCAAATTCATTCGATTGAATAGCGCCGATTCCATTACGGACAGCGGCATTTCCCACACATCCAGCTCCACATCTTCCACCGGGTTAAAAAGAGGGAACGGCAGGCAGGTAGCATGGCGAAATCCGCATTGAGTTGCGAAACCAAGCGAAGAGTCGATCTTGAAACCCGCCTGAGCTATCAAATAGGCCGATTTCGGGTGCTGATACCTCAGGTAATGCGAACGATGGACCGTGGTGCGCCTCATCATCACGTTGTCCAATTTGGTTTTCTCTTGCTCTAATTGAACCGAGCTCAGAAACGTGTGGTATGACGGATGGAGACCGATGCCAAAACCAGCTCGTTGCAGCAAAATGCGTTGCTCCAACATAAACGAATTCTTCAGGTCATAGGAGACATCGCGGAGCCCACGTCCGCCGGACTTGAAAAAGTAGGTGGCACTTCCATTTCGTGCTTCGACTTCCGAACGCATTCGGTTCATAGCATTCCGGAAGGGGTCATCGGTCGTAATAAGAGAAGCCACTGCCCTCATCGTGCGCCCAATACGGTGCGGAATCGATTCCTTATTCTGATTTAAAATGGACCGATCAAGCACCTCTCGTTTGTAGATTCCCGGGCGCCATTTTCGATCATAGTCAATATCATGCGTGGGACAGCACATCCAAGAATCTGCTCCCCAGGTCTTGCGCTCGAGTATGGCTCCTTTTGATTTGAGCTTGGTTGCCACAATGAGCCGCATCCAATCCACGGTGGGTTGCGCAGCCAAGTTGAGGGCAGACTGAATGGAGCATTCAAAAGGAAAGCGCCCATGCTCATCACACTTCTTCGTGTGGACCTCCTGCCATCCTGAAAGGAAATAAAAAACACCCGCAACTGGATCAAAGCTGAAATCACCGCTGCTTTCAAATAACACTGGAATGCGTTCATCTTCTACGCGCAGATATCTTTTTACGATCGGCAAGGGTTGGTGTCCTTCAAAAAAAGACATCGTTTCGGGTTTCAGCGTAAAGGAAGCCGTTACGCCTTGGACTGGTTTGGGGTCAATGCCGTAGTAAAGGGTAAATGAATCTGACGAAGCCTTATCGACCTCCTGCAATTGCACCCTGAACGGCAAAAACAACATACGAAGCCCGTACAAAGCTCGTTTGCGGAATACGTCCGGTACGTCCAGAATGAAATGTATTGTTTCCAATGCGTGCTGGGGCAATGAAGCGACGTTAATGAATTGCGCGATGTTAACTGCAATTAGGTATTTTCAATAGTACGAAACATGCGAAAGACATCCTCGGCTCGAATGGCAATGAACGGACGCTTCAAAATCTTTTCCGACCCTGTGCATGGATTTATTTCCATTCCGCGCGGACTGGTCTTGGATCTAGTGGCTTCACCGGAGGTGCAGCGACTCCGACGAATCCGCCAGCTAGGTATTGGCCACATGGTCTTTCCGGGTGCAGAGCACTCTCGATTCGGGCATGCACTTGGGGCGATGGCTCTCATGCACGATGCGCTGTCCTCTTTATCAGAAAAAGGAACAGACATTTCGGCCGAAGAAATCCAGGCCGCCCAGATTGCAGCGCTGCTTCATGACGTAGGCCACGGACCCTTTTCTCATACGCTTGAACATGAGTTACTCACTGATTTTAATCATGAGCAAATGAGTCGTGCGTTGCTGGCCCGCTTGAACCGCCGATTTGGGGGACAACTCGAAATGGCACTCGCGATGTTCGATGATACCTATGAGCGACGTTGGTTCAATGATCTAATATCGAGCCAATTAGACATGGATCGTCTGGACTATCTGCGTAGAGACTCCTACTACACGGGTGTTGTAGAAGGACGAGTTGGAGTAGGGCGCATTATTAAGACGCTACGGGTTCATCCCGGCTCTACCCCTAGTGATGATAGAATTGTAGTCGAAGCCAAAGGCTCCTATGCGGTGGAAAACTTCCTGATTGCACGCCGCTTGATGTATTGGCAGGTATATCTGCACAAAACCGTGCTCTCTGGGGACTTATTACTGCGCAGCGTTATTCGACGGGTTCGAAAGCATTTGGCAGAAGGTCAGGACCAGATCGTTGCCGGTGCCTCTGAGTCTTTTCTGTACTTCCTCCGA
>ENA-UZWX01014814-UZWX01014814.1-metagenome-genome-assembly--contig:-Day-4---50m-contig-14814_pt1 | contig 11300 bp, 10 predicted proteins | sample MGYA00260347_ERZ794907 | MGnify/ENA metagenome assembly ERZ794907 | reverse complement strand
GACCGCTGTCTACCTGACAGTGCGGCTGGCTCTACAAACCTCTACGCTGGTTTTGCTCAGTACGGAGATATGCCATACATAACGCCCGCAGCGCCGGATGGAGTCGCCGATTTTTGTGGTCTTGACTACGCAAAAGCGCGCAGTCATATGTTGGAAAACCTATAGCCATGTTATAAGCTGGCAGGATGGGGTTTTATGGTCGAATGTTGGCCATATTCACTGTACCACTACAACCACAACAATCTAACCCTTTTATGACGTCAAACGGTTCTGTCTGAGGCTCAAGGGAGGTACTAAGTGTCTATAAACTGCCCTTGGCACCACTGTTGTAATTGCTGAGCCACCTGGTTGAGCAACTCCACGTTTTGATGATTCTTACGGACCAGTGCACTCCATTGAATGGGTATGCTGTTTGCCGTCACTGGTTGCGCTAATAATTCCTGCCGGTCTAAGTAGGGTTGCACCGCCCAACGGCTCAGAATCGAGCGCCCAAAACCGGCTTTGACCATCTCTATCACCGCTTCGGTATTGCCCGCACGTAAGTAGTTGTGTGGCCTACACGCGGCTGGGCGCCATAATAACTGCTCCTCAAAGCCGGTTTCATACACCGTAGAGTAAGTGATGAAGGGTTCGTTTAAGAAGTCTGTGGCAACCATATAACCGTTGTTTGGCACCGATTTATCAAGCGCACAGATGGCTACTAATTCATCCTCAAATAATGCGTGAACGTGGGCGCCACCAGATACAAACCGACCCGCGGTAATGGCAATATCCACGTCTCCATCGAGGGTGCTGCTCATGGGCACTTTGTGGGTGTCGGTAATAAACTCAAAATATAGATTAGGCCATTGCTGTTGAATTTGCTGCAAAAAGGATGGCAGCCAGCGATAACTGTTATAGGCGAAGGTGCCAATACGGATCACTTCGCTAGGTTCAGTGTCGGCTTTGCCCATGAGTGTAGATTCGGCTAAACCCGCTTCCATAAGAATGGTGTCTGCACTGGAGGCTAAAAACTCACCGGCCGAGGTGAGCCTCAGCCTACGCCCAATGCGAGCAAATAACTTGCTACCTAAACGTCGCTCAGCCTCTGCGATTTGGTGGCTTAAAGCGGATTGCGTAAGTCCCAGAGCTTGGGCCGCTGCCGACACTGTGCCATGGATACGCACCGCCTGCACAACTCTGTAGTGGCTTAGTTTGAGGCGTAACATATATTAAATAATTTCATGATTTAGTGGCTAATTATTAATTTTTAATAAAGCAGACCATAGCCTATGATGTTGTTTTAACGCAAGACCTATTAAAGAGTGGTATACACATGAGACGCTCGCGCCCTAATCGCTCCAAATCCAGCCGCGCAAGTGGGGGCTGTCATCAGGCGCCGTCGCAGCAGCTACACAACCCTTATCCGCCTATGCAGTTGGTGAGTGAATCGCAACTGGAAGACATTCACCAAGCCTCGTTAACACTGTTGTGTAATACCGGCATCGACTTTCAATCACCACGGGCCGTAGAAATTCTACGCGGCGCAGGTGCGATGGCGGATGCCGATGGCCAGCGGGTAAGATTTGACCCTGACTGGGTGATGCAAACCATTGCCACCACCCCCAGGGAGTTTGTATTGCATGGCCGCGGCCCAGACCGTCAGATCACCATGGGCGGCAGTTCTATGGCCTTTGCTATGGTGGCAAGTACGCCCAATGTGTCTGATTTGGACCGGGGCAGAATTTCTGGAAACTACGAGGACTTTTGTAATTTGTTACGCCTAGGTGAGAGCCTCAATAGCGTGCAATTACAGGCGGGTTTTCCGGTTGAGCCCTGCGACGTCAACGTCAATATTAGGCATTTAGTGGCGGCTGAAGCCATGGCTCGGCTCACCACTAAACCGGTGGGGGGTTACGCTCTAGGCCGCCAGCGTATGCTGGACGTGATTGAAATTGCCCGTATTAGCCGGGGCATTAGCCATGCCCAATTGCTTGAGCAACCGTCTATACATACCGTAGTTAACGCCAACTCGCCGTTGATTTACGATGCGGCATTACTGGAAGGTGCGATTGTTATGGCGCAGCACAACCAACCTGTGATCTACACGCCCTTTACTCTCGCTGGCGCCATGGCACCCATTACTATTGCGGGTGCGCTGGTGCAACAAAATGCCGAATGTTTGGCGGGCTTGGCTTTTCACCAATGTGTTAATCCTGGCGCACCAGCTATGTATGGCAGCTTTACCTCTAATGTTGACATGAAATCGGGTTCCCCTGCCTTTGGCACCCCCGAATATAGCCAAGCCACTATTGCGTCTGGCCAACTGGCCCGTAAATACGGTATTCCCTTACGGGCCTCCAATGCTAACGCCTCCAATGCGCCCGACGCGCAGGCCACCTACGAGTCTCAAATGTCGTTATGGGGTTGTATGATGGGGCAAGTGAATTACGTGTTACATGGCTTGGGTTGGATCGAAGGTGGCCTGTGTACCTCTTACGAAAAAATCATTATCGACGCAGAAATGATTCAAATGTTGCAGGCGTTTATGCAGCCTATGGACACCAGTACCGATGCCCTAGGGGTTGAAGCCATTGCTCAAGTGGGCCCCGGCAGCCACTTTTTTGCCTCGCCACACACTATGTCACGCTATGAAAATGCCTTTTATTCGCCCTTGTTGTCGGATTGGTCAAATTTTGAAAACTGGCGCGACGCAGGCGCCATGAATGCCACTCAGCGGGCTAATAAAATTTGGAAAAGACTATTACAAGAGTATAAAGAACCCCAATTAGACGCAGACATTGACGCCCAGTTAACTGAGTTTGTACAACGCCGTATTAGTGAAGGTGGTGCGGCACCTGGTGTCTAAGCACGGGAGGCGATTAATAACAATTAAGGAGACTCAAACGTGAGCAAGCAGTATGACGTAGTGATTATAGGGGCAGGCATTATTGGTGCGGCTATCGCTTTTTCCTTAGCCCGAAGTGGCAAAAAAACACTTAACATAGATGCCTTACCGGCGTCGGGTTACGGTAGTACCAGTGGTTCTTGCGCCATTATTAGACCCTATTATTCAACCGTTGAGACCAGCGCCATTGCCCATGAAAGTCACCGCTATTGGAGTGATTGGAGTGAAATACTGGACGCAGAAGACGAACGCGGGCACGTTAAGTATCACCCCGTGGGCTGTTTGGTGGCTAAAACCGAAACCAACGGCTATCTAGCCTCTACCATGGTTATATTAGACGCCATTGGCGCGCCCTACGATGAGCTGGATCCAGAGCAATACATGCAGCGCATGCCCATTTTTAATGTTGAATCCTATACTCCGGCCAAGCGCCCAGAGGATGACGGCTTTGGCGAACCCAACGGCAAACAAATCGGCGGCGGCGTGTTTATTCCCGAAGGCGGCTATGTGAGCGACCCGCAGCTGGCCGCCCATAACTTACAAAGGGCCGCAGAAGCTAACGGGGCAGAGTTTATATTTAACGCTAAAGTGTCCAGTATTCGCCAGCTTAATGGCCGTATTGCAGGCATAACACTGGCTACTGGTGAGCACATTGATGCGCCGGTAGTGGTGAACGCCGCGGGGCCCCATTCGGCTAAAATCAACGCTATGGTCGACGCCCAACAAGACATGAAGATTACCACCCGGGCACTGCGCCACGAGGTGGCCCATGTGCCATCGCCAGCTGGATTCGATTTTGAAAAACAAGGTTGTGTGTGTTCCGACAGCGATATTCATACTTATTGCCGGCCAGAGACGGGTAACCATATTCTTATTGGCAGTGAAGACCCCGCCTGTGACGGTAAAGATTGGGTGGATCCTGATGATTACAATAAAAACTTTACCGATCAGTGGCGTGTGCAAGCGTTACGCTTGGGTCAGCGTATACAGAACTTACCCATCCCTAACCAAGCCAAGGGCGTAGTGGAGCTCTACGACGTTACGCCTGACTGGGCACCCATTTACGATAAATCCTGTGTACCAGGTTTTTATATGGCCATTGGCACCAGTGGTAATCAGTTTAAAAATGCGCCCATTGTGGGCGACATGATGCAGCAATTAATTACCGCCTGTGAGCAAGGCCAAGACCATGACGAGCAGCCGGTGGTATTTAAGCTTAAGTACTCTGGCCGGCCCATCGATTTAAGTATCTTTTCCCGTAATAGACACATCAACCCCAATAGCAGTGGCACAGTGCTTGGTTAACGCTAAGGCCCAGCCAGAGCAAAGCAAAGCGACAGACAAAGGAACAAAGATTATGAAATCACATGTAAAAGTAGCCGTTATTGGTGGTGGTGTAGTGGGTTGCTCGGTGTTGTATCACCTTACTAAGCTAGGTTGGCGTGACGTGGTACTGATCGAGCGCTCGGAGCTTACCTCGGGCTCTACATGGCATGCTGCCGGTGGTTTTCACACCTTAAACTCCGATCCCAATATGGCCGCACTGCAGGGTTACACCATTAAGCTGTACAAAGAATTAGAAGAAATTAGTGGCCAGAACTGTGGCCTACATCACGTGGGTGGCATTACCTTAGCCGACAGCCCTGAACGAATGGACTTTTTAAAGGCGGCCCGTGCCATGCACCGGCACATGGGTTTGGATACACAAATCATCACCCCAGAGGAAATTCGCGACCTTAGCCCCATCGTTAACACCGAAGGCGTGTTAGGTGGGTTGTACGACCCTCTAGATGGCCACTTGGACCCGTCGGGTACCACCCATGCTTACGCCAAGGCTGCGCAAAAACAAGGCGCCGAAATTTACTTACGTAACCCCGTGTTAGACCTGCATCATCGACAAGACGGCACATGGGATGTGGTCACCAAAAACGGCACTATTCATGCCGAACATGTGGTGAATGCGGCAGGCTTGTGGGCCCGAGAGTTAGGCGCCATGGCCGGGGTGTTTTTACCTCTGCACCCCATGGAACATCAATATTTGGTTACCGACGACTTGCCTGTGGTGTTTGAACGAGACACGGAACTACCCCACGTTATGGACCCCGCCGGAGAAAGCTACCTGCGCCAAGAAGGCCGCGGTTTAGTGATTGGTATATACGAACAAGACTGTGACCCTTGGGCCGTAGACGGCACCTCGTGGGACTTTGGTCATGAATTGTTAGACAACAAGCTCGACCGCATTGGAGACGCCTTAGAATTTGCCTTTGATCGCTTTCCTTGCCTTGCCGAAGCCGGTATTAAAAATGTAGTTAATGGGCCCTTTACCTTTGCTCCAGACGGTAATCCCTTGGTTGGGCCCATCCCTGGGTTAAAGAACTACTGGTCCTGTTGCGCCGTGATGGCAGGCTTTAGCCAAGGCGGTGGCGTGGGGCTTACTTTGGCTGAATGGATGGTTTATGGCGAGCCTTCGCGCGACGTATTTGCTATGGATGTGGCCCGCTTTGGCGACTATTGTACGCCGGCGTACACCCGCAACAAGGTGAGAGAAAACTATCAAAAACGCTTTAGTATTTCTTACCCTAATGAAGAGTTACCCGTAGGTAGGCCGTTAAATACCACGCCTGCGTATGGCATTTGGCAACAACAGCGGGCGGTATTTGGCCAAGGCTACGGTATGGAGCATGTGAATTATTTTGCCTCAGAAGGCGAGCCTCTAGAAGAGACGCCAAGCTTTCGCCGCTCTAATGCATTTGACGCGATTGGCGGCGAATGTCGAGCAGTGCGTAACAGCGTAGGCATTAACGAAGTGCATAACTTTGGCAAGTACCGAGTTAAAGGCTCTGGCGCAAAGGCCTGGCTAGACACCATTATGGCGGGCCGCATACCTAAACCCGGAAAACTGGCACTCAACCCCATGTTAAGCCAGTCGGGTAAGCTTATTGGCGACTTTACTCTCTCCTGCCTTGGTGAAGATGACTTTTTGGTAACGGCTTCGTTTGGTATGCAGGCTTACCATATGCGTTGGTTTCTAGACCATTTGCCCGCATCGGGGGTTGAACTGAGCAACGTCTCTACCGACTTAATTGGCTTCCAAATTGCCGGGCCAAAAGCGCGTAGTGTGCTTGCCGCCACCACTCGTTTTGATGTGTCTAATGAAGCCGTGCCCTTTTTAAGCATTCAACGAATGGAAATTGGCCAATGTGATGCGTTAGTGCAGCGGGTGAGTTATACCGGGGATTTAGGTTACGAAATTTATGTGCCTAAAGAGCAGCAAATTAGCCTGTATTACAGTTTGGCTGCGGCGGGTGAACCCTTTGGTATGAAACCTTTTGGTATGCGCGCCATGATGAGCCTACGCTTGGAGAAATCTTTTGGTTCATGGATGCGAGAATTTAAACCCGATTACACGCCACTGGAAACCGGTATGGATCGTTTTATGAGCTACGATAAAGCCGCAGATTACATTGGCAAAGACGCTGCGTTAGAGGAGCGCAATAACCCACCCCAACGTCGTTTGGTTACTTTTATAGTGGAGGCATTAGATGCCGATGTGGTGGCCGATGAACCGATTTGGAAAGATAACCAAGTGGTGGGCTACGTCACCTCTGGAGGTTATGCCCACTTTAGCGAAAAGTCAGTGGCGTTTGGTTTTGTGCCTATTGATATGATTGCAGAAGGCGCTTGCTTCGAGATCGAAATACTCGGAGAAATGCGCCCTGCAACCATTTATCACAAGCCATTGTTTGACCCGCAAGCACAGCGAATGCGGGGCTAAGCCTCGCGCTGTTGTTTGCGGGTTTCTCGGCCATGGAATACGTAACCAATAAGGTTAAGCAATACCTGCGCAGCCAAAATGCTGGTGGTGCTAGACAAATCATAGTCTGGTGCTACCTCACACAGGTCAATGCCCACCACGTCGCCCTTGTTGGCAACGCCTTGTAACACTTCCATCACCTCGTAATAGGTAAAGCCACCGTGGCTTGGCGTACCCGTACCGGGTGCAATGGACGGATCAAAACCATCAATGTCTATGGTGATGTAGTAGCTAACCCCGTCGGGGATTAGCTCCAAAACACCTTCGGGCCCTAAGCGGCGCACATCACGTACAGATAAAATAGTGGAGCCAGCATTCTCTGCCATTTTGTGGTCTTCGCGGTTAGATGAAGACACGTTGCGTATTCCTAGCTGAGTCATCCCGGTAACGTAGGTTTTTTCCGACGCGCGACGAATGGGATTACCATGGCCAAAGCGCACACCGTGGCGTTCGTCGACGAAGTCCAAATGCGCATCAATCTGAATGATGTGGATAGGGCCTTGGTCATCAAAGGCCTGAATACACGGTGCATTAATAGAATGGTCGCCTCCCGCGACCACTGGCAATACGCCAGCGGCTAAGGCTTTGCGTACACCATATTCAATGTTGGCATGGCTTTGTTCGGTGTTGGTGTGGATGATGTCAGCGTCACCCATATCGACCATTTTTACGCCCTGAAGGTACATGGTATCGTCTTCGTAGGAGTAAGCACCGCCATGGCCAAAAGAAAAGAGGGTAGAAGCTTCTCGTATAGAGCGCGGCCCCATACGAGCGCCAGAGCGCCACTGGGTACCACAATCGAAGGGGGCGCCCATAAAGGCCACGTCCGCTTTGATGTTGTCCCAGTCCTCACTAATAGGGCTTTTTCCAAAGGTACAAAAGCCCACAAAAGGCAGATTTAAACGGCCTTTTTCGTAATTGTTTTCGCTCATGGCGACAGTTCCTGATAAATTAATCTAGGTGGTTCACCTAGCAAACAGAAACCCAAAGATAACGGGTTTCTGCTCATCAGTGAAGCGTTATTTGCTGCGTGTCTTTAGGTCAATCTGTACCCTACGACTCAGGTCGAAATCCTCCTTGCCATCAACGAGTACTGGGTCTGTTTCGCCTTTGGCAAATAATGACGTGGCCATTATATTCAACTCGGCTAAGAAACTAATCACGGCTTGTATGCGGCGTTCCGAAAGGCTCATGTTGTAAGCGTGTGTACCTCGGCTGTCAGCATGGCCTGTGAGGTGAACCCTGACGATGTCACCTTTGTTAGACGCCATAGCCAGCTGCTGTAAGCTACCCCTGTCATCTGCGTCCAAGTTGGACTTATCGAAGTCGAACAGCACCGTGGTTTGATAACTCTTGAACCGATACTTCACCACAGCAGGTTCAGGTTCAGGTGCAGCTTCGGCTTCGGCTACAGCTTCCTCAGCTACGGGTTCCGCCACAGGCTCAGCTACAGGTTCAACTACAGGCTCAGCTACAGGTTCTACACTGGCTTGGGTGGCTGCTTCTGGCTCTGCAGTAGGTGCAGTGGGTTCAACAGTTTGTGCAGAAGCTTCTTCTACCGGCTCAGAAGTGGGCTCAACCACGGCTTCAGTGCTTGCCGCTGTCTCGGTCACTGTAGTTGTAGGCACGGGAGCCTCCGCTGTGGTGACTATTTGTACGACCTTGCATTGATTGGTCAAGACAGGGCGGCCGTCGCTAGTGACTAATGGCGTTCCGTCAGTAATGCGCCACACTTCGCAAACCGTGGTTTCTGTGGCAGCCCAAGTGCTGGTGACGGTGAGTGATAAGGCAACGGCTAGACTAAGTTGTGTACGGGTGATCATTTTGCTTCCCTCGGCTTTTTGGTGCTAGAAATAAAGCACTGGCGTAATACTTCTTCGGCGATTACCTCAATGCCTGCTCTTAGCGTGGCATCTCGAAGGTTAAAGCGTTGCAGTATTTTTATTAGTATGTCGTTAGACAATAAACTGTTTCTACGCCTCAGCACAAGTAGGGATATTATCGTATTGCTCACGTAATAGAAAATAACTTGAGTAGAGACCCCAATATCGCCTACTAAAGCTTCGTAACGTCGCTCTAGCTGTTCAAAAACGTATTGGTAAGCCATAGGTCCACTGCACACTTGCTTGACCATAATGGCCAGCATTTCGGCACTCGGTGGATGCTCTGGCAGCATATACGCCACTTCCTCATAAACTACGGCATGGGATTGCTGAAATACGCGGTTTGCTGGGGCATCGTGGCTTATATTAGTTTGATCTTCATAGGCCACGCAGCGGTGTTCAAAGGCATCAATGGCTTGCACGGCGCGCTCCTTGTGTACTAGGATGGCCGTTAAAGCGTTGCCCCACGGTCACCAGTTTGTCGCCGTCGGCATCAATAAGGTAGGTGCTCTGCAAGGTCTTCAAGTGTTGTTGAACATGGTGCATGTCTTTCAATAGACGTTTATAACCGCGCTTGGTGAGGCTGGTATAGTGCTTGCCTTCGCCGATATCAAAGCTTTCGCCGTACAACATGAGCAATTCAACCTGAAGATATTCTGCAGAACTGATGTGGTGTGCGGGATTGGGGTGTTGAAGTAAGTGAAGGTCCATAATGAGTGCCTTTTTGTTGGGTGTGTAGATATAAAATCTATTAAACACCGCAACAATGGGGAACTATTGGAAACTTCCTGAAGATCTATGGAAGGAAGATGAAGAAGTGATGGAGATTGGTTGGCCAATCCTTGGCAGCACTATTATACGCTGGTCAACCAACCATGGCGGTCTTCGGCCACACCAAACTGAATGTCGTTGAGTGCTTTGCGTAGTTGTATGGTTTTTGCCCCAGGTTTGCCGGTGCCTACGGTATGCTCTTTACCATTGTAGATCAGTGTACCTACGGGGGTTAACACTGCGGCGGTGCCCGATAATGCGGCTTCCGCGTCGCCATTAGCGCTACGTTCTATCAGCTCGGCAACCGATAAATCACGCTCACTTACAATCATACCCATGTCGGCAGCTAAGGTGAGTATAGAGGCGCGCGTTACGCCGTGGAGGAAGCTGGTGTCTAGCGGCTTGGTGATGAGTTCGTTACCGTCAATCAAAATGAAGTTGGCGGCGGCCGTTTCTTGTACATCACCATCAGGACAGAACAGCACTTGGTCGGCTTGGTGCTCGGCGCGGGCTTTGTTCAGCACCTGTAGGGCGCTGGCGTAATTACCGCCACTTTTTACCATGCCCATGTGAGGTGCACAACGCATGCCTTGCTCGTCGATGAGTAAGCGCAACGTAGTATCGCCGCTTGCAAAGTAGTCCCCTACGGGCGATGCCAGCACATACAGCATAGATTGTGCAGAAGGCGCTGCCGCTTTGCCAATGGCTGCTTCTGTACCGATATGAGTAGGCCGTAGATACATGGTGCCTGGAGGTGCAGGAACTAGGTCTTTATAGCGACCAACGATGTCTAAAATCATGCCCGAAAGCATATTTTCTTTAAATGCAGGTAAAGAGATTAAGCGGCTGCTTTGCACCATGCGGGTGATATTTTGGTCCATACGAAAAACATGTTTACTGCCGTCGGCATGACTAAATACTTTTAGGCCTTCAAAGCAGGTGCTGGCGTAGTGCAGAACGTGCGCGCCCGGGTGCAAAGAAATGCTGTCGCTTGGCACAACACTTGGTGTGCTCCATTGTTGTCCGTCAAAGGTGGCGAGTGCCATTTCTGGGGCAAATTGGGTACCGAACGCGGTCATGGGTTTCTCACTGTGTATGCTGACAAAAATAAGCTCACATCATACCACCGCTGACGGCAGAAAATAGAGCGATTTATGGCTGCTTAGGCCAAATAAGATGCATCTCTGAGGGTGATTGGTCGCGTGTTGAATTAAACATCGCGCATTGGCACTTCAAAAACCAGTCAAATTGGCATAAAGTAGACCTCGTAGGTGGCTACACGAATCTAGCTTTTACGGGAAACAGTCAAACTCTGAACTGTGCTGCCCCCGCAACGGTACATAAGCCTTGCTTATGAGCCCGGAGACCGGCCTACAACGATGGGTTAAACACCCTTTAACATCAGATTTATCGTGCGGGTGAGCACGTGGAGAAATACATGACAACTTCTACCGTTATTAACACACAAGCATCAAGCCAAGCATTAGCCAGCACCAGTGTTCAAATGGTGGCTGCGGCAATTTTGGGTATGGTGGTATTGATGGGTGTTGGTTTTGCACCGATGGACGTGGCACACAACGCTGCCCACGATACCCGTCACTCATTTGCTTTTCCTTGCCATTAAGGGCGTAACCTCGCACTAATTAGGTTTTAACTTATGTTCCGTTCTATGGTGTTAACTGCGCTAGGCGTTGCCTTGGTTGCAGGTTTGGTTTTGAGCGCTGTTCAAGCGTTACACGTATCTCCTATTATTTATGCTGCCGAAGTGTTTGAAATTGCTGCACCAGACGTGGTGGAAGCACACAACGACGGTCATTCTCACGCTCACAATGATGAAGCTTGGAGCCCCGCAGACGGTATGGAACGCATTGGTTATACCGTGCTTTCAAACGTCTTGTCGGCGTTTGGTTTTGCAATGATTTTGTTGGCTGCTATGTTTATGGCC
>ENA-UZWX01011940-UZWX01011940.1-metagenome-genome-assembly--contig:-Day-4---50m-contig-11940_pt1 | contig 11326 bp, 11 predicted proteins | sample MGYA00260347_ERZ794907 | MGnify/ENA metagenome assembly ERZ794907 | reverse complement strand
TTTAGCTTACGAATGTCCATGGTTTTCATGTCGGCAATTAGCAGATGTCCGGCGAGCGTCTCTCCCGCGCCAACAATTATTTTGATAGCCTCCATTGCCTGTATTGAGCCAATGATGCCGACGACCGGAGCGGCAACGCCATTTTCGGCACAGTTAAGCTGTTGATCATTGGCACGCTGATACAGACACTGATAGCAGGCGCAATCGGTCGTCGCTGGATCGTACACCATCACCTGACCCTCGAGTTTGATGGCCGCACCAGAAACTAGCGGTGTGCTACTGTTAACGCAGGTCTGATTGATCATGAATCGGGTCTGAAAATTATCGGTACAATCGAGCACAATGGTGAAGTGGTCAACCGCCGTTTTGTGCGACTCTGCGATCAGGTCAGCAAAAGCTGTCGAGGAAACTCGGTTTGATATGACACTTACCGAAACGTTGGGATTAATTTGTTTGATTGTACCCGCCAGTGACTCGGTCTTGTTGACGCCTATGTCATCAACCCCATGGGCAATCTGTCGTTGAAGATTGGAAAGATCGACTTCGTCATCGTCAATGAGGATCAGGTTGCCGATACCCGCAGCGGCGAGATATAAACCGACAGGGCAACCTAGCCCACCGGCGCCGACAATAATGGCCGTTGCCGCGAGTAACTTTTCTTGCCCTGCAATTTCAATTTCAGGCAGCATGATTTGTCGGCTGTATCTGAGTAACTCGTCGTCATTCATTTACTCATCTTCCATTTCTTCGCTTTATTTATCTTGCTGGTAACGATCGGGCGACCAGCGAGCTAACACCGCTCGTGGTACGTGGTTGTAGTCTGCCAGCAGTGCTATATCAGTGTAACCTTCGTTTTTCATCGAGTCAGAAACCTGCGTCTGCTGATCATAGCCATGCTCTAGCAATAATCGACCGCCAGCGGTCAGACTACCTGTGGCTTGCCGGATAATGGTTTTTAGATCAGCCATGCCGGCATCCGATGCCGTTAATGCGGAAGCGGGCTCATACTGAAGTGCGGGCAAGTGGCGATCATTTTGCTCGATGTAGGGCGGGTTGGAGACGATCAAGTCAAATTTCCTCTTGCCCAAATTGGTTAGCCAATTACGTTGTAGGAATTTTATGCCTGTGGCTGACCACTCAGCGGCATTTTTTTCTGCGATAGCGATGGCTGCAGCAGAAACATCGGTTGCCCACACTTCCCAATTCGGACGCTCGCGTTGAATTGCGATCGCAATTGCGCCTGTGCCTGTGCCAAGATCGATCACCCGTTGATGGGCGGACCTACAGGTTGCGAGCACGGTTTCGATCAAAAGCTCGGTTTCCGGTCTGGGAATCAGTGTGTCAGGTGTCACCGTTAGCTCCATGTCCCAGAACCCCTGGCTGCCGAGAATATAGGCGATAGGTTCTCCGGCGATACGTCGCTCAAGCAGACTTTCGTAAATCTGCGTTTCATCGTCAGTAAGGCAATACTCATCGTGCGCCAGCAGCCAGCTTTTTGGCTTGTTTAAGCATCGAGAGAGCAAAAGGTGACAGTCCAGCAACGGCGTGTCTGAACATAAATTCGCGCTTCCGATTGAGCGGATAATATCACCAACGGTAGTGCTGCTGGACTGTAACATAAGGTTAGTCGTCGAGTTCCTCGCCGAGCGAGCTGAGCAGGTCGGCCTGATGTTCCTGTACAAGATGGTCGATAATAGGTGCCATATCTCCTGCCATGGTTTGCGCGAGCCTATGCAATGTCAGGTTAATCCTGTGGTCTGTTACGCGACTGTCTGGAAAGTTATAGGTCCGAATTTTTTCCGACCTGTCACCACTGCCAACCAGGCTGCGTCGCGCTGCTGCTTGCTCGTCAGACTGTTTTTGCTCAGCTTGATCCATTAATTTGGCTTGCAGTAAGCTCATGGCGCGCGCTTTGTTTTTGTGTTGGGAACGCTCGTCCTGACACTCGACGACCACGCCGGTAGGTATGTGTGTCAATCTTACGGCTGAATCAGTTTTATTGACATGCTGGCCGCCTGACCCGGATGCCCGGTAGGTGTCGACCCTTAAGTCATTCTTGTCGATTTCAATTTCATCGACGTCTTCAACTTCCGGCATGACCGCAACGGTGCAGGCTGAAGTGTGTATTCGTCCCTGCGATTCGGTCTGTGGCACGCGTTGAACGCGGTGTGCGCCGGATTCAAACTTAAGTTGTCCGAAAACATCTTTGCCTTCAATGCGGCTAATGATCTCTTTGAAACCACCATGATCGCCAGCTCTTTCATTCATGATTTCGACCTTCCATTGTCTGGTCTCGGCAAATCGCTGGTACATTTTAAATAAGTCACCAGCGAAAATTGCCGCTTCATCACCACCAGTGCCTGCACGGATCTCAAGGAAGACATTATGTGAGTCGTTGGGGTCCCGTGGTAGTAATAGCTTCTGCAATGATTGATCGAGTATGTTGACCTGTTTTTCAAGGTCGTCCAGTTCTTCGGCAGCCATCGCGCGAATGTCTTCATCTTCGTCGCCCGCAAGGATTTTGGTTTCTTCCAGCTCGTTAAGTTGCTTTTCGTAATCTCGGTAGCATAAAACCACTGGCTCGATTTCGGCATATTCTCGAGAGTAAGCTCGAAACGTATTTTGATCGGATATTACGTCGCTATCGCTCATAAGCGCGCCAAGCTCTTCATATCTCTCAAGCAGTTGATCGAGTTTGGTCTTTAATGTTGATTTCATGTTTGGTACTTCTGGTTATAAAACAGTTATTGCTCTTGGCCATCTAGGTCGTCATTGCCCAGTTGATACAAATCTTCAACGGCGCCAAACATATCGGTGCGCCCCTCAATACTGGCCTGTTTCAACTGAATGCTTGGCGTGTGAACAATTTTGTTGGTGAGTTTGTTGGCGAACTGAGTCAGCACTCTTTCAGGGTCTTCGCCTTTTTCGAGGCGTTGAAGTGCTAAGTCCAGTTCATTCTTTTTTATCTGTTCATGAAGGTTTCGAAATTTTACAAGTAAATCGACTGCATCGAGTGATTTATTGCTTTGTTGGAACTCTTTCACAGCGACCTCGATGATCGCTTCGGCCTCAAGTGCTGCTTCTTGGCGATTCTCCATGTTTTGGGAGATGATCTGCTGAAGATCGTCGACACTGTAAAGATAAACATCAGCAAGGCTATCGACCTCAGGCTCAATGTCCCGGGGAACGGCAAGGTCAACCATAAATATGGGTTTGTGCTTGCGAGGTTTTAAAGCGCGTTCAACAATCCCTTTGCCTATGATAGGAAGGGAGCTTGAAGTCGCGGAAATGACAATGTCGGCATCCACAAGTCGCTCAGTTAGATCGCTAAGATCGGTTGCGCTGGCATCAAGTTCATCAGCGATTTTTGCCGCATTCGAGCGTGTGCGATTAGCAATGACCATGTTCTCAATGCCCGCGTTACGCAGGTGGCGGGCGACAAGTTCCGTGGTGTCGCCGGCGCCGATTAGCAACGCATGACAAGCGGAGACATTTTCAAAAAGCTGCCCTGCGAGATCAACTGCCGCAGAGGCAACGGACACTGGGTTTTGTCCAATGGCCGTGCTAGTTCTAACCTTTTTAGCGATTCTATAAGTATTCTGAGAAAGACGTTTGAGTGACGAGCCAAGCGTATTGTTGGCATCTGCGTAGTTGAAACAGTCCTTCAACTGGCCAAGTATCTGTGGCTCACCAAGCACCATCGAGTCAAGCCCGGAAGCCACTCTCATGATGTGCTTCACAGCGCTATGGCCCCAGTAGGTGTAGGTTGATGATCTAATAATGGTTTCAGGCACTGCATGTTGTTGTGCCAGCCAGTGAATAATTAGATCAGGCTCATTGTGCGCATGAATCGCGTAGACCTCGGTTCTGTTGCAGGTGGAAAGTATCGCAAGCTCCTGCAACTTGATCTCATTGGAGAGCGATTGCAGTGCATCGGATATCTGATCGGGCGTGAACGCGATCTTCTCCCGCAGTGAAACGGGGGCTGTCGTGTGATTAATACCTACAACCAATAAATCCATAACTCTGGGCGTTCAGCGCCTTTATTCCTGATTTCTGCCAGTCTCTGGCTTTTTTCAATGTCCTTTAAACAGGGTAAAAGCATCAACGGTCCTAGAGGTTGATCGACGCTTAATGACTCTGTTGTCAGGGAAAAGTAGAATGAGCGGGCATCGGTTAATGCCGCACTCACTGTCGTTACTCGACTCACGATGCGGTATTTTGCCATTTTATGGGTTTTGAAGCGATACGCCGATCGATTATAGGCGTAGAGATTATTCGTGAGAACAAGTGCGGGCTATCGTGGCCAGAATTGGTTTCCTGACTGGACACAAAATCGCTACACTAAACTGTCGAGCGCGGGGATATCCTTCACCGTGCACATGAGGAAAAGAAACTTGCAGTATTTGCTATTAGTTATTGCGCTGACTTTCTTGGGTGGCTGTGTCAGTCAACCTTCAGAGGAGATAGCCCCGAACAAAACCGATACCGCTGCTGAGGCGGTCGAGCTGGACGACGAAGCAGAAGTGCCAGAGGTTAATGTCTCAATAACGGCGCCCAAGGTCGCCAAAAGACCCAAGCCGAGTGATTATCCTGTTGCGCCGTTTCCTAAAGATGCGCTTTATCAACTTTTGGTTGCAGAAGTCGCAGGTTACAGGGGTGAGTACAGTACTGCCCTCGAAAAATATGTAGAGATAGCGCTCAAGACCCGTGATGCAGGCGTCGCGCAGCGTGCTGCTATGTTGGCAGTCTATCTGAAGCGCTATGAAGAGGCGTTGAGTACTTCGAAAATTTGGGTGCAACAAGACCCTGACAGCATTGAAGCGCGCAGATACCTGTCTGAGCAGTTGTTGCGTATCGGCGATATGGAGCAGGCCATCGTCCATATGGAGGTCATCAAATCTCTTGGAGGTCTGGCGAATTTTGAAAGCTTCGCGTATTCAGCGGCGAATATGGATGACAAGGGTCGAGCCGTTCTGCTGGAAGCGATGTCGAGGATGCTCGATCAATACCCTGGCGATGAACAGCTGATGTTCTCAAAGGCCGTGCTGCTTGAACAAAGCGGGCGGCTGGAAGAAGCATTGCAGTTGGCAAATCAGCTGCTGGCTTCAAAGAAAAACATTAATGTCATCGTGTTGAAGATTAATGCGTTAAGAGATTTGTTACGAACTGATGAAGCGCTAGTGTTTCTAGAGGACACGATCGAAGATTTAGCGGACAAGCGGCGCCTGAGACTCATCTACGCGCGAATGCTGTTCGAAGCCGAGCGTTTGGCTGACGCTGAAAAGCAGTATGAACTGGTTTATCAGCAGTCCCCGCATGACGGTGACATTCTTTTTGCGCTGGCGTTGATTTCACTGGAGCGGGGCAAAGATGAGGCCGCAAAGGGTTATTTGAACCAGATGGTTCGATGGAATCGTAGAGCCAATGAAGCGCATTATTATTTGGGCAGCATCGCAGACAAAAACAAGAATGTTTCAGACGCAATACGTGAATATAAGATGGTTGCGCCAAGTCCGGAGTATCTGCCTGCACAAGTGCGTATTTCGGCGCTGTTGGCAGAACAGGGGAGGCTAAATGACGCCCGGGCCTACCTGGAAAATCAACGTTCAAACAATCCAGACAGATATAATCAGCTTGTGATGATTGAGGGCCAGCTGCTCAGCCGGCGGGGTCACGAGGCGGCATTTTTTGAGCTGATGGAAAGTGTGATCCAAAAACAGCCAGAAAATATCGAGCTGCTCTACTTCAGAGGAATGACAGGTGAACGTTTGGGTCGGCTTGATGTGCTGGAGCAAGACTTGTTGAAGGTGATCGAGATCGACCCGGACAACGCTGATGCCATGAATGCACTCGGTTACACGCTGACGGACCAGACTGATCGGCATGATGAAGCGCTTGCACTTATCAAACGAGCATTGGAAATAAAGCCGAATGAGGCCGCATTCATCGATAGTCTGGGTTGGGCCCAATATAGACTCAGAAACTTCAAAGAGGCAGTAATTAACTTAAGAAGAGCGCTGTCGCTGTTCAATAACGATGAAGTTGCTGCGCATTTAGGTGAAGTATTGTGGGTCAGCGGTGAACAGCAAGAAGCCCGCAGTGTCTGGCAGAAGGCGTTAGACGCTCGCCCGGATAGTGATATCCTCAAGCAGGTGATCAAACGTTTTGTTGCGCCTTGATTCGATACGCTCATATTCTGGTTGGCACATGCAGCGGCCTGGACTGTTTTGTCTCTGGTTCGTTGTCCTTTTAGCTGGCTGCGTATCACAGAAAAACACTTCAGCGCCAGATGGTCGGCGGCTTGCCGAGCTCGCAAGCTGGACAGCGCAGGGGAAAATGGCCTACGACCTGAACGGTCAGCGCGGTAACTTTTCGTATAGATGGGCACAGTCAAATGATGCTTACGAAATTGCGCTTTTCGGCCCGCTCGGCATTTCCGTCGCAAATATTACCGGCAATGAAATCTCGGCAAAAATAGAAACAGCAGAGGGCCAGGCGCTGAGTGCGCCCAGTCCGGAGCAATTGTTACGACAAACCTTAGGTTTAGACATGCCCGTTTCACTAATGGTGCATTGGTTGAAAGGTGTTCCCCAAAATGAGATTGCATTGGACAAACTCAAGGAATCAGCAAAATCGGGACGAAACAACTTTAACGAACGTGGTTGGCAAGTCGAGGTGCAACGCCGAGACAAGTCGATGAATCCAAGTCGAATACGCATATCAAAAGCGGGTGCAAACCTGCTGGTGATTGTAAAAGATTGGTCATATTGATGTTTACACTTTCGGCTCCCTGCAAAATCAATCTGTTTCTCCACGTCATCGGTCGCCGCGCAAATGGCTATCATGACTTGCAAACAGCATTTCAGATCCTAGACTTCGCAGACACGGTGCATATAGAACGCAGTGACGAGATTAACGTGGCTGATATGCCGGGCGTCAAAGGTGAGAATAACCTTGTTTATCGTGCAGCAGTGCTGATGCGGGCCCACGGACAGCAAAACGGCCTGATGCAAGAGAAAATGCCCGGAGCTCGTATAATTATTGAGAAAAACATACCGATGGGCGCAGGCCTCGGGGGAGGCAGCTCTAATGCTGCGACCGTCATGCATGGTCTGAATATCCTCTGGGGACTGGGCCTTACCACCGATGAGTTGTGCATGCTGGGTTTGACGTTGGGCGCTGATGTGCCTGTATTTCTCAAGGGTCAAAGTGCTTGGGGCGAGGGTGTGGGCGAAAAACTTGAACCCATTGTCTTGCCGAAAAAGTGGTTTTTAGTGGTAAAGCCGAACTGCTCGATATCCACGGTTGAAATCTTTTCACATCCGGAATTGACACGGAACACAAGTCCGATCACAATAGCCCGCTTTTTGGAAGGGGGTGCCCGGAATGACTGTGAAGCCATTGTCCGGAAACTACATTCCGAGGTCGATGAAGCGCTATCGTGGCTAAGCCACCATGGCCTTGCTAGAATGACCGGAACGGGTTCGTGTGTATTTATCGAACTACGCTCGAAAGAGCAGGCGCAGGACATCCAGTTGCAGCTTCCAGGCACTTGGCAGTCATTCGTCGCTGAAGGCTTGAATAGGTCTCCGCTGTTAGATGAGCTAACGCAGGTGGCAGGTTAAGACCTCAGCATCAGAATAGCCTCGGCTGACTATACTGATAAAGGTAAAAACAGGTCGATTGATAAAGTCTCGTGATACAGACTTTTTATGGAGAGAATGGGGTGTCGCCAAGTTGGTAAGGCACAAGGTTTTGATCCTTGCATTCGTAGGTTCGAGTCCTGCCACCCCAGCCATACTCTCTTGGTAGTTTGACGACCAAACTCAACTCAAGCATGCCCTGCAGAACACTGGAAGATACCCGTGGCTGAATTGAAGATTTTTTCCGGCAATGCACACCCTAAATTGGCCCATCGAGTCGGTGATCGACTACGTATGTCATTGGGAAATGCAAAAGTAGGACGTTTTAGCGACGGCGAAGTTAGCGTCGAAATAGAGGAAAACGTTCGCGGTAAAGACTGCTTCGTTATCCAGCCAACTTGTGCGCCCACCAATGATAATTTGATGGAGCTGATCGTGATGGTCGATTGCCTAAAGAGAGCGTCGGCACAGCGAATCACCGCAGTGATACCTTACTTTGGTTATGCGCGGCAAGACAGAAGAGTAAGGTCTGCCAGGGTGCCAATCACAGCGAAAGTGGTTGCGGATATGTTGAATCATTGCGGCGTCGATAGAGTGCTGACAATAGATTTGCACGCAGACCAGATACAGGGCTTTTTCAATGTGCCTGTAGATAACATATACGCAACGCCGGTGATGTTAACTGACATTGAACGGCAGGCGTACGAGAATTTGATGATTGTGTCACCCGACGTTGGTGGCGTGGTCAGAGCAAGGGCGATGGCAAAACAGCTTGATGATACCGACCTCGCAATCATCGACAAGCGGCGACCCAATGCTAATCAGGCAGAGGTAATGCACATCATTGGTGATGTGAAAGACAGAACCTGTCTACTGGCTGACGATATGGTCGATACCGCCGGTACCTTATGTGCCGCAGCAGACGCCTTAAAAGCGAATGGTGCAACCAAGGTTGTTGCCTATTGCACGCACCCGGTTTTGTCGGGTAATGCAATAAAGAATATTGAGGGTTCGACGATTGATGAGTTGGTTGTAACTGACACCATTCCGTTGAGTGAAGAGGCAGAAGCCTGCAAGAAGATCCGTCAGTTAAGTATCTCTGACGAACTCGCCGAGTCTATTCGCCGGGTAAGTAATGAAGAGTCGCTCAGTGCTCTTTTTAGTAAAAGAATTCAGCCTGCGCTGTTTTAATAAAAGAAGTTTTGATAGCGAGATAGCGCGCGCGAATATGAATGTCCCATCAGGGGCAGCTTTAAATGTCAGACGATTGCGGTCGCAGTAATCTCTGACTTAATTTTTGGAGAAAGTAAGATGGCAAACGAATTCGAGCTAGATGCCGAACCGCGAACTGACCTGGGGAAAGGTGCGAGCCGCCGCCTGCGTCGGCTTGCCGATCTTGTTCCTGCAGTTGTTTACGGCGCAGGTAAAGATCCGGTATCAATCAGCATTCCGCATAAAGACATCCACAAAGCCTGCAGCAACGAGGCGTTTTTCGCACACATCATTAAGATCAATGTGTCCGGTGGAAGTGACAATGCGATTATCAAAGACCTGCAAAGACATCCCGCAAAAGACCGCATCATGCATGCTGACTTTCTGCGGGTTCAAATGGACCAGGCAATTACGGTCGAAGTACCGCTGCATTTCATCAACGAAGACAATTGTATTGGTGTTAAGCAAGATGGCGGTATGATCTCACACGTTGCCACGTCCCTTGAAATATCCTGTTTACCCGGCGCACTGCCTGAGTTTATTGAAATTGATGTTGCTGAACTGACATTGGGTGACAGTATCCACATGAGTGAAATCGCACTGCCTGAGGGCGTTGAGATTCCTGAGCTGGCTCATGGTGAAGACCATGATCAGGTTGTTGTCGCGGTTAACGCAACACGTGCAACAACAGAGGATGACGCTGCTACCGAAGCAGGCGACGAAGCTGCAGATGGCGAAACGCCGGAAGCAACCGAAGACTAGTTTAGATCCTTTGTTAGGATTAGTAGTCTGAGAGGTTAGTCATGAGTCCACCATTAAAGCTGATGGTTGGCATCGGGAATCCGGGAGCGCAATACGCAAGAACCAGACACAATGTAGGTGTCTGGTTTGTCTCCCGGTTTGCTGATCAGCAAGCGGTAACCTTCAAGGAAGAAAAGAAGTTTTTTGGTCAGGTCGCGACAACCCGTGTTGATGACCAAGAAGTTAAGCTGCTTATTCCGAATACCTATATGAACGAAAGTGGTAAATCTGTGGGTGCGCTGGCGCATTTCTTCAAGATTATGCCTGAAGAAATATTGATCGTGCATGATGAACTCGACCTTGCGACCGGAATTATCAGGTTTAAACAAGGTGGTGGTCTTGCTGGTCACAACGGCCTGAGAGATATCGCAAGGTCGTTAGCTGGGGCCCAAGGGTTTAATCGATTGCGTATTGGTGTCGGACATCCCGGCACAAAAGAGCAGGTAACCGGCCATGTGCTGGGTACCGTATCAACAAAAGATGAAGACATGATCTGGCGATGCATTGATGAAGGTCTTCATCACATCCCGATGGTCGTTCGTGGTGATTGGCAACCGGCCATGAATACACTGAACGGCTTCCGGATAGAGGAATAAAGCAATGGGATTTAACTGTGGCATCGTGGGTCTGCCCAATGTTGGCAAATCGACCCTGTTCAATGCGTTGACGAAAGCAGGTGTTGGCGCTGAAAACTTTCCTTTCTGCACCATCGAGCCAAATTCCGGTGTTGTGCCAATGCCTGACCCAAGGTTGGATCAATTGGCAGAAATCGTGAATCCCCAGCGCGTCGTGCCAACCTCAATGGAGTTNNAAAGGAGAAGGGCTCGGCAATCAGTTTCTCGCCAATATTCGCGAAACAGATGCCATTGCGCACGTGGTCAGATGTTTTGATGATGAGAACGTGACGCATGTTTCTGAATCGATTAATCCTGCGCGTGATATTGACATTATCAACACAGAGCTTATGTTGGCTGATCTCGAGTCACTCGAAAAAGGTATTACTCGAGTAGGCAAAACGGTGAAGAGCGGTGACAAAGTTGCCGCTGCGAAGGTCGCATTTTTCGAAAGAATTCAGGCGCACATTAATGAAGGCAACCCGGCGCGCATACTCGATTACACCGCCGAAGAACGACTCGACATACGTGAGTTGCATTTGCTTACAATGAAGCCCGTGCTGTATGTCGCTAATGTTGATGAAGAAGGATTTGAAAACAATCCCTATCTTGATGCGGTAACAGAGATTGCCGAAGCGGACGGTTCTGAACTTGTTGTGATATGTAATAAACTTGAAGCGGAAATTGCCGAACTTGAAGAAGACGAGAAGAAAGAGTTTCTTGCCGATCTCGGCATGACAGAACCGGGACTCGACAGAGTGATTCGTGCCGGTTACAAACTGCTGGGTTTGCAAACCTACTTCACAGCGGGTGAGAAAGAAGTCCGTGCCTGGACTGTTCGTCAGCAGGCGACTGCTCCTCAGGCAGCGGCAGTGATTCATACAGACTTCGAGAAAGGGTTTATTCGCGCTGAGGTGGTTGGTTTTGACGACTACATCACAGGTAACGGTGAGTCAGGTGCGAAAGATGCAGGGAAATGGCGTCTAGAAGGCAAGGAATACCTTGTGAAAGACGGCGATGTCATTCACTTTAGGTTTAATGTTTGACAAAAAC
>ENA-UZWX01007813-UZWX01007813.1-metagenome-genome-assembly--contig:-Day-4---50m-contig-7813_pt1 | contig 11336 bp, 9 predicted proteins | sample MGYA00260347_ERZ794907 | MGnify/ENA metagenome assembly ERZ794907 | reverse complement strand
TGACCCCTTGGGTGTAAACCAAGTGCTCTGAACCAACTGAGCTACGCGCCCTAATTATAAGGACTGCAAATATAGACTAGTTTTTAAAACCTCAAAAGATTTTTAATAAAAAAATCAAATAATTTCTGCGACTACAAAAGTGCTTCCACCAACATAAATTAAATCATCATTACTAGCCATAGCTTTTGCACTATTTAAGGCCTCATTTACACTTTTATAGGACTTTCCTATTAATCCACTTTTTGCAAACGAATTTTTCAATACTTCAGCATCCAATCCACGTTGTACATTTGGTTTACTCAAATAATAAGTGGCATTTTGAGGAAGTAATGGAATAATAGAACTTAAATCTTTATCATTAACAACTCCAAATACAATATGCAATTTTGTATACACTATCGATTGTAATTGCTGTAATACATAAGTCAAACCTTCTTTGTTATGTGCAGTATCACAAACAATCATTGGCTGTGTATCTAAAACTTGCCAACGACCTTTTAATCCTGTAGTGTTAACCACATTATGAAGACCTGTTTTTAAATCAGCGTTTGAAATTTTATATCCAGAATCTCGTAAAACTTTAACGGACTGAATAACCGTTTTTATGTTATGTCTTTGATAAGTACCTTTTAAATCACATTCTAGGATATTTTCAATTAATTGATCAGCAAAGAATATTTCTGAGTCAGTCTCTATTGCTTTAGCTCTAAATACAGCCTTTGTTTTGGAATGCGTTTCTCCAATAACAACAGGAATGTTTTTCTTTATTATTCCTGCCTTTTCATTAGCAATCTCTTCTAAAGTATCACCTAAAAACTGAGTATGATCAAAACCTATATTAGTAATGATGGATAAATCTGGCGTAATGATATTTGTAGAATCTAATCGACCTCCTAATCCTACTTCAATTACGGCAACATCTACCTTTTGTTTTGCAAAATAATCGAATGACATACCTACAGTCATTTCAAAAAATGACAAGTTATTTTCTACTAAGAATGATTTGTTTCGCCTTATAAAACCAATGACAAATTGCTTACTAACAGTTTTACCATTAATTCTAATTCGTTCTCTAAAATCTTTTAAATGAGGAGACGTATATAATCCAACTCTATATCCAGCTTCTTGTAGTACTGATGCTAGCATATGGCTAGTAGAACCTTTTCCGTTAGTTCCTGCCACATGAATGGATTTAAAACGATCCTGTGGTTTATTTAATTGACCAGAAAGCTTAAGCGTATTGGATAAATCTTTTTTAAAGGCAGATTTACCTTTATTCTGATACATAGGTAATTGTTGGAACATCCAACTCACAGTATCTTGGTAATTCATAATTTATTGACCAACATCAAAATTAATACTTACAAAACCAACTTGAGTTGATGGTGCATCAGAATCAGCAGGCCACTTATGCGACATTGCTATTTTCTTAGCAGGTTCTAATAAACATGGATGCGTATTTGTTGTTCCTTGAATTCCAGGTTCTGCTTTAGTCACTTTCCCTTGTCTATTTACTTCAATTTTTACAACGACTAAACCATATTCATTACAGTCTTGTTTATATATTATCTTAGATGGCCTACCTCTTCCGCCTAATCCATAACCAATTCCGCCTTGTCCTGGTCCAGAACCACCAAAGTAACTAGGTGCATAAGGATCACCATCTAACTGTCCTTTATTTCCTCCTTTATCATCTCGTCCTTCTCCACCATCATCATTTCCACTGGAGTTTTTAACACCTCCAATGAGGTTATCTAATTTTTTCTTTTTTTCCTCTTCTTCACGACGTTTCTTTTCTTCAGCTTCTCGCTTGTCGCGTTCTACACGTTCTGCCTCAGCTTTAGCTTTTGCTTCCGCTTCTTTTTGCTTTTTTATAGCTATCGATTCTGCTGATTCTTGTGTAACAAGATCCTCGGCTTTTGAAGTTGATTCTGTCGGCTCTACTTTAGTTTCTTCTGGTTGAGATTCTTCTACAACCTCTTCCTCAACTGCTTTTCTAGGTTCACTTAATGGCTTATTACCACTTCCAAAATCTGTTGTACCAAAATTAACAGCAATTCCATATTCCTCTGGCGGATCCATATATTGAGGTCCAACAACAAACAACAACAAGAGTAGTATCAATGCAATAAGTGCAGTGATTCTTGCGGAATTACGTTCGTGTTTGGTCTCTAAATATTTCACTTTAATATACTTTGATTAGTATAGTTTCAAAAACAATGCCGCTTAATTAGGTTTAACAGCTAAAATAACTTTAAACTTATTCCGATTAGCTATGTCCATTACCTTAACTACATTCTCAACAGGTACAGATTTTTCAGCTCTTAAAACAATTGTTGGAGATTCTTGAGTTGCCATAATAGATATCAACCGCGATTCTAATACACTTTCTCCTACACGTTTTTGATCTATATAATAGGTCAAATCTTTTTTAATACTTACAGCTGTTGATTTTTTATTCTCGGTTTTACCGCTTGCAGTTGGCAAAATAATATCAATCGCATTGGTTGTTACCAACGTAGAAGCAATCATAAAAAAGATCAATAACAAGAACACAATATCGGTCATAGAAGCCATATTGAATTCTGGTGTTACTTTATTTCGTCCTCTAATATTCATTAGATAGGTTCGTTTAAGTGATCTAAAAATTCAACTGAATTTGCTTCCATTTGATGTACCACTTTATTAGTTTTCACAACAATATGGTTATAGGCCACATATGCAATAATACCTACTACGAGTCCACCAACAGTTGTTGTCATTGCCGTATACAAACCGCTTGCTAATACATCCATTTGTATCGTACCACCTGCATTAGCTAATTCAAAAATTGAAAGAATCATTCCAACTACAGTTCCTAAAAACCCAATCATTGGTGCTACACCAGAGATGGTTGCTAAAACACTCACGTTTTTCTCTAAACCGTACACTTCAAGACGTCCGGCATTTTCTATTGCCGTATTGATATCTTCTAAGGGTTTACCTATTCTAGTAATCCCTTTTGCAATTAATCTAGAAACAGGTGAGTTTTGTTGTGCGCATAACATTTGTGCCGAATCTACCTTACCATTACTTACATGATCTTTAATCTGATTCATAAAATTTGAATCGACTTTAGATGCTGCTTTAATCGCAAAAATACGTTCAAAATAAATGTAAGTTGCCACAATTAAAAGTAAGAATAATATAAGAATAATTACCATTCCTGCAGTACCACCACTTGTGATTAATTCAATAATGGAAAGCGTCTTCTCAACTGATTCTCCTTCAGTTAAAACTTCTGCACCTTCTTGAATATTACTAAGTAATATCATATGATAAATTTTTAATGTTAGAGTTCTTGTTAGTTATAACGTTAAGTTTTTAGCTTAAGTATATTTTATTATAATATAGCTCTCATAACCATAAATGCAACGGAACCTGCTATAAAACCAACTAAAGCCAGCCATGCAATTTTTTTGAGATACCAGAAAAAATCGATTTTCTCCATTCCCATCGCCACAACTCCTGCAGCAGACCCAATAATAAGCATACTACCTCCTGTACCAGCAGAAAACGCGATAAAATGCCAAAGTTGATCATCAAGTGGTTGCGCAAACATACCTAAACTGGCAGCTACAAGCGGAACATTGTCAATAACAGCAGAGCCAACACCTAATAATAAAACGACTAAATCAGAGACAACAGTGCCTACAGGTTCTGTACCAATAAGACCAACGTTTTGTTTTAAGCTATCCGCAAATCCAAATAATATTCCTAGTGATTCTAAGGCAGCAACTGCCATTAAAATCCCTAAGAAAAACAAAATACTTGGTAATTCAATTTTGGATAACGAATAATGAACTGGGCTATGACTTGCATGTTCATCATGTTCATCTGAAACAACTTCTGAAATAGCGAATTTAGAATTACTATAAATCTCTGCAAATATTGCAACCACACCTAAAGATAACATCATTCCTACATAAGGAGGTAAATGCGTAATAACTTTAAATATTGGCACAAAAACAATAGCGCCTAATCCTAAAAACAACATAGTAGAACTAAATTTATTCTTTGGTTTGTTATCACCTTCTTGTAATTCTAACTCACCCTTAAATGGTTTAAGCATTGAAGCTATAAAGGTTGGTACTGCCATACATAATAAGGATGGAATAAATAAATACGTAATTAATTTACCTGTTGAAACTTTATTACCAATCCAGAGCATTGTAGTTGTAACATCACCAATAGGAGACCATGCGCCACCAGCATTAGCTGCAATAATTATTAAACCTGCATACCAAATTCTAACATTTCTATCTTTGATTATTTTTTGAAGTATTGATATTAAAACAATTGTAGCAGTTAAATTATCTATAATAGCTGATAAAAGAAATGCTAATATTGAAAACATCCACAACATTTTCTTTCGACTAGTAAAATTCACAGCATTTTTTATAGTTGAGAAACCATCAAAATAATCTATAATTTCAACAATAGTCATTGCACCTAAAAGGAATACTAATATTTCAGCAGTTTTTCCTAAATGATGTAATAATGTTTCTTCCATCAAGTGCATTTTTTCATCATGTGGAAGCAATCCAAAACCATCCATTAGGCTATGCTTTGCAGAATCAAACCATTGTGAAAAATCGTCGATTCCTAGAGATATTAATGCCCAGCTAATGGCCATCATAACAAGTGCCGGAATTAATTTGTCTATTTTAATATTGTGTTCTAAGGTTATGGCTAAATAGCCAAAAACAAAAACTAGAATAATTACTGTTTCCATATATTAGGGATTATTTATATTAATTGTTTTAATGCAATTTCGAAAGCGGTTTCACTTATACCGATTTCAGTTGGGTTATTTTTATGTAATTTTCTTAAGGCTTTTCTAATCACTTTAGAAGTATCCTTAAAAATAGCTTCATCTGTCATTTGAACCCTACGTTCCATGAAATAAGCAAAAACTCTTGCCATACCACAATTTGAAATAAAATCTGGTATTAGACTCACTTTTTGATCTGTATATTCCATAATTGGTCCAAAGAAAATTTCTTTATCAGCAAAAGGTACGTTAGCACCACATGTAATTACTTCTAAACCTGTAGCAATCATTTGATCAATTTGGTCTTTAGTAACTAATCTTGAGGCTGCACATGGGGCAAATACTTCAGTTTTTAATGACCATACTAATGTATTAATTTTATCAAAAGGTATGAGTTGCTCTGCATATAACGAATTGCCGTTTTTAGTTAAATACAATTCTGTGATTTCCTTAAAAGAAAACCCTTCAGCATTTATTAACCCACCTGCCTTATCAATTATACCAACTACTTTAGCTCCCATTTGAGCAAAATAAAATGTAGCAGCTGCACCAACATTTCCAAAACCTTGAACAACGACACGTTTTCCTTTTATTGAGTCACCATTAATATGATAAAAGTGCTTAGCCGCAATTGCAACCCCATAACCTGTTATCATATCTGCGACGGTATACTTTCTAGAAACATCAGGAGAATATTTTGGGTTCTCAATGACCTTGATAACACCATGTCTAAGTTGACCTATTCTATTAATTTTATCTGCTATTGTAGGTTTAAAATGACCTTCAAACACACCTTCTTGTGGATGCCAAACACCGCTTTCCTCTGTAATTGGAATAACTTCGTGAATTTCGTCTACATTTAAATCTCCACCTGTTCCGTAATAACTTTTTAAAAGAGGTGACACCGCTGTATACCAACGTTCTAAAACACCTTTTTTTCTTGGATCTTGAGGGTCGAAATTAATACCAGATTTCGCACCACCTATAGCCGGTCCAGAAACGGTAAATTTCACCTCCATGGTTTTCGCAAGAGATAAAACTTCGTTTTTGTCTAGACCTTTTCGCATTCTAGTTCCACCGCCTGCTGCACCACCTCTAAGTGAATTTATAACAGTCCAACCTTCTGCTTCGGTTTCTGAATCATTCCAATGGAACACTATTTCCGGGGATTTATTCTCGTACTTCTGAAGTAATTCCTTTATCAATTTAATCTGGTTTTAAAAAGTATCGACAAATATAAAAAAACAAAAAACCTAATAAGTGACTTAGCCACAAATTTTAGGAATTAATATTTTACCTGAACTATGATTTTTTTCAGCACCTGTTACACTCATTAAACAATTTATTTCATTTCTCTCTTTTAAGACTCCTAAAAACCCAAATATTAAGGCTTCTTTAAACTCAATGATCTCAGTGTTGGGGATTACAATTTTAGTTTTTGAATGACTACGTAAGCGCTTAAATAGAAAATCATTGTAGACACCACCACCTGTTGCTAAAACCTCTAATATTTCTGGATCTAAAACATGTGAAATTTGAATCGATATATGCTCCACAAAAGTTCTTAGTACATCTTTAATTTGAAGATTATAAGATTCAATTAAAGGAAATATTTGCTCTTCTACCCATTCTAATCCCAGTGATTTAGGTGGTAAATCTCTATAATAGGAAAGTTTATTTAATTCAGTCAATAATAATAGATGTACACTTCCTTCTGAGGCTAACTGACCTTTATCATCATATTCTAAGCCTAATTTAGAAACATAATAATTCAAAACTATATTAACAGGACAAATATCAAAGGCAATTCTTTCATTTTTGTTTTCAAATGAAATATTAGCAAAACCGCCTACATTTAAGCAATAACCATAATTATGAAAAAGCAAACGATCTCCAATAGGCACTAATGGTGCCCCTTGTCCACCTAATTCAACATCTTGAATTCTGAAATCGCAAATAACTTTTTCATTTATAACATCAGCAAAAACTTGTTGATTACCTATTTGATATGTTAATCCTTCCTCTGGTCTGTGTAACGCCGTATGTCCATGTGACGCAATAAAATCAATAGTTTCAATCTTATATGCTTTTATAAAATCTAAGACAACATTTCCTAAATACTCTGAGTATTTGTAATCAATAGATTTTAAATCGTCCATCGAATTATTCACTAACCCTTTCAAAACTAATTTCCAATCTGAAGAATATTTAATTGTCTCAGAATGTAGAATATTAAAACTCCATCTCTTGTTACAATTGTATTCAGCAAAAATAACATCTATACCATCCAAGGAAGTCCCAGACATTAGTGCAATAACTTTATAGGCGCAATTTATCATATTAGTAAAAATAATATTAGTTATTGAAAATACCACAAGAATAAAGTATCTTTGCATGAAATTTTTATCAAATCAATAAATACAATATTTATGGACTTTACCTTAACTGAAGAGCATATAATGATCCGTGATGCAGCGAGAGATTTTGCGCAAGCCGAATTACTTCCTGGTGTTATAGAACGAGACAATGCACAAACTTTCCCCGATGACTTAGTGCGTAAGATGGGTGAATTAGGATTTATGGGGATTATGGTAGACCCAAAATACGGAGGAAGTGGTATGGATGCTATTTCTTATGTATTAATAATGGAAGAATTATCTAAAATTGATGCTTCAGCTTCTGTAATGGTTTCTGTAAATAATTCATTAGTATGTTACGGACTTGAATCTTATGGCACTGAGGATCAAAAACAAAAATACCTGACAAAATTAGCGACAGGCGAAAGCATTGGTGCTTTCTGTTTAAGTGAACCAGAAGCTGGTAGCGATGCCACTTCTCAGAAAACAACGGCTATAGATAAGGGTGACCATTATGTTATAAATGGTACAAAAAACTGGATAACCAATGGTGGACGTTCAGATGTCTATTTGGTAATTGCTCAAACTGATAAGCACAAAGGATCTCATGGTATTAACGCATTTATTGTTGAAAAAGGAATGCCAGGTTTCGATATTGGTCCTAAAGAAGATAAACTTGGAATAAGAGGAAGTGATACACACACGCTTCAGTTTAATGACGTAAAAGTTCCAAAAGAGAATAGAATTGGTGAAGATGGATTTGGATTTAGATTTGCAATGAAAACTCTTTCTGGAGGAAGAATAGGTATTGCAGCACAAGCTTTAGGAATTGCTGCAGGAGCATACGATCTTGCTCTTAAATATTCTAAAGAGCGTAAAGCATTTGGTACAGAAATTTGCAACCACCAAGCTATAGCATTCAAATTAGCTGATATGTATACTGACATTGAAGCTGCAAGGATGTTAGTTATGCGAGCTGCTTGGGATAAAGACCAAGGCAATAACTACGACATGTCTAGTGCTATGGCCAAACTTTATGCTAGTAAAGTTGCCATGGAACATACTGTTGAAGCAGTTCAAATACATGGAGGTAATGGTTTTGTGAAAGAATACCATGTCGAGCGATTAATGCGTGATGCAAAGATTACACAGATTTATGAAGGCACTTCTGAAATTCAAAAGATTGTAATTTCTAGAGGTATTACAAGAGGATAGTTTTAAATTCTATAAAACATAAAAGCTTCAGAATATAAATTTGAAGCTTTTTTAGTTTAGAGACAATTCATTTATTACAAGTCGAATCTCCCCATAGGAATACTTATCATCAATTTGATGCTTTAAATCAGATAGGTTATCGAACGCTTTTGTTGGAATAATCTTTTTCAATTCCGAATAATGAGAATTAGATATTAAGTCAGTAATTTTAATTTCACCAGAAGAAATAAAACTAGCTAAATGACCGAAGACTGTATTAGAGTTCAATTCGCGCTCTAATGCAATTTGATCTATTGATTTACCTAAATTAAATAATTCTAAAGACACTTTCTTAGTATCACCCTTTTGTCGTTTTTGTTTTGGTTCTTCAAATATTGAATTATCATTCGAAGTTTCAATATCATTTTCTTTACAATAACTTTTTATGACCTGTAATATTTCTGACCCATAGTTTTCAATACGTGTCTTGCCCATACCATGAATTGCTTTCAATTCATGTTTAGATGTAGGCAATATTTCACACATTGCATATAAGGATTTTTGAGTAAAAATTTGAAAGTGTACTAAATCCTCTCGCTTCGCTATTTGATTTCTTAACTCTCTTAATAATTCAAAAAGTTCAATATTCGTAGTTCCTTCAATAATCGCTTTACGCGTTTTTATTGGTTTTTGTTTTGCTAAGAATACAGATTTGGCTCTTAATTCTAAAAATTTCTGTACGTTAAAACCATTTTTCAAGCCTTCTAAATATAATAACTTGGTAGCGCGTAATTCTTCTAAAGCATCCAACTGTTTATTTAAATCTTTTTCTATAGCTTTATTATCTGTTGTAAAGCCAAAAGATTTGATAGAAGGTCCTATTTTCGATTTTATTTCCTTACAAAAATATGCAATCGCTTTAGTAAACCTCTCTTGCAAAATAGAATTAGACTCCGGAATATCTATAGAATCTCCAATTGATTTTAGTTGAGCTTTAAAAGATGTATTTACCTTTAACAAGTTGGTTATATCAGTCTTCATAGTAGTCAAAGGCGTCTCTATCTGTCCTTCAATACTCGCTACGTTTTTATAATAAATATCTAATATTCGATTTATAGGATATAAGAATTTGTAAAACTCAAAAACTTCTGAGATTAATTCTAATTGAAACTCTCGTTTTGATTCTTGCAAAATGTTATCATTTGGTTGATTAGCTTCTGCATCCTCGTTAAAAGAAATAACATTGCTATCACTAATGATTTGATCTGGTGTGATTCTACTTTTTAACACTAACCCTTCTAGGGACTTACATCGACTTAGTGCAACATAGGTCTGCCCATGAGCAAAAGCACCTTCTGCATCTATAATTGCTTTTTCAAATGTTAATCCTTGGCTTTTATGAATAGTAATTGACCAAGCTAATCGCAATGGTATTTGTGCATAGCTTCCTATCTTATCTTCTGAAATCGCCTTTGTATCAGAATCTACAGTGTATTTAATATTCTCCCATAATTCTGGCTTGGTAATAATATTAAAATCATCTTCTGGACAGTTCACAACTACTTCATCTTCTTCCAATAATATCACTTTCCCAATTTTACCATTGAAATACCGCTTTTCCTCTGAGCTATCATTTTTAATAAACATAACTTGAGCACCTACCTTTAATTTTAATTCAGCTTTATTTGGATATGAGTGTTCGGGATAATTTCCTGTTATATCGGCATAGTATATTTTCGTTTTACTATTTAATTTCTCAAGTTGACTGCTATTAGTTTGATTGGCTTTATTATTATGAGTTGTCAAGGAAATATAACCGCCATTATCATTCGGAATAAATTCTGGTAGATAACGTTTATTCAATTCTTCAGCTGAAGCTTGGCTCAATTTATTATTTCTAACTTCATTAAGTATATTTATAAAAACTGGATTTTCCTGTCTATAAATGTGTTTTAGTTCTATTGTTATTGCGTGACATTGCTGATAAGCTTGACTACTGAAGAAAAATACATTTTTATAAAATTGGCTTAATAAGCTCCATTCATTTTCTTTAATCACAGGAGATAATTGTTGTAAATCCCCAATCATCAATAATTGTGCACCTCCAAATACTCGATTTCTGTCCTTGAAACGTCTTAATGTTTTATCAATACCATCCAAAAGATCAGCTCTCACCATACTGATTTCGTCAATAACTAAAAGGTCTAATGACTTAATGATGTTAATCTTTATTTTACTAAACTTTCTACTAAAACTAGTCGAAGAATTTAATTCTGTATTAGGCAGAATTGGACCAAATGGCATTTGAAAAAAAGAATGAATTGTTACTCCTTTCGCGTTTATTGCCGCTACACCTGTTGGTGCAACAACTACCATACGTTTTTGAGATTGCATTTTTAATTTATGCAAAAAGGTAGTTTTACCAGTACCAGCCTTTCCAGTTAAGAATATATTCCTATTTGTATTATTTACGAATTTCCAAGCTAGGTCTAGTTCTTTGTTTTTCATTATTATTAGTCTGTAACAAAAATATATTTTATTTATGACTTATAACCATGTCTTTAGTCGAGAAATACGAAGGTTATACCCACATGATTATGGATGTTAATTAGATTATCTAGTCAAAAAAACATTATAAACGAAAAAACCCTTACTAGTAAACTAGTAAGGGTTTCAAAAAAGGCGGCGACCTACTCTTCCACAGTAAGCAGTACCATCGGCGCAAACGGGCTTAACTTCTCTGTTCGGAATGGTAAGAGGTGAGCCCCGTCGCTATAACCACCTTAAAAGGTTAGTATATAGTTTTTGGCTATAAGTAATTTATATAATTACTTTATTACAAAAAATCTAAATACTGTAGCATAAGCTACTAATATCTTAACATATTGAAAAAATTACATGACTAATTTATACTCTAAAAAAACGGCTGTACAATAAGCCTATGGGTTATTAGTACTACTCGGCTATGACAT
>ENA-UZWX01012789-UZWX01012789.1-metagenome-genome-assembly--contig:-Day-4---50m-contig-12789_pt2 | contig 11356 bp, 7 predicted proteins | sample MGYA00260347_ERZ794907 | MGnify/ENA metagenome assembly ERZ794907 | reverse complement strand
TGAAACTAATATTCATATACAATGCCAATTCAGGTTATCTAAATGCACTTTTTGATGCTGGACATAAGATGTTTAGTCCTTCAACTTATCCATGCAGCCTATGTAAATTGACACACGACACTTTTACTGAAAATGAAATATGGCAAACCTTTAGAAAGGAAAGTAATTTAGTCATGGAATTTTACCATAAGGATGAATTTATAACAACTTTCCCCAAAGTGAATATGCTATATCCAGCCGTTTTAAAACTTGAAGGAAATCAAATCACATCGGTTTTAAACAATGAAATTTTGAATGATATTACAACAGTTGAAGACTTAATAGAACGACTGAAAATTAGTCTTTAAACCACCCAGAATACTTCACATAATTATTAGCAATTCGGTCTATTTCTCCAGAGATTAATTCTTTACTAATATCTTTCACCTTCTTGGCTGGCACACCAGCATAGATACTGCCAGATTCCACATGTGTGTTTTTTGTTAAAACAGCTCCTGCTGCAATAATAGAATTACTTTCTATCACACAATCATCCATCACAATACTTCCCATACCAATGAGCACATTATCTTTTATAGTGCAGCCATGCACCAAAGCATTGTGGCCAATAGACACATTGTTTCCAATAGTAGTTGGTGATTTTTGATAGGTGGCATGGATTACTGCTCCATCTTGCACATTTACTTTATTACCCATTTTTATAAAATGTACATCTCCTCTAATAACAGTATTAAACCAAATACTGCATTCATTTCCCATAGTGACTTCGCCTACTATAGTAGCATTTTCTGCTATATAACAATCTTCTGGTATTTGTGGATGTTTCCCTTTAACTGGTTTAATTATTGGCATATTATATTCTTTTGTTATTTAAAATAAGACAATAAATCTGACTTCTTAGATGCAGATACCATTATCTCTTTTCCGTTGCTTAATAAAACGCTTCCGCCTTTTCCTTTTATGTACTTTACTACTTCATTTACATTGACCAAATAACTCTTATGTACCCTTGCAAAATTAGCGTCTTTTAAACTTTCTTCAATATACTTAAGTGTTTTACTCACAAGCTTCTTCTTATGGTTATTCAAAAATATTTCTGTATAGTTATCATCAGCCTTACAGTACATAATATCTGCTGTTTCTATAACCTCAAAACCATCCTGTTGTGGTATGGTAATTTTACCATTTACAGAATTTGTTTTAGGCACCAATACTTGATCTTGTAAAGCGTCTTCTTTGGTTTTAATCTCAGTTACATAATCTACAGCTTTTATCAATTCGTCTATAGAAATGGGTTTCATTAAATAATAAGAGGCATGTGCGTTTAAGGCATCAATTGCATAATGGTTGTAAGCGGTTACAAATATTGTTTCAAAGTTAATATCACCAACTTTATCTAATAAATCAAAGGCATTGCCAAAAGGCATTTCTACATCTAAGAATACAACATCTAAATCATTATTTCTAATTAACACCAAGGCATCATCTATATTAGCAGCTTCACCAATAATTGAAATATTAGGACAATACTTAGTAAGGTAATTTTTTAGAATTGCTCTACTAGTTTCTTCATCTTCTACTACAATAGCGTTTAGTTTCATGTGTTCTGTATTTTCTGTTTTTTAATAATCACATGGAACATCCTTATTATATCCTTTGCTACATAATTGAAGTTTAACACTAGATGTTTCATAATTAATCCTTTTTTAATGTTACAACCACTTTTGTCCCAGCATCTTCTAATTCTTGAAAATCATCAATGCTCACATCGACTTTATCTTTATACATTTCGTTTAGAATGGCAACACGCTTTTTAATATTATTCATGCCTTTAGAATTCTGCTTTTTCTGGTTTGCAGTCTTTAATGCTTTAGAGCGTACTCGGCCAATACCATCATCGGAAATTGTAATGGTTAACTCGTCTTTAGACTTAGGTTTAATAACAATATTTAAATGACCTTTATCGGTTTTATAACGTAAACCATGCCACACTGCATTTTCTATATATGGTTGCAATAGCATTGGTGGAATTTGAAAATTTTCAACATCAATAGTTTCATCTACATCAATCCTATAGTCAAATTTATCTTGGAATCTAAAATGCTCGAGTTTCGTATATAAATCTAGTAGTTCAATTTCTTTTTTTAATGGAATAAAATCTTCTTCACTATTTTCTAAAACTGCACGCATTAAATGCGAAAAATCAGACAAATATTTGTTCGCTGTACGCTCATCATTCGTTGCAATAAAGCTGTTTACAGAATTTAAAGCATTAAAAATAAAGTGTGGATTCATTTGACTACGCAAAGATTTTAGTGCTAATAAATTGTTTGCCAATTTCTGCTGTTTTATGTATTTAACCATAAAATAACCGGTAATAAGTAGTAATAATAAACCACTAATAAGTGAGTAAATAATAAGTTGTTGACGCTTGTTACGCTCTTGTGTTAACTCATACTTACTTTTAGATAAAGCTCTATCACTTTCTAAGGAAGTTATTCTGTTTTGTTGCTCGGCAATATTTTTACTAAAACGTGCTGCTCTAGAAATCTCCTGAACTCTTTTTGCATACAATGCGTCAACTACATTTTTAAATTCATTATTATATTCAATTCCTTTTTCGATGTTACCAGATGTAAAATTTACTTCAGAAAGTTTGCGAGTCGCATCCATCTTTACATCCAAATCTCCTCTTTTGTCAGCTTCTTCCTTACTCTTTTCATAATACGGAATTGCACTAGCCAAATCATTCTGTAACAAATAAGCATTACCTATTTTATAATTTTGTTTTTGAGACGTAATTGCACTTTCGTTAGAAATAACAGAATCCCTTTCAATATCTTGAATGCCCTCAATTGCCTGCTTTCTTAAAATAATTTCGTTTTCATATTCTTCATTATCACTATTAAATTCCGCAACTTTTACCTGTTCTTCTACAGCACGTTTTTTGTTTTCTTGCTTTGCTAAATTTAAAGAGTTACTGTAATAACTTTTAGCGATGCTTTTATCCCCTTTTTCACTATAAGCTTGAGCAATTTTAGAATTTAAATCTGTAACTTTTGGTGCTATTAAATGCTTTTTCGCAACTTTTAATCCTTCTTCATACGATGAAATCGCTTTTGGAATATTTTCTATTTGCAAATTAGCATCACCTATGCCCTCATAGAAAATAGTTTTTTCATACTTAGACAAGTCCTTTACTTCTAAGTTTTCATATGTCGAAATACTTTTTTGAAAATCACCATTATTAAGATAGGCTTTTGCTAATTTAAGTTTTGCTGATGATGTCTCAGAATTCTGAATACTTATCTTATATGCTGAAAGTGCCAAATCAAACTGTTTCCAATGCATATAAATATCACCTAATAATTCCTGAGCCTCTGCACTTTGTCTAGAATTTATATCTACGTTTAAGGCATCTCCAATAAATTTTATACTTTTTTCAGCATCTTTTTTTAAATAGACATCTGCAGAATCTATCATTCTATTAAAACGCTTGGTAATAGAACTTCTTTGAGATCGTTTAGAGTAGTTATCGCCTTCAGAAGCAACTTCAATTGAAATACGATCACTACTTTGAATAGTATAAAAAATTGTCTCAAAATCCTTATGACTTATAATTAGCTCATCTCCAATTTTTGCACTCAAATTAAATCTTCCGTCAAAATCTGTTGTTGTATATCTACCGCCATTAATTAATATCTCAACACCTCTATAAGGCTCCCGTGTGTCTATATCATACACAGAACCTCTTATAGAATATGTAACTTCATCAGAAGCTTCTACACGTTTATTAACCTGTCCAAAAACAACAAACCCAATTAAGTAAAAAAGTAATGTGAGACTATATGTTTTGTGTGTTTTCACCATTAAATTTTATAAGTTGGAATAAACTTACATACTTTATTTGGTTTGCAAAAATGGGTATTAGAGTATTCTGGTCTTTTTGCTATAAAAAAAGCCTATTTAACTAAAACAGTATTCCACTTTACTCATTGAAATACACCACTTACTCATTCTGGTTTTTTCTTAAAGTATTTTCAACTGAGCTTTACAGCATTAATCAGAAAACATAAATCAAAAAATGAAAAAAATCAATGTAGTACTACTACTATTATTCTGTAGTCATCTGCTTATTGCTCAACACAAGGGCAATTACAATCAAATTACACCAGATATTTCTAGGCAGAACATCTTAACTTCTGGTAATGCTAATATTTATAATCCGGTTGTGCAACAGCAAATTCATAAAGTATTGCATGCAAGTAATATATTAACTATCGATGTAAAAGCACTTCAAAATGTAAATGCTACAACCTATACAGCGATTTTTAATTTTTCGCAAATTGGTCCTACAGCAGAAAAGACCAATGCACTTATGAAAGCACGCGTAGACAGCATTAAACTTCGTCTTAATAATAAAGGAATCTCACAAAAATATATTGCTATTGATGTGATTTCATTTGTGCCTAATTATGAAGTTGAAGTCACTAAAAAACTATTTAGTAAGACTTTCACCGAAGTCCCAAAAGGTTTTGAACTTCAGCAAAACATTCATATTCAATTTACAAAAACCAATCAATTTGAATCCATTTTAGAAGCTTGTGCCAAAAGCGAAGTTTATAACCTGGTTAAAGTTGATTATTTTATTGAAAATATTCAAGCTGTATATAAAAATCTACAAAATCAATTATTAAAACTTATTGAAGATAAAAAGGCATATTACAAGGTATTAGGATTTGATATGTCTAATTACAATGTCGCGATTGCAGATGATAAATATTGCTATTTCCCAAAAGATTTCTATCAAAGCTATCAAGCCTATAATAGTATCTCTTTTGAAGCATTAGACAAAAACAAAGGTGTTACTACAGCTAAAAAACAAACCTCTTATTATTACCAACCTTTGACTTACGAAAACTACGATGTTGTTGTAAATCCTTCAATCCTCGAACCAGTTGTTCAAATTGGCATGAATGTAAAATTAGTATTTACACCAAAACCAAAAGTAAAAAAACCAGAACCTATTACAAAAACAGATATAGACCATAAGTACTATGTGATTTCGCCAAACGGAACCATAGATGTAAAAGAATTAAATACTAAAAATTAAAACTATGAAAACTTTATTTAAACCCTTAGCCCTTTTATTTTGCTTAGCATCAATTTACGCATGCAATGCAAATACGAAAACTAAAAATCAAGATTTAGCAACCACAGAAACTATTATTAAAACCACTTTTAAAGCAAAAAATCCAGCAATAAAAGTGGCATTATTACTAGATACAAGTAATAGCATGGATGGCTTAATTGACCAAGCTAAAGCACAACTTTGGCAGATTGTAAATGAATTATCTTATGCAAAATGTGGAGATGAAAGTCCTAATCTAAAGATTGCACTTTACGAATACGGAAATGACAATCTCAATGCTGAAGAAGGCTATCTAAGACAAGTTATTGCTTTTAGTGACGATTTAGATGAAATCTCAAAATCACTATTTTCATTAACTACCAATGGCGGAAATGAATATTGTGGAAAGGTAATTACATCCGCTTTAAACCAATTAGATTGGGGAAAAAATACAGATGATTTAAAACTTATTTTCATTGCAGGAAACGAGCCATATACACAAGGACAAGTCAGTTATAGAGATGCTTCTAAGTTAGCACATAAAAATGATGTTACTGTAAACACTATTTTTTGTGGTGATTTTAATCAAGGCATTTCGAATTATTGGAAAGATGGTGCTGATTTAACCCATGGAAATTATATGGCCATAAATCATAATCAAGCAACAGTACATGTTGCATCACCTTATGATGATAAAATTTTAGAATTGAATAAAAAGTTAAATAAGACCTATGTTGCGTATGGTAAAAATGGGCAAGCTAAAATGGAAATGCAAGCAAATCAAGATTCTAATGCAATGAGTTATAATAAGGCTAATGCAGTAAGTAGAACGGTTAGTAAAAGTTCACGATTGTATAAAAATAGTTCTTGGGATTTAGTAGATGCTGAAAAAGAAGAGAGTTTTTCTTATGATGAATTAAAATCCAAGCAACTCCCTCAAGAATTAAAAGGAAAGTCTAAAGCTGAAATTAAAACTTATGTTCAGAAGAAACGTAAAGAACGTGAAACACTTCAACAAGCAATCGCAGAATTAAATATTAAAAGACGAAATCATATTGCAAATAAGACGAAAAATTCAGAAAATGGTCTTGAAAATGCACTGATTAAAGCAATAAAAAAACAGGCGGAACAAAAAAATTACAAATGGGATAGATCCTAAAAAAGAAAAGGCTCAATTTACATTGAGCCTTTTTTATTAGTTTATTGCCGGACAATTACATTCAAATTTCTCTCGTCTACAATTAAAATTGTAGCCCAATGTTATTTGATGAAAACCTCCTTTATTAAAATTTACTGTATTTGCTTGGTAAGAATACGTATATGCAAAAACGAAATTATTATAATCAACACCAACAAAAGGCGTTATATATTGTAATTTTTGACTACTAATACCTGAGCCATCCTGAAACTCGGCTCCATCTAAACTTCTTCTGTAAGATAAACCACCCCAAATTTTACCAAAATCCATTTCTCTGTAGACCTTTAGATTACCATCTATTGAAGATTCTTTAGTAGCATCTCTATACATATACATAATGGAAGGTTCATAACTCCATTCACTACCATATTTACTGAATGTATATCCTGTAGAAAACAAATACGTTCTTAAGTTTTCAAATTCAAAACCTTGATTATTAAAGTTGATACCATCATTTTTTAAAATATTCTTAGCTGTGAAATGCGCGTAGAAATCAACAAAATGGTATGAGAATCCAAAATCTATATTAAAATTTGTAGCACTTTGCTCAATTCCAGCAATAAGTTGATCAAACTCACCTGGTGCTAAAAAATCTGTTTCATCAAGTTTATACTGAAGAAACCCAGCACTTAAACCAAAAGACAACATATTTAAATCAATTTCATTTCTAGAAAACATTAAATGATATGCAAAAGTCGCATAACCACCAACTGTAGAGTGATACCCATTGGCATCATTAAAAAGAACACCACCTACTGCAACAGGCGAATCACCTATGCGTCCATTAATACTTAAGGTTTGTAAACTTGGTGCATCATCAACACCAAACCATTGTTGTCTTGCTGTTAATCTCACCTTGGCACAATTTGCTACGCCAGCCATTGAAGGATGAATTAAATAATAATTATCAGTTAAGTAATCCGAATAAATAGGAACACCTTCCTGTGCAAAACTAAAATTTGCAACAAAAGCTATAAATGCTACTAAACAATACTTTTTTAATTTCATAATTTTTTATCGTTTCAGGGTAAAATGGGCTTTAAATTCTTTACGGTCATTTGTCAGTGGTTCGTTGTATTCTACTGTAAACCAGTAATCACTTGTTGGCATCCTATTGCCATTAAACGTTCCATCCCAACCTGAGCCTGTTGGACTCAATTGTTTTAATAACTTTCCGTAGCGGTCAAAGATATAAATTTTTGCGCTACTTCCAATACCTTCTATGTTCCATGTATCATGATTGCCATCACCATTCGGTGTAAAGTATAAGGGATAGTCTATTACAAATATTGGTTCTGTAGTTATACCACATCCTTTTTTATCTCTGGCAGTAATCTCATGTGCTCCTGCGGATACATTTGTAAAGGTACCCTCATCTTGCCATGGTCCACCGTCTAAACTGTACTCATACACACCAATTCCGGTGGCTAATGCTTCTATAACGTGGTTTTCTGCAAAAGCTTGTGTCACTAAGTTAACTTCTAAACTCGGTGGCTCACTTTCTATGACTTCTGTTGTATCTGCATTGGTACATGCCGTTACCATTGACGTACTGATATCAGTTACCACAACACTGTATGTACCTCCTTGTGATGGCATTATACTTGAACCTGTTTCTGTTGGCAGGATAGCGCCATTATAACTCCACTCAAAACTATAGTTAATTGCTGATAAACCTGTAGCTAGCTCTAATGGCTCTATAATTTCTGTACCATTAGTGTTTAAACACAATATGTAACTGTCCTCTAAATTAAACGCTGGTAATGGATTTACCTGTAAGGTTAATTCTGATACCGCATAACAAATCGATCCGTCTTGCTCATTATCAAATATACCATCGTTGTTTAAATCAACGGGATCCCCTAGACCATCTCCATCTATATCTACATATTCCGCAATACCGTCAGCATTGGTGTCTATAGCATCTGATAGTCCGTCCCCATCAACATCAACTAAATCAAATACACCATCGGCATCAGTATCGTAAGTGTCGATAGTACCATCTGCGTTTAAATCTAAACCTGTCGTTAAAGCTGTTACATCTAATGCAATTGGAATAACCGTTAAAGTGTTATTATCTACTCTAGCATAAATCATTTGTGGGTTAACCACGTTTTCATATAAGGTTGGTAATGGATTTACATTTAAGTTCGCATCGGCTTCTGTAGCAAAGTAGCTAACGCTATAATTTATCGGATCTTGTCCATCTAATACCTCTGCATCTTGAGTCGTTAAATCAAACTGTACACTGTCATTGGTTGGATCCCCATCTGTTTCCATGTTGTCATCACACTCTTCATAGATAATTGCTACCATATCTGAGTTCGCTTCTGCGGCTTCATGGACTTCGATATTAAAACTTTGGGTGCTTATAGAACAGCCCGTTATGTTATTCGTTATCGTTACAAATATGCGTTGTGGGTTACTAAGATTAGCATAAGGACTTACTAAACTATTTAGTCCTGATACGGCATCTAATATATTTTCGTGATACGTTACTATAAACTGTGATGGGTCTTGACCATTTAATACTTCTGTATCTTTTGTCGTTAAATCAAAACTATCTAAACCGTCCGTGTTTAATTCACATTGTATAAAGTCTGTTACCGCAATTACCTCTGGTAAAGGATGGACTCTAATGGTAAAATCAACTAAAGCATAACAACCGGTTACATCATTGGTCACCCTAACATAAATCTCTTGCTCTGGTGTTTGTGTATTGGTATACTGCGTTGGATCTGGTATTGCATTTAAACCTAAGTCTGCATCTTCTAACGTCTCATGGTAGCTTGGCGTTACTCCCGCTTCCCCATTAAGTATTAAGATTTGATTCTCGGTTAAATCAAACACTTCCACACCGTCCCCTGTATTGATGTCGTCACACAACTCTATGTCTGGTAATTGATCGCTTAACGTTGGGGTTGGATTTGGCTCTACTCTAATGGTTAATGTACTGTAATCTACACAACCTGTATCAGTATCGGTCACCACAACATATAAGGTCTGTGGATTGGCTGGTAAGCCTCCTACTGAAGTATTGGTATACTGCGTTGGATCTGGTATCGCATTCAGCTGTGCTTGAGCATCGGCATCTGTCTCATAATAGCTTACCGACCAACTTGCATTGCCTCCTGTTATCTCTGTATCTTTTAACGTTAAATCAAATACCGTGATTTCATCTCCTGGAACTTCACCTAAATCATCACATATACTTAATTGTGTTGGTTGTACCGCTACTGGTGGTAGCTCTACCTGTAATTCAAACTCACCGATATCCTGGCAGCCTGTGGTTGGATTAAACAAGCGTACATATAAGGTCTGAGGGTTGGCGTTGTTGGTGTAATTCCCAGTGTTAATAATAGGTGTGTTACCTGACGTCGCATCTGCTGCACTTACATGATAGGTCAATATAACTGCTGCTGGATCTTGCCCATTAAGAATCTCAGCGTCTTTGGTCGTTAAATCAAATTGCGTAATGCCATCAGCATTATCATCACATAGTACATATGCTACAATGTCTGTAGGTACTTCTGGTGAAGGCAATACAATAAGCTCTAAGGTGTTTAGGGTTAAACTGTAGCAGCCTGTAAGGGTGTTCTCTGAACGCACATAAATCATTTGACTGTCTGCTACGATGTTAGTGTACAAGCCTGTGATTGGATTCTCTCCTAACTCTGCTTCTCCTTGAGTCTCATGGTAACTGATCACCACATTCAATTCACCATTAGTGATTTCTATAGTGCGCTGTTCTAAATCGAATATCCCAAAACCATCATTGTCATCATCACAAACTTCTATTGGGTCTGGATCTGGCTCTGGTGATGGAATAGGATCTACTCTTAGCGTTACCGTTACTATATTGTAACATCCTGTAATATCATTCTGTGCGCGTACAAAAATAGTCTGTGCGTTGCTCGTATTGGTGTAAGGACTCGCTATTGGATTTATCGCATTGTCTGCATCTAATTGCGTCTCGTAATACGTTAAGGTAATACCTGTTTGTCCATTTAAAATCTCTGCATTGGCGTCTTCTAAACTAAAGGCTTCTTGCTCATCCCCTGGATTGTTAACATCACATAACTCTAATGGTGCTGGTGTTACCAATACTGGTAATGGGTTTACAATTAATTCTAAACTTACAATCTTATAACAGCCTTCTATAGTCATATTATCTTCTACGCGTATCCATATAATCTGATTGAATGCTGTGGTATTGGTATAAGCCGTTGGACTTAGTATTGGGTTACTCGCTGCTTCTGCATTCCCCTGAGTTTCATAATAACTCACAATATACTGCATTGCGTCCTGTCCGTTTAAGACTTCTGGCGCCTTAGTCGTTAAATCAAAACTCGCAAAACCATCTGCCGATACATCATCACACTCCTCTAGGGGTGTTGGTGCTATTAATTGTGGTGTCGGTTCTACGATTAATTCTAACGCAACTATCGTTGCACAATCGGTTGCGATGGTTGCACTTTCCACTCTTACGTAAAGCGTCTGCACATTCACTACAATATTATTGTATGTTAATGTCGTATCGATGGCATCTACATTATTGTTAGCATTTACTAAGGTCTCATGATAAGTCACTGTCAGTCCTGCTGCACCTCCTGTAATCTCATTATCTGCAGCTGTTAATGTGAATATCCCAAAACCATCATTGTCTGGATCACAATAGCGCAATGGCTGCGGTGTAAAGGCTATTGGTGCTTGTTGTACAATCAACTCTAAGGTCGTGCTCGTGTAACAGCCTGTAACGATATCTTCTACGCGTACAAAAATGATTTGTCCGTTACTTGTATTGGTATATAAGGTTGGTAATGGATTTATTTCTGAATCTGCATCGGCTTGTGTCGCATAGTAGCTCACAGAATAGCCTGGATTATTACTCGTTATTTCGCTATTCTTCAAGCTTAAATCCATCTCTGTTAAACCGTCTGGTGTACCATCATCACATACTTCTAAAGGTGTTGGTGCTACTATAAGTGGTAATGGCTTTACTATTAAATCGAAGGTCGTGCTCGATG
>ENA-UZWX01005280-UZWX01005280.1-metagenome-genome-assembly--contig:-Day-4---50m-contig-5280_pt1 | contig 11362 bp, 7 predicted proteins | sample MGYA00260347_ERZ794907 | MGnify/ENA metagenome assembly ERZ794907 | reverse complement strand
AAGAAATGTACATTCTTGTCAGGCAAACCAAGATACCTTGTTGCGGCTAGAGACTCACTTCTCCGAATAGAACCCTTAAGGTTCCTTACTTCTATAGAATCTATAACATCGTTCCCTTTTTTGTTTTTTATAAAATCAATAATTTCTTTAATTTGCTTAGAATCTGAGTTGAATCTTTTTGAAATCTCAGCAAACTTTAAAGCTTCTTCATCAGAAACTGCAATATTACCAGATGTCTGATAGGCAATATGAACTTCATGTCCTTGTTCTACCAATCTATCAAAAGTTCCCCCCATGGATATAACATCATCGTCTGGATGCGGACTAAAAATGATCACTCTTTTCTTAGAAGGATTTGCTCTTTCTGGTCTATTAGAGTCATCAGCATTTGCTTTTCCCCCTGGCCAACCAGTAATGGATTGTTGTAGTTTATTAAACATTTTAATGTTTAAATCGTAAGCAGTACCTTCTTCGGTTAAAAGACCAGACATTCCATTATCGTTATAATCTTTGTCAGTTAAATTTAAGATGGGTTTTTTAAGCAATTCGCTTAACCATACAACCGCTTTTAGTTTTAAATTTTCTTTCCAAACACATGAGGTTACTAACCATGGTGTTTTTACTCTTGTTAATTTGGAGGAAGCTTCTCCGTCCAAAACAAAAGTTGTGTTTCCATGTTGCTGCAGGTATGTTGCAGGAACATTTGAGCTTATTTCACCTTCAATGGTTTCCTTTATAATTTCACTTTTGTTAGCTCCCCAGGCCAAAAGGACGATTCTTTTTGCATTTCGGACAGTTCCAATACCCATGGTAATTGCTTTTCTAGGAACATTTTCAATTCCTAAAAAAGAAGTAGCGGCATCTACTCTAGTGATATGATCTAGTGTGATAATTCGTGTTCCAGAGTTTAGGTGAGAACCGGGTTCGTTAAAACCAATATGACCAGTTCTTCCTATTCCTAAGAGTTGAAAATCTAAGCCTCCAACAGCCTTGATTTTTAATTCGTAATCAATACAATATTGGTAAAGGTCTTCAACAGCAATTGTTCCGTTTGGAATATTAATGTTTTCTGGTAAAATATTTACATGATTAAATAAATGCTCATGCATAAAGTAAAAGTAACTTTGAATGTTACTTTTATCCATAGAATAGTACTCATCTAGATTAAAGGTGATTACGTTTTCAAAACTTAATCCTTCTTCTCTGTGCATTCTTACCAATTCTTCATATACTTTAATTGGTGAAGAACCTGTGGCTAAGCCTAAGACACAATCTTTTCCTTCAAACTGTTTTTCTTTAATTAGATGGGCAATTTCCTGGGCAACTAAGATAGATGCTTCTTCTGAAGAGTTATAAATTACATTATGAATTTTTTCAAATCGTGTATCTTCAAATTGTCCAGCTTGTTGATATGTTATTTTTTTTTGCTCTAGCATTTGCATTTCAGAGTTTCTTTTTATGTAGTTTATTAATTAGAATAAATGTACCTGTGATTTTTTCTTTGACATAATTTTTTCTACCAAAAACAGAAAAGGAAGTATAAAAAACAACTGGTAATGTATAAAACATTACCAGTTGAATTAATTAATCAATAATTACATTAATATGATGTTTTGAAAATTAAAAGTTTGGTCCTCCAGTATCCCACCATAAACGTGTTCCCCCATTGTCTGGACCTCCTAGTAATGTTACAGCTCCAGAAACACCAGCTGCATTCGTTGAAAGCTCACTGTCTACAAAAGGAATTCTTCTAATTTGAATATTAGTGTCAATTACACCACCACTTTGATTACTCACTACTGGGAAAATTTTTGGATACCCTGTTCTTCTAAATTCACTCCAAGCTTCTTGTCCTTCAGGAAACATTGCGATCCATTTTTGCGTAATAATACGCTCTAATTTTTCTTCGTTGGTAGCGGCTCCATCCCAAGCAACTGTAATAGTACTTAAAGCTGTTGCGTTATTTGAAGCATTTATTGGATCTACATAATTTGCTGGTGTAGATATATTATCTGTAATATAAGCTCCGGCTCCACTAACACCATGTTGTTGAAATGAAGATGTAATTCCCATTTCATAGTTGGCTTGTGCACCTCCAGCTCCATTCCAGCCTCTTAATGCTGCTTCAGCTCTTAAGAAGTATACTTCTGCTGTAGTCATTAACTGAACTCTGGAAGTGTGTATGTTATCATTAATAGCAGAAAAACCAATATAATCTGATTTTTGAGCCAATTCATCAGCATAACCTGATAATAAAGGCAATCCTCCACGAACACCTTTTACTGAACCATCAACACTAGTTGGTGCATCAAAAAAGCTTTCTGCTCTACCATCATTATACCCTGTTAGAATAGATTCCATAGAAGCATTCATTCTGATGTCTCCCCAAGAATTGTCAATAATTGAAAGAGGATGATCTAAAGAACTATTTACAAAAAAACCATCAGTATTCGTTGTCATTAAACCTAACGATTGTGATAATGCTTTTTCACCTTCAGATTTTGCTTTTGTTGGATCTACTTTAGAAATACGAATTGCTAAACGCAAACGTAATGAGTTTGCTAATCTTACCCAACTTCTATTATCCCCACCATAAGATAAATCAAATGCTGTAAATCTTTCATTATCTAAATCAGCCATAAGACTTGCAACTGCTGTGTCTAAATCTGTAAAAAAAGCATCGTATGCTTGTTGTTGAGAATCATAAACCCCAGCATTACTTAAGTCACCAAAATTCGAATAAACAATTGGCCCAAAAACATCTGCAACTCTATGCATTCCCTCTACTTTAAGAATTAAGGCTACTGCATTTAATGCAGGGAAATCTGTTGCTGTTAAGTCACTTATTTGTTTTGCCTTATCCATCACATTATCATAAGGAACACTCCATATAAAATTGTTCCACCCACTTACTAAGCTATAAGTTGTATTGTTTGCTCCAGCAACAAAAGGTCTAGGGTTTGTTAAATATCCTGAATATACATCAGCATTTAAATTTTGTTGTAATTGATATGACCAAGCTGGTGAATATTGATAGATACTTTCAAATATGGGTTGATAAAGAGACCCTACATGTTGAAAATCTACCTCTAATTGATCTGCGGTGATATCTCTATCGTTTGTATTGAATTCATCTAAATCGCTACAAGAAGTACCAATTAGTACAAACATTATCAAACACGCTAATAATTTGTTTATTTTTTTCATTATACTATTTTTTAGAATGATAAATTAATATTTAATCCAATGCTTCTTGATGAAGGAAGTGCTAAAACATCTACACCTTGTAATGCATTTCCTGTACTTAAAGATATATTAGGGTCATGTGGTGCATCTTTATAAAAGAAAAATAAATTACTTCCAACCAAAGAAGCTTTAACACCACTAAAGACAGAGTTTTCGGATAAGTTAAAATTATACCCGACAGCAAACTCAGCCAATCTTACATTGGTAGCACTATATATATACTCTCCTGTAAAACCATTTCTACCTCCTGCTAAACCATAATATTGTTGAGCTGTTAACGTAAATGGATTCCCTGTTAAATCTACCACATTAACATTACTGTTAGTAGTTTCTCGAGCAGAGTTATTACTAAACCCTTCAACAATAGCTTGGGTCATACTCATTGTTTCCCCTCCAAATTTCCCATCAATTAAGAAATCTATAGTAAAGTTTTTATACTCGAAAGAGTTATTCCAACCAAGAGTGAAGTCAGGGTTTGCATTCCCAACCTTGGTTAATCCATCAACGGTATTGTCATCGTTTTGTTGAATTGCATAGGATGGGTTTGCTGGGTCAGTATTATCGACAGCAACTATTGGTAATCCATTATCATTTCTTCTAACTACTTGTGCGTAAATATCTCCAAATGAACCACCTTCAACTAAATAAGACCCAAAAGTATTTACACCTTTACCTGAAAGTGTAAAAAATTCTGGTTCAATTAAACCGTCTAATACTTGACCATTGTAAATTCTATCAATTTTATTTTTATTCGATGCAAAATTTACCGTAGATCTCCATTTAAAATTATCCCTTTGAATAGGAATTGCATAAATAGATGCTTCAACACCTTTATTTGAAATTTCTCCTGAATTTAACCTTGCAGAAGGAGCTCCAATAATAGCAACTGATGTAGCAAACTCGTAATATTGATCAACGGTTGTTGTGCTGTAATACCCTACATCAATACCTAATCTATTATTGTTGAATCTCCATTCTGTACCTATTTCAAAAGATTTTTGTCTTTCAGGTTTAGGCGTTGAGCCAGGGAATGGTTTTACTGGATCAACGATTGGAGATCCATCAAATTGAATTTGTCCGTTTGGATTAATTTGATTTGGACCAAAACCACTTCCTACTTCTGCGTAGGAAGCTCTTACTTTGGCAAAAGATACATTTTCTGGTAATTTAAATAGTTCGTTTAGAACACCAGTTACACCAATAGAAGGGTAAAAGAAAGAATTGTTTGCCGCTGGTAATGTAGAAGACCAATCATTCCTAGAAGTTAAATCAACAAAAAGTTTGTCATTAAATCCAATAGTAGCACTTACAAACAAAGAATTTACACGGGTTTCAAATGAATTTTGTCTAAAGTTGGTAGAAGGACCACCGTTAAAATTTTGAAATGAAAACACATTTGCAAACTGTAAATTTCCGTTTGTTCCAGAATCTCCTGTGAATGATTCTGTAGTTGTACGTGTTGTGCTTGCACCTACAATTGCAGTAATCGATGTTGTTTCATTAATTTTTGTATTAATATTCGCAATGAAGTCTCCATAATATTGAGTGTAATCATTTTCAAATACAATATAACGACCATTCAATGGTGCTAAAGTAGCTTCTGTAGTAGCATGAATCTTTCGTTCAAAACTAAAAAGTGACTTATCATAAGTCCCTCTTGTTTGAAGTGATAACCAGTCATTCACTTTAAAGTTTAAATTTAAAGATGCTACCAATTTTTGATTGTTATCTTCTGAGGCATTGCGATTGATAATCCAGTATGGATTTTGTTCAATATCACTAGTTAAGAATGTTCCAGGGTTTACTCCAGGCCCTCTAAACCATCTTTGAGTCATAATATTTCTAGCAGGGTTTAGTACTTCAAAATTAGCATATTCTGATAATTTTTCAGTTGCAGATTCAAAAGCGTAAGCTCCTACTAAAGGGTTAAAATATAAACCTGAAATAGGCTTGTTCCTAATGTTTTGAGTAGAACCCATAACACTAGCGTTTAGGTTTAGTTTCCCATCAAAAAGCATTGCTGTTTCTCTAATATTAAATGTATGTTGCTTTAATTTATTTGTAGGTAATACACCATCTGCAAAAGTATTACTATAAGAAAAATAGGTTTGTGCTTTTTCAGTACCACCTGACACAGATAAAGAGTTAATATTAGTAACTCCAGAGTCTAAAAAATCATCAACATTACTTTGCGCTTCACCATTGAGGTCCAGAGCATAAGCAGCATTATCAACTGTTAGATTTGAAGAAAAAGCTACTTTAAATTTTCCAGAGCGTCCTCTTTTTGTAGTAATTAAAATTACTCCATTTAGCCCTGCACTACCATATAATGCAGAAGCAGAAGCTCCTTTTAAAACTGTTAATGATTCAATATCATCAGGATTTATTAAAGACAAAGCATCACCACCATCTCTATTCCCACCATTAATATCTCCAAAGGTATCTCCTGGTTGACTAGAAGACTGGTTAGATAAAGGAATACCGTTTACAACATATAAAGGCTGGTTATTACCAATAGAACTATTTCCCCTTAATGTTACTTTAACAGATCCACCAACTCCCGAAGCACTTCGTGTTATTGACACACCAGCAACTTTACCGGACAAGCTGCTTATTGGGTTTGTTTGTTTAGCCTTATTTAATTCATCTGCATCAATATCTTGAGCAGCATAGGTTAAAGATTTTCTTGTCTTCTTAATACCGAGTGCGGTGACTACTATTTCATTAAGTGTTTCAGAATCCTCTTCAAGTTGTACATTAATAGTATTTGAACTGGAAACAGTTACGGTATACGTTTTCATTCCCAAGAATGAAAAACTTAAAACATTCCCAACAGATGCTTTAATTGTGTATTTCCCATCAAAATCAGTTTCTGTACCCCTAGTACTGTTTTTAACAGTAACACTTACTCCAGGTAAAACTTCCCCGTCGGTTTTAGATGTTACAATACCTGAAATACTTTTTTCTTGAGCCATGGCATTTGTTGTCAGCATCAATGAAAAAACTGTAAATAAAAGTATTTTAATTTTTTTCATAAGTAAATTGTTATTTAGTTTATATGCATAAAAGTAGAATGAATGATCTTAGCTTTAAAATTTAATATCTAAACAACACAGATTTAGCAATGAATGACATTTTTTTAATGATAAGACTCCTAAATACTTAAATTTTAGGACAACATTGTCTTAACGGGGTTTTACCTATATTTACTGGCTTAACTATTAAACTTTTAGTATTGATTGGTGAATTTAGAAACATAGGAGACAAGGTTCCAGTAAAATACCACTTTGTTTTTTGGCTTAGTTATTTCTTTTTAAACTTTATTAGATGGGGGAGTTATTTTAATGATTACTGGTATTCATTAAAATCAAATTTAGTAGAGTTTCCGCTGCACATTGTTATTGTTTATATTACGATATATTACTTGTTTCCTCGTTATATATTAAAAAAGAAATACTATTTGTTTTTTTTCTACTTCTCAATAGCACTAGCATTGTTATATGTAGTTAGAACTGGTTTTAATTATCTATTAGTTAGTGAAAATATTTGGCCAGAAGCAGAAGGAATTCAGAAGGCATTTACTTTTAATCATGTTTTAGCTGTTATTATTGGTGAAGTTTATGTGATAGCTTTAGTGTCTACTATAAAGTTGATTGTTGATTGGAGTTATGAAAGAAATAGAGTAGATAATTTACAAGCGGTCCAATTGCAAACCGAACTTCAATTTTTAAAAGCTCAAATTCAGCCTCACTTCTTTTTTAACACATTGAATAGCTTATATGCATTAACATTAGAAAAATCAAAAGAGGCTCCAGAAATAGTTTTAAAACTTTCCGAGATCATGGAATATGTTTTATACAATGCCAAAGAACCTAAAATAAGGCTACTTAATGAAATAAGATACATTCAGAATTATATTGATTTAGAAAAATTGAGATATCAGAAAAAAGTGAATGTTCAATTTGACATCCAGGGAGATGTAGAGAACCCAATGGTTCCTCCTTTATTGTTCCTGCCATTTATAGAAAATTGTTTTAAGCACGGAACAATAGAGAACAACAAATCTAACGTGTATATTAAGTTTGAAGTTTCTGAAACTAATTTGTTGCAATTTTCTGTGATTAACAATTATAATTTCTTTACAAAAAAGACAAAAAACCACGGAATAGGTAATAAGAATGTGAGAAGAAGGTTAGAATTATTGTACAATGAAAACTTTTCACTGACAACTAGGACAGAAAAACAAAATTATATTGTAGATTTAAGCATACAATTATGATAGCGTAATTTAATAGGAATAAAAAATAAAATTTATAATTATTGATGATGAACCCCTAACAATCAATAGGAATGAAAATAAAATGTATAATTATTGATGATGAACCCTTAGCAATCAAAGTGGTTGAAAATCATCTAAAAAAGTTTCAAAACTTTGAAATTCTAGACAAGTTTGATAACCCATTGGAAGCACTTCCTTTACTAAAAAAAGGAAACATAGATGTATTATTTTTAGATATAAATATGCCTCAAATGAGTGGTTTAGAGTTTGCTAAAATAGTAGGTCCCAAAACAAGTGTTGTTATTACTACTGCCTACAGAGAATATGCTGTAGAAAGTTATGATTTAAATGTCTTAGATTATTTAGTAAAACCCATTCCTTTTAACCGCTTTTTAAGCGCGATAAATAAAATTACTCAGCAGGTTTACGGGCAGAGAATTGAAGATAAAAAGAAAGAAATATCGTCAAAAAATGAATCTTTTATGTTCATAAAAGTAGGGAAGAAGTTGGTGAAAGTAAAATTTGAAGATATTCTTTATATAGAAAGTCTTAAAGATTATATAAAAGTATTCACAGAAAATGATAATCATTTAGTTCACAAGTCATTAACGAGTTTTACAGAGGAGTTGCCTAAAGATAATTTTATTAGAATTCATAGATCTTTTACTATTGCAATTGATAAAGTTGCTTCTGTTGAAGGGAACTTAATAGAGGTTGGCTCTACTAGAATCCCTATCGGAAGGAAGTATACTAGTCATGTAAAACGTATGATTTTAAATATTAATTAAAATCAGTCCCCCCTTTCACTTTCTTACTGTAAATAAATCTGTCTAGCTCTTATTCAGTGTCATTGGTAGAATTAATTTAAGATGTCAAGTATTAATTTTTAATTTTCGTTCTTGTTAATTAATAATTATCAAAAATGATATCATTAAGTAGTTTAGATTATACGATCATCTTTTCCTTTTTTGCCATCACCTTATTTATAGGTATTTGGGTTTCCAAGAAATCTGGAAAAAATTCAACTGAGTTTTTCTTATCAGGAAGGAGTATGCCATGGTGGTTATTAGGTTTATCTATGGTAGCAACTACATTTTCTACTGACACTCCAAATTTGGTTACAGATATTGTAAGAACAAACGGTGTATCTGGGAACTGGATATGGTGGGCCTTCTTAATTACAGGATTGCTAACGGTTTTTGTATATGCAAAATTGTGGCGTAAATCGAATGTAAAAACAGATTTAGAATTTTATGCATTGCGTTATTCGGGTAAGCCAGGCAAGTTTTTAAGAAAATTTAGAGCACTCTATTTAGGAGTGATTTTCAATGTCATTACAATGTCTGCCGTAACACTTGCGGCTATAAAAATTGGAGGAATTATGCTAGGGTTAGAGCCTTGGCAAACAGTAATCAGTGCGGGATTAATTACAGTGATTTTTAGTGCAGTTGGAGGTTTTAAAGGGGTCGTTTATACGGATTTTATTTTATTTTTTGTAGCCATGGGGGGAGCTATTTGGGCTGCAGTTTATTTAGTTAACATTCCAGAAGTTGGTGGAATAGAAGCACTATTAGCAAATGAAAATGTAACAGGTAAATTATCAATTTTACCTGATTTTAATGATAGGACAGCTTTAATAACACTATTAATTATTCCCTTAGCAGTTCAGTGGTGGAGTACTTGGAGTCCCGGATCTGAACCAGGAGGAGGAGGTTATATTGCACAAAGAATGTTGGCTGCCAAAGATGCTAATCATGCTATTGGAGCTACATTTTTCTTTAATATTATGCATTATGCTTTGCGTCCTTGGCCATGGATTATTGTGGCTTTGGCATCATTGGTTGTATTTCCGGATATTACAAGTATTCATGAGGCATTTCCAAATATTTCAGAAGATAAACTAGGACACGATTTAGCGTATTCAGCAATGCTAACGAAACTGCCAAGTGGATTGTTGGGAATTGTTTTAGCCTCTTTAATTGCTGCTTACATGAGCACCATTTCTACTCAATTAAACTGGGGATCTTCATATATTGTATTTGACTTTTATAAGCAACAAATAAATCCGAAAGCTTCAGAAAAGCGTTTAGTTGCTGTTGGAAGAATTTCAACAGTATTATTGATGGTAGTTAGTGCTATTGTTGCATTGTTAATGCAAAATGCAATGCAAATATTTAATTTATTATTGGTTTTTGGAGCCGGTACCGGGCTGATCTTTATTTTACGTTGGTTCTGGTGGAGAATAAATGCTTGGAGTGAAATAACAGCGATGTTTGCATCTGGAATTATTACTTTAATATTAACAATAGATTCAGTTAAATCATTTCTGTTTGATAAAGTTGGTGGAATATTTCCTGAATGGGGAGAATTACCTTTTGTTGTCTTGGTAACTACGATTATTTGGCTGATTGCTACTTTTGTAACAAAACCTGAGAAGGAAGAAGTTCTAGAGAGTTTTTATAAGAAAACACAACCTGGAGGGCCTGGGTGGAAACCCGTACTTTCAAATGCTAAAAATAAAGGGATACAAATTGTAGAAACCAATGAAGGTTGGAGCGTACCATCAGGAATCATTGCAATGCTATTAGGCTTAGTTTTAATATATAGTTGTATGTTTACTACAGGTTATTGGATTTATGGAGAAACAATCTTTGCAATTGTTACATCAATTTCTGCTGCGGTTTCAGGATTTCTGCTAATTAAAACTTGGAAAAAAATAAAAGCAACAACACTATAAATTAAAATGAGTTCTAGAATTCAATCTGTAGATGTACTAAGAGGATTTACAATTGTAGCCATGATTTTGGTGAATACACCAGGAACTTGGAACCATGTATATAAACCTCTACTACATGCTAATTGGCATGGGTTAACACCTACTGATTTAATTTTTCCGTTTTTCATAATCATTGTAGGAATCTCAATCTACTTTGCTTACAAACAAAAAAATAGTAGTTTCTCTACGTTTAAAAAAATTACAATCAGGAGTGTAAAACTTATTGGTTTAGGATTGTTTCTAAATCTTTTTTTACCCTATGCTCCTTTTATAACAGATTTAAGTACAGTGAGAATACCTGGAGTGCTTCAACGAATTGGAATTGTTTTTTTCTTTTCGTCTTTACTTTATCTTCATTGCAACTGGAAAACTTTGCTTGGAATTGCTACAATATTGATTTTAGGGTATTGGTTGTTTTTAGGATTTGTTCCATTGCCAGATGGAACATTGCCAACATTTGATAGGTTGCCTAATAATTGGTCAAACTTCATCGATTTAAATATCCTAGGTGAGCACATGTGGAAAAATGATTATGATCCGGAAGGATTATTTAGTACCATACCTTCAATAGCAACTTGCTTGTTTGGGGTCCTTCTTGGAAAACAATTAGATAGCCGACAACCAATGAAATTATTGTTTTTCAGTGCCTTTTGTTTTTTGACTTTAGGGTACGTGTTAAATATTTGGTTTCCAATAAACAAAGCAATTTGGAGTAGTAGTTTTGTATTAGTTACTTTAGGGTGGGCTGCATTGATATTAAGTATTATTTTCTTTCTGACTGATGTGAAAAAAATACAGTTTGGAACAATTTTTAAGTATGCTGGAATGAATGCTATTACGATTTACTTTTTATCAAGTTTTATTTCTAAATCGATGTATTTGATAAAAATAGATGAGAGCTATAACTTACATAATTATTTGTACAGTGAAATATTTGTACAGTCTTTCTTTTCAGATAAACTATCGTCCCTCTTATACGGATTAGCTGTTGTTATATTTTATTTAGGACTTGGTTATATCCTTTTTAAGAAAAAAATATTTATAAGAGTTTAAAACTGAAA
>ENA-UZWX01000211-UZWX01000211.1-metagenome-genome-assembly--contig:-Day-4---50m-contig-211_pt1 | contig 11416 bp, 6 predicted proteins | sample MGYA00260347_ERZ794907 | MGnify/ENA metagenome assembly ERZ794907 | reverse complement strand
GATGGTCACTGGCTGGCATGATGCTTACCTGCTGGCTTACGCTCGGCATATCCGAATACCTGAAAGTTGTAAAATTATCTGAGCACTGAATATCACAGCACTCATTTCCAGCCATCGAACGCCAACCAACGGTAGTCTCAATAGCGCGCTTATCACAATTTTACTGATCCATTGGGGTCAATGGTTAAATCTCTCCAAATACCGTTTCCATTACAACACCACAGACCCATTCGAAGAGCTACTTCAGCGTATTTAGGAGTGAACTTGTAATATTCAAATAGGAGTCGAAAGATGGCGCACCTATGAGGTTTGCTGCCCGAGAAAAATCTGGACCTCAACTAGTGGATATTTCGAAGAGAATTGGGGCTTAGTGTTTGACGTCTCAAAAGCTGTAAGACAGTTAATCATTGATTACTGTTCCCCTACCAACAAATAGTCCAGCTCATACTAGCCCGACATAATAATGATAACTATTTGCTAATACGAATGATAACCATTATCATTTGAGCTTTTAAACTTTAGTCGGATAGGCGAGCAGCAAGTGTCAAAATACATTAATTATCATATCTATACGGTCTTCGGACTTATTTCTGCGATTACAATCACTAGCCAGGCTCTAGCGAGCCAAAGCATCGAAGAAGTCGTCGTCGTCGGCCAAAAATACGAGCGTAGCCTGCAAGATACGCCGCAAAGTGTGTCTGTCCAAACCTCACAAAGCATTACAGATGAGAACCTCATCAATATTACTGACGTTCTGTACAAAACTCCGAATGCAATTCCTATTGGTGGCGGCACCGGATTTTCTTTGCGCGGTATCGTTAATACAAATATTGCCGGAAGTGGATTTGCAGATCTGGCGACGGTTTACCTCGACAATGCACCTCTATCACGCGATACCGTCCAAGTTGGTGCGATCGACACTTGGGATCTGGAACAGGTGGAAGTTTTGCGAGGTCCTCAATCCACTATTCAGGGTCGCAACTCATTAGCCGGTGCGCTGATTTTGCAGACAGCATCACCTTCTTATGAATGGTCTGGTAGAGCACGGGCAATTCGACTGGGAGAAATTGATGAAGATAGGTACTCAGTTGCCTTGGGCGGCCCGATCATTGATAACCAGGTGGCATTTAGATTCGCGGCAGAGTCTTCTGAGTCTGTTGGATTGATTAACAATCCAACGGTTGCTGATCGAGTTGGTGGCGGGAATTCAGACATGTGGCGCCTGAAATTATTGATCGAACCATCAGCATTGCCCAACTTCACCTTTAGACTATCACACATGGATGACGACCGAGCGTTTGGGTTACGCGAAGCGTTCCTCGACCTACCCAGCGACTGGGATAATCGTGAAATCTATGCAAACCGACCAACCTCAGATGCAGCTGAAACGAAAATCACCGTGCTGGATGCAAGCTATTCGCTGAGTGATACATTAGCTCTGCAGTGGATCATGACCGATTCCAAAAGTGAGAGATTCCGCGAAAGGGATCTGGACTACCAAGCCCAAGACGAAGCCTTTGCTACATTTCTCAGTGGTACAGATAGCGAAACGCACGAGCTTCGTTTGAGCATTAACGCAGGTGCATTATCGGGTGTTCTGGGGCTGTACTCGTCTGATGTCAACAATGGCCTCAATAACGTGCAATCCACTTTCTTTTTTGACGTGATTAGTGACTTAGGTCTCATTGGCGCGCTGCAGCTACAGGGGTTAGACCTGGACACAGCAACGTTCATTGGTAGCTTTTACACAGAACCATTCATTCTTTTCTCGAGCCGACAGTTGCCCAGTCAAATTAAAACAAGCGCTGCTTTTGGTGACTTCAACTGGAGCATCGGCGAAGAATGGACGCTCCACTTTGGATACCGCTATGACCGCGAAGAACAAATAGTAGGTGGATCACAGGTTGTAGAAATAGTTTCACCCTTGCCAGACCCTGCATCGTTCCCGCCGACACTGGCACCCATCATTGGCCTAGTAAACACTTTCCTGGAAGCTGAGGCTGCAACAGCCAACTCGCCCAGTGCGGTCAACGACACTAAGTTCAATGCGTTCTTACCGAAGCTGGGCGTGAGTTATCACATTGACGACGCTCAAACTCTATCGTTCATCGTACAAGAAGGTTATCGCTCTGGTGGTGTTGGTACAAATGCCGCACGCGCATCGGTGCACCAGTTTGACGAAGAAACTACACTAAACTATGAACTGTCCTATCGAAGCGTCTGGATGGAAGATCGTCTTACGCTTAATGCCAATGCTTACTATATGGATTGGAAAGACCAGCAGGTACTTGTTTATCTGACGCCAAATACCTTTGACTCTGAAACCGTTAACGCGGGTGCGAGTACTGTCAAGGGTTTTGAATTCGATGCAAACTACTTATTTCAAAACGGTCTTAGCACCTATCTCACAGTAGGTTACTCAAAAACTCGTTTTGATGAATTTGAAGTGCTGCTTGATAGCGTACTTGTCGATTTATCAGGTAACGAGTTCCCAAGCGCACCGCGATGGACCGCCTCTACAGGAGTTACTTGGTCAAACGATGCAGGATGGTTTGTAAACGTCAATGCAAACTATACCGATGAGCGGTTTAGCACTGCAATCGATATTCAGGATGACGGTCCTAACTTACCAGCTCGCACGTTAGTGAACTTCCGCACAGGATGGCGGAATGACCACTTTGGCATCTATGCCTTTGGACGCAATGTATTCGATTATGAGTATATTGATAGTCGGTTTGAGGACGCCACGGGTGCTGAACTTGGTCGTTGGGGTGAACCACAAATATTTGGTCTATCACTTGAAGCCAATTTCTAGTTGTGACGTTATTAATTCTAATATGCGTTGCACTGATGTCAGCTTCTGCTGTTCTTACATTAAGTGCCGTGAAATATTTTAAAGGAACCATGCGGAAGTTCTGCATCGGTTCCGCGGCATTATCCTTGCTCGGATCAATCTACTTGGGAAAAGTGTTTGGCGGATTCTGGCCTGGTTTCTACACTATTTTAGGCGGTTATATGTTGGTCTGCTCCATATTACCCTGGTTAGATTTCGCGAGGCGACGTTATCTTAGCTAAATCGTTACTTATTGTTTTACTCTCCATTCCAGCCACTTTTGCGTTGGTGGGCGTTGTGCTGACGTTAATTCCGATGGACCCCAATTTCATGTTGCCAATACTCCTGATGGTTTTTCCTGTTTGGTTGGTCTTGGTGCTTACCAGCTATCTGTTGACACAAAAAAGACGCATCGTGTTAGCACTAGTCGGCACAAGTGTTGTCTGCCTATCAATTATAGCTTTACTGAAAACACAGGGATTGCCTGTCGCATGAAAGCTTCATCAGTTAAGGCGTTTTTGAGCATTCATACTTGGACTGGGATTGGTACTGGCATGGTTCTGTTTATCGCATTCTATGCCGGTGCCCTGACCGTTTTTTTGCATGAGTTGGAAACTTGGGATGATTATCAAAGCGACAAAGTAGCTGTCCAACATACGCTTGCAGATTCACAGCGCTTATTAGATTTAGCAATGGCCAACACACCGGGTATGGATGACAATTTGCGACTCTATCCCGCTGACACGGAACATCCCACAACATCGGTGATTTGGTATCAACGTCTTGAGGACCGCTCATTTAAGCGACATGACTTCAATTTAGATCAGAACGGCGGACTGAGTACCGCGGAGCATCAGCATGGCGAATTGGCAAAATTTATCTATCGGCTTCATTACACCGCTGGTTTGCCAACAAGTTTCGGGATTTACGTTCTAGGCATAGTGTCCCTCATTTATGGGTTGGCACTTGTCAGTGGTATTCTGATTTTTTTGCCAAATCTGATGCGAGATCTGTTTAGTTTGCGTTCAGGAAAAAATAAGAAGCGCTTTTGGCTTGATTCACATAATGCCGTGGGCGTGATCTCCTTGCCTTGGCACCTAATGTTTGCCTGGAGCAGCGTATTACTTTGTATCGGAATCTTCTTGATTGGTCCGTTTCAGATACTAGTTTATGAAGAGGATTTGGTTGAATTGATTGGTCCTGAGCTGGGAGTCGTCCAGCCTCTTAAAGCAACAGGAGAAGCTGGCAAAGTGATGTCGTTAGCATCCATCATATCTACAGCCGAGGACCAAGCAGAAGGCTTTAGCCCTACTCAACTCCGCTTCTCTAACTATGGTGATAGTAATACTATGGTTCAGATATTTGGCAACTCTAATACTGAAACACTACTTACGAATGTATCCGCTACGATGAATGCCGTGACCGGCGAGGTACTTAGTGCCTCTCACCCAAAAAACACCGGGCTTGGCGCGACACTCTACAATGGATTAATTGCGCTCCACTATGTGTCTTTTGGTGGCTTTTTCATTAAATGGATTTATTTTTTGCTGGGACTCGCAGGTGCGTTTTTATTCTATTCAGGCAATGTACTTTGGATAGAGACAAGGCGTAAAAGAAGGACTCTAAATCAACCAACTAACACGATATTGCTGGCTAGACTCAATAGCGGGATATGTCTTGGCTGCATGGCTGGAATATCCGCTGCTTTTCTTATGAGCCGAGGAATGGTTGGTATGGAGTCTCGAGGAGAATTTACTGAATGGGCCTATTACCTGACCTTCTTCGCCTCGATTTGCTGGATGTTTGTTCGCACAGTAGCTGCAGGAACAAGAGATTTACTGTTTTCCTGTGCGCTTTTCACCGGTCTTATCCCAATTTTTGATGCGAGCTTTGCGCAAACGCCAATTTGGCAAAGTTTCATCGACAGAAACTGGCCTATGTTTTCTGTGAACCTTATAGCTTTGTTTGGCGCTTATACCTTCTGGAAATTGGCATTGGCGGTGAAGCAACGAGCATTTAATGGTGATGCTAATAGTGTTTGGTCCCTCTGATCGTAGGGCTATTGTCGCACTAGATGGTCACTGGCTGACATGATGCTTACCTGCTGGCTTACGCTCAATAGGGTTGATCACTTAGGAGATTGAAGGGTCGAGCAGCGTTGCGTTGACCTTTTTGTTCGGNNGGTAGTCGCTCAACTTCACCAACTACTTCGACTTTGTCGAAGCGCTTTACAATCTCTTCCCAAAGAATCCGCAGCTGCATCTCTGCTAGCCGATTACCCATGCAACGGTGCACACCAAAACCAAAGGCAACATGCGACCTTGCATTCGGCCGGTCAATAATCATTTTCTCAGCATCTTCAAAAACGGACTCGTCACGATTGCCAGACAGATACCACATGATGACTTTGTCGCCCTTCTTAATCTGCTTGCCGCCAAGTTCGTAATCCTCCAGTGCGGTGCGACGCATGTGGATAACCGGGGTTTGCCAGCGTACCATTTCTGACACCATATTCGGAATCAGGTCGGGATTGTCACGCAACTTCTGGTACTGGTCCGGATACTTGTTTAATCCGATGACGCCGCCGCTGATGCTGTTACGGGTAGTGTCGTTACCGCCGACAATAAGGAGAAGAATGTTACCAAGGAATAACTCTGGATCCTCGTTCATCTTTGCTGTTTCTTCGTTGTGTATCAACATAGAGATCAAATCAAACTGGGGTGGCTCCTGTGCTCGTTCTTGCCAGAGTTCGTAGAATGCGGCCGCAGCGCCCATGAGCTCTTCGTAGCGTTTACCCATGTCGATCGTGTCATCTCCAGTGACTTCCGGCACCGCAGTCGCCAGATCTGACCAACGTACAAGCTTGTGACGATCCTCGTAGGGAAAGCCAAACAACGTGGCCAGCATTCTTGCCGTTAGCTCAATGGAAACTTCCTTGACCCAGTTGAAAGGCTCTCCAACAGGCAGGTTCTCTAGAATATCTATGACTCTCTCACGAATAATCGGTTCGAGCTCAGCGAGGTTTTTGGGCGCAACCGAAGGAGCAACTGCCTTCCGCTGCTTCATGTGCTTGGGTTCGTCAAGCTGGATGAAACTTTGTCCCTGCATCTGGCCTTCTTCGGCGGCGTAAGGATCAACAATAGCAATACCGCCCTTCTCTGATGAGAAGACAGCGTTATTGGAATCAACTTCCTTGATAAGCGCATGGCTGCACACGGACCAGAAAGGACCGTTTACGCTATCAGCGATGTAATGTATCGGTGCTTCTTTTCTTAGTCGGGCAAACCAGGGTTGCCATGTATCTTTCTTGAACAGTTCAGGACGACTGACATCGATGTCTTCCAGAGGGCAGTTTGCGACGTCCATTTCCTGAGCGTTAGCCATAAAATTTCTCCAAAGATAAGTAACAGTTGTAACTTATCTAGTTTTTAGAAAGTAATCAAGTGTATACTTTGACTTAACGTTTACGGGAATAATAAAGACCATGCCTACCCTGACCCATGCAGCGGCACCCCAATCCGACCCAAGGATTATTCGCTCAAAAGCCGCGATTCAACAAGCACTACTCAACCAGATCGCGATCGGCAGGGATTTTGAATCATTGACGGTATCCGAGATTGCCCAGCGAGCTGGCCTTACTCGAAAAACCTTCTACGCTCGTTTTGGCTCACTAGGGCAAGTCGTCGAAAGCGTCATAATTGAGCTCTTCTCCGATATTGCATCTCGTATCGACGATACTATGTTGCGCATACCGATGACCAATAACTCTGGATCTATGCTTGTATTTCGTGCGTATGAGGCTCAACGAGAGATACTCGCACCACTGATTCGCCATTGTCCAACCGCGCTTTTTATTAAGCCCGTTGGTTTTGTCGTATCGAATCTTCTACGAAGAACTATTGCCATAAATGACCTGCAACCAATGAATGAGGCCGACGAGGCATACCTAGTTGCGGTTATCGCCAGCACCATTCATGGCGTGCTCTCTGTCTGGGTTGAACGCGGTTTCTCAGAGTCACCAGAGCAAGTAGCTGTTTTCTTGGACAACTTGTTGGTCGATGGTCTGCAAAAGTTGCTGACCTCGCATAGCGAAAGTAGCTTACGCAATTAGCCTAAGCGGGCGGCCTTGCCCAGTCGCGGTCTAATCTTTTAACACCGTTGTGGTGAATCACAATCATCGCAGGCACCACAAACAAGATAAGAATACTGGCAAACAGAATGCCGGTGGCCAGGCTGATGGCAAGCGGCACAATAAATTGGGCCGACGTGCTCGTCTCAAAGATCAAAGGCATTAGACCCAGCGACGTCGTCGCGGTGGTCAGAAAAATAGGTCTAAACCTGCGTTCAGCCGCTTTCAAAACAGCTTCCTCGCAGCTGTAGTTTCCTTCCTTCATGAACCGATTGTATTTGTCCATGAGTATCAGCGAGTCATTTACGACCACACCGGCAAGTGCGACCACACCAAACAGCGAGTAGAAAGACAAATCGTAGCCTAGGATGAAATGTCCGATAAACGCGCCGGCCGCGCCGAATGGAATCCCGGCGAGTATGATTAGGGGTTGGCTGTAACTTCGGAGTAAGGATGCTAACAGCGCATAAATTATCAGCATGGCAAGCAACGCGAGTCTTCCCAGCGAGGCCAGACTTTCCCTTTCATCCCCCCGAAAACCTGCTTCACTAATCTGCAGACCGATATATTTATCTTTTAATGCGGGTAAAACAGTGGTTGTCAGCTCATTTTCGATATCCTGGGGCATCATCGATGCTCGATCCACTCGACCGCTGACTGTCACAATTCTTCGACCATTGACACGCTCGATACTCGAGTAACTTCGGTTTTCGGTGACTGTAGCCAATGCCGTCAGGGGCGCTTCAGTGCCGTCTGCCAGCCTTATTCTAACGTCGAAAAAATTGACTATGCTCTGCCTCTCGTCTTCCGGAAACCTCACCATCACTCGCAGTTCCTCTCGCCCCCGCTGAATCCTTTGCACCTCCTCACCATAAAAGATCTGTCTTAACTGTATCGCCACATCGGCCGGCGATAGTCCGGCGGCAAGCCCTGCGGGTGTTAATTCAATGTCATACTGTCTTTTCCCCAGTGTGTTGGAGTCCTGGATCTCATACATCGCTGGAAACTCTTCGTACACTGCCTTTAGCTCTTCGACAGCTTGACTGAGAATTACGTCCTCCTGATGCGTCAGTTCAAAAGCGATATCAGATGGATTACCGAAGAACTGAGATACATAGTTCAGTTTCTCGACCCCTGGAATTTGTCCTACTTCATTACGCCATAAACGCTCTAACTCCTCAGCAGACAGCTTTCTTAAAGGTTCAGGATTAAGACGAATCTGTATAGAAGCAAGGTGATTCGCCGTGGTCACCCGTCCCCCACCAAACGGGCCCCCTCCTGTTGAGGTCTGACCACCAACCGTCATGCTGACCGATTTGAAGGAGCTCCCTTGCGCGTTTTCGTTCACGCGCTCCGCTGCTGAAACCAGCTTTTCTGCTGCTGCCTGAGTAACCTCAAAAGGCGTTCCTATGGGAAACGCAAGGTTCGCTGAAATACGCGTCGACTCGATACTCGGCTGAAATTCGAACCGCACAACTTTGAACGCCACTAGGCTCATGGCAAGCGCAAAAAACAGGATCGAAGCGGTGATAGTTGTTTTTCTGTATCGGATAGCGTTTTGGACCTGGGGCATAACTACTTTTTCACGAAATGTCGCCAGACCGTGCGAGACTGCCTGCTGAATGCTGTCCAGGGGCCAACGACTCCAACTGGAACCGTGGGTCAAGTGGGCCGGCAGTATCAAAAAAGCTTCAATTAACGACATTAGCAACACCGTTATCACAACGATCGGAACCGCCTGATAGAACTGGCTCAAAAACCCCGAGACAAATGCCAACGGCGCAAAGGCCGCCATCGTCGTCAGCACACCTACCGTAACAGGCGCTGCCACACCGCTGATGCCCTTGCGCGCCGCTTCAATGCCCTTCAGACCGGCTTCCTGTTCCGCAATAATGTTTTCTCCAACCACAACGGCATCGTCCACAACGATACCAAGCACAATCACCAATGCCAGAAGCGTAAAGAACGTGAAATTGACACCAAAGAAGTCAAAGAAAATAAACGCGCCGAAAAACGTAATTGGCACGCCCATGGCGACCCAGGTAGCGAGTCGCAAGTCCAGCATAAGCACTAAAAAAAGGAAGACCAGGATAAAACCAAGTATGCCGTTTCGGATCATGATGCTCAGGTAATTCTTCGTGGTCTCGGTGGCATCATCCCAGATATCAATTTCTATCCCCCTGGGCGGCGAGTAACCCGCAAGCCGTGCACGTATATCACGCGCAATAGCAATAGCATCTTCAGAGTCTGATTTCTGAATCTTGAGGAACAGGCTCTTTTTGCCATTGAATTCATGGATCAATTCATCTTCTGTAAATCCATCCTTTATCTGAGCAATGTCCTTCAATCTGAGTAAGGAGCCATCGGGTAACGCCTTAACAATAATGTCCTCGAACTCTTCACCGCTGTAACTCTTATTGTTGGTACGTAACAGCAAGTCACCGGCTTTGGTGCGTATTTCACCCGATGATAAGTTGATCGAAGAATCTCTCACCGCACCGGCTACATCATTTATCGACAGACCATAACTTCGCAGATTCTCTTGTTTTACTTCGATAGAAATTTCGTAATCCTTCGCACCGAACAACGAAACAAGCGAGACAGAGGGTATCGACAATAACTCCTGCTCTATGAGTTCAGCACCCTGTCTTAGCTCTAGGTCCGACAGCTCCGAAGACACTGCGAGGGTCATGACTTCCCCGACGGTTTCCAGGCGGACAATGTCCGGCTCTTCCGCGCGCCTTGGCGGAAAGTCAGTTAGCCGTTCCACCGCCATTTCTATATCGTCTCTAACCTTCGTCTGGTCGACGGCGTCCTTCAGTTCCACGGAGACCGCGCCGGAATTCTCATAGGCGCGGGAAGTGACGCGTTTTACCCCATCTATCCCTATGACAGCTTCTTCAATCCTTCGCGTGATGCTCTCTTCTACCTCTGAAGGAGTCGCGCCAGGATACGGGACCGTAATATTTATTTGCCCTAGATCCAAAGTAGGGAACGTCTGGGAAGTAATGGACGAGGCGGAGACGAAACCTCCGATCAGCATGACGAACATCAGTACGTTTGCCGCAACAGGGTTACCCGCAAAGTACTCCTGGAACCTCCCAATCACAGGCGTTTTTGATTCACTCAGGTTTTTTTCCATCAGCCAGACTCAGCCTTCACCATCATACCTTCCTTGGCTCCGGGTACTCTGCCGAGCACCACCCCGTCCCCGGAATCGAAACTTTCGACAATCACCCCTGAAGTCTGACGATTGATGAACCTGGGTTGCGAGCGTTTTAGCCTATTGTCGCTAACGACCCAAACTGACTCATTAATCTGTTCCGCAGCTTCCGGCAGGAGTATCGTGTTCTCAAGACGAGGGCCCTCGACAACAACATTAAAAAACGAGCCAGGGTATACGTCGGTCGCGTTTTCTAAAGCCAGATATATCTGTGCGAATCGCGTTCTCTCATCCAGAGTCGGTGACACTCGAGCGATAGTCGCCTGCAACTGGAAGTCGCCCAAGCTTAGGCTGGCCCGCCTGCCTATCGCTGGTTGCAAACTCAACAGATCCCTAGGCGAAATAGGCACTAACGCTTCAATGGACGCCACATCAAAGACTTCGCCAAACTTTTGGCCTTGATTCAGAAACTGGCCAACTTCCGCTTGGGAGTCGACGACTCTGCCGTCAAATGGCAGTGAAAAATCTGTGCGCATTAAATCCAACAGCGCGATCTGCTCACGCGCTGATGCAGCTGCAATCTGAGCCTTTGCCTGTTCCACCTGGGGCGTTTTGGCAACTAGCGGCGGCACATCCTTTTCCCCATGAAGAATGGCATAGTTTGCTATGGCCGCCTCACTCTCTGCCTTGACGAGTAGGTAGTTAGACTCCGCAGCAAGAAGATCTGCCTCAGCCTGAGCAACCGCCAACTCAAAGTCCCTCGGATCGATCCTCAAAAGGTTTTGACCTGCCTCAAAACTACCGCCTTTCCTAAATGTTTCAGAAACCCAGACAACGCGACCACTTAACTGCAACACGAGGTCAATCGAATTTCTCAAGACAACGGATCCTGTGCCTCTAACTTCCACAAAATGATCTTGAGGTTTTAACTTAGCCACTGAAACATAGACGGCTTCATTATCGTTCTGAGGTGCAATCGCGATAGCGCTGGCTTCAAGGAGTTCTTCTTCAGAGGGTGCTTGAGCGGAGTAGAAAGCGATCACAGCGACGACGCCAATGACCGCGATCTGAATAACCCCGATGGGAAGACGGTACAGTTTCATGCGTTTGAGTCCCTCTTATATCCGTGCTTGGTCCCTTTAAACCAAGAATTACACGGCGACCTCAATCATCCAGCTGTCGCAATCATCAGGACCCGCATTTATCTATAGTCTACACGAGTTATTTTCAGATTAGATCACTCATAAGCTGATGTCTGGCATCGACCAGTTCTTGATTCTGGCGAGCGAAG
>ENA-UZWX01008374-UZWX01008374.1-metagenome-genome-assembly--contig:-Day-4---50m-contig-8374_pt1 | contig 11435 bp, 9 predicted proteins | sample MGYA00260347_ERZ794907 | MGnify/ENA metagenome assembly ERZ794907 | reverse complement strand
GATGCTTTGCTGGAGGTCGGCGCTATTATTATTGAAAACGTAGCGACCCCCAGCAGCATTGAAGCCTTTAACCGTGACCTCCAACCTGAATACGAACGCGTGGGGGCAGGTTTTCAAAATGACTTTAATGGCTACCGAACCCGCCGTGTCGGTGGTATTGCCGAGCATTCAAAAGCGTTTAGAACGCTGTTTACGCACCCCAATGTTTTGGCCCTAGCGAACGGGGTTCTGGGCCCTCGCTGCGAAAGTATTCGTGTTGGCAGCACGACAGCCATTGAGATCTTACCCGGTGAAGGGGCACAGATTCTCCACGCCGATGACACCATTTACCCCAAAGAATACCTCCCTTTCGAGGTCCAGATTTCTGTGCTTTGGGCGCTTGATGACTTCACTGAAGAAAATGGTGCAACTCGGGTCATTCCCGGATCACATAACAATGGCCCGCATCCTAATGATGCCGAGCAGACGAGCTATCCTGCAGAAATGCCCCGGGGATCGATGGTTGTTTATCTGGGATCGACACTTCACGGCGGGGGTGCAAATCGCAGCGATAAGCCTCGAAGGGCACTGGTCAATACTTATGCCTTAGGCTGGCTGCGACAAGAAGAAAATCAGTACCTAACCCTGCCTAGTGACGCTGTGGCGCAACAATCCGATGACGTTAGAAGACTGCTAGGCTTTCAAGTCCACGGCGCAAATCTTGGCGTCTGGCCGCAAGACCCAGACGGTAAGTGGTTTGAGTCCTAACCCCTTGGTGGAATCGTCATCCCCTACACACCCATCCTCTGGCGGCCCGTTAAACTGGCAGTCGCGGTATCAGCAATACATAAAATGGCCTATTTATAGCCTGCTGTTTTTAAACTTCCTCCTGTACGTGCTCGAAGACTCTCGGACTCTGTCACGACAGGGTTACGAATCGATCTGGGACATCACCTCAGCCTATGCCAACTCACTGGATGTGGCGGCCTGGTTTGGTTTATTGCTGGTATTTGAGATTGAGACATATTGGCAACACATATATGCGATCCGTCGGGTGCGTTGGCCCTTGAATCTGATGCGCTTGGCGTGCTTTGGTGTACTGGCGCATACTTTGGTGGTTTATACCGGCGAATTCCTCAATGTTCTTGAGCCCACAAAACTAGCGTTAGCAGAGGCATTTTGTGGCCAAGACAACGTTACGCTTTACGAGCTACACAATCAGGTCTACACGACCTTAGCCCCCCAAGCCTGCACTGACCGTCTAGCCACCGGAGAATTAACATTTTTATTGAACGCCACCACGGTAATGTCCGATCAGGGTTGGCGGATTGCACTTAACCAGGCACTGGTCTCACTGATTGAGTGCGCATCGTGGCTTGCAGCAGGTGCAGCCTTTGCAACTTCAGCTTTTTTAAAACGCCGGCAGACGTATACCGGCCGGCTCGCGGCTTTGGTGCGTCATACGCCCCATCTCAGCTACTGCCTGATTGTTGGCTGTGCACTAAGCTGGGGCTGGTATGGCAAATATCTTTACACCTACGACAGCCTACTCTGGCTAGGTGGCTTTGCCATGATTGAAGCTAACCTATCGACTTGGCGACAACGCATTCAGCAGCTTTGGGGAAGGCAGCACCGCCAGTAACAACGCTAACCACCAATAGTTTTAAACGGCCTCAGAGAGGGTGTGCAGATACCAGTGAATAAACTGCTGTAACCCTTCTTCGAACTCGGTGTGATAGGGGCCGGGCTCGAAGAATCGTGAATTTACGCCCAGACTATTGCGCGTAATGATGTAGTCGTCTTCCAATGTCGTGTGGTGCCACAGCCAAGTCAGCTTCTCGAGATCATAGTCTTTACCCTCAACCGCATCGCCACGGACAAACCAAACCAGCTCCATATCGGTCTCGGTAAGGGAGCGCGGTAAAAAACGGTACAGCACGCAGTGGTCGGGATAGTTCAACATAAAGCTGAGGGGGCCCATCTGAAAGTCGCCGGCCCCGCCGTCGTAATCTTGAAACTGCCCCATGAGTGGCGCTACGGGCTGGCCATCTTGACTACCGGTTACAAAGCCCTCGTACAATCCGTAACGCATGGTATGGGCGCACGTACCAAAGTTATCAGCGTCGAGATAAATCTGGGTATGGGTTTGGGAGATACCATTGATACCTGTCTTGGCATCGGAATTTTCCAGCATTTTGGCCACAACCGGCGCCGACTTCTCTTCTAGGTCTTTTAAGGTGTGCAGCCGCGCGTATGCCCTATGTGAGGTTGCACAGTGGTAGCACTCTAAATAGTTTTCAATGGCGAGCTTCCAGTTGGCCTGAACACGATAAGTCTGCCGATGAGCCACCTTGGCATTGGCTAAATCATAGGCGCCTAGGGGAATACGCATTTTATCGAGGGAGGCCACCAGGTCAGCAGCATTAGGGTCGCAATTGATAAAAACCATGCCCATGTACTCGACACAGCGAACCGCCTTCAAACCCAACTGGGTTTTATCGAAGTCCGGCATGATGTGGGTCTCGCGTGCGGCTTTAAGCGAACCATCTAAGTCGTAGACCCAACCGTGATAGGGGCAGACAAACGTTTTTCGGTTGCCTGTTGTCGCCTCGCAAACCCGCGAACCGCGGTGGCGGCAAATGTTATGCATCGCCTTGATCGAACCATCTGTGGTTCGCACGACGATAATGGCATCCTCGCCAATCTCTAGCAGCTGGTAGTCACCGACATTGGGGATCTCGCTGGTGTGCAATGCGTAAATCCAGCTTTTAAAGACCAAGTGCTCTAGCTCGAGCTCATGAACAAGGTGCGAGCGATAAAAATAGGGGTCAATGGCGTAGTCGGGGCGCAATTGCTCAGCAGCGAGCTTCTCACGCAGCTGATCGGTTGAGTCATCGACATGTGTGGCAATAACAGACATAACAGTTACCCAGGCACTCCTGTAGGAGTCGCTATTTAAAAAGGAGGGGCCGGTGTTTGCCGCCTTCGCTTGGGGTTAAACAAGGGGCCGTCAATAACGCGACACGGTGCGAGCATCCGCGTCCAATGAAGCTCCCGCTGGTAATAGATTTCGGCGACCAACTCATCCCCAACCGCTCCGTGGGGCATTTCAAGCTGAGCGTAGGCAATGTTGGACTTCACCGTAGGACACCAGGCAGCGGAAGTAACGGTGCCCACCACTTTATCGCCCTTCATAATGAACGAGTGCTCCGCTGGCTTGTTACCCTCGATATCGAGCATGGCAAAGCGGTACCGGGAGCCTTTGGCTTTTTCGGCAAGCAGTGCCGAGCGGCCATTAAACAGGGGTTTAGAGAAATCGACCAACCACTCTAGACCCAACTCAAAGGGGCTTCGAGTGCGGCCATTACGCACAACTTCTTCCGCCGGGACAAAGTCGACGTGAGCCTGAATAAAACCCGCTTCAATGCGAGCCATATCCAGAGCATAAGAGCCAATCGGTTTAATGAGATATTCACGGCCGTGCTCAAACAACTGATCCCACAAGGCCTCTGCCTGAGCGGGCGCTACCCAAACTTCATAGCCCAAATCTCCGGTGAATCCGGTACGGCTCACCATCATTGGTGCACCTTCAAAGGTAAAGTGCGCAATACCAAAGGGCTTCAACTGATCCAAGCCTGTACAACCTAGCAACGTAAGAATCGTGCAAGAGGTTGGGCCCTGCACGGCCAGCCCCGCCAGGTCTTCGCTTTCGTTAGTAATGGTGACGTCAAAACCGAGCGTGCACCAAGCTAACCAGTCATCAGCGCGCTGGTAGGAACACAACCTGAAATCCTGCTCACCCAGGCGAAAAATGGTGCCATCGTCCATGACCTGACCCGCATCATTGCACCACACCGCATAGCCCACACGATTGATCCCGAGCTTGCTGACGTTACGCGTTACCATGCGATTGAGATATGCCTCTGCATCGGGACCGGTAATGCGGTATTTATTCATGGGTGATAAATCGAATACGCCCGTAGTACTGCGAATCGCGAAGTATTCAAGTTCGACATCAAAGTAGGCATTGGGGGTTGTGTAACCCATCCAATTGCCCCAGTCATTCATGTCGCACATCGCCTCAACCCGTGAGTGAAACGGGGTAGGCAGGAGCATAATGTCTCGGCTTGAGGTAATCATGCGAAGGCTCCTTGCTTAATCATTTCCTTAGCGGCGTTACGACCCGGCAAGCCCATAAGGCTGCCCCCCGGATGAGCGCCAGCACCGCATAAAAACAAACCATCAATCGTAGTCTTGTATTGGGTAGAACCCGGGAATGGGCGCATCATGAGTGCCTGGTCAATCGACAACTCACCGTGATGCCAATTGCCTCCGGTCATACCGTAGGCCGCCTCAAAATCGGGTGGTACGAGTAATTCGGAAGCGACAATCTGCCCTTTGATACCCGGCGCATAAGCTTCGAGTTGCTCAATAAGGTTATCGAGCACCGCCTGGCGATGCGCTTCCCATCCGCCTTTGGGTGCGTAGGGCAGATAGTGCACCAGCGCTGTTAAAACATGCTGACCACTCGGTGCAAGACTCGAGTCTTCGATACTGGGAATACTAATATCAAAGACCTGCTTGGGACCGCACTCCGCGTACTTCATAGGGTTGAAGGCGCTCTCGATAGCATCCATGGTCGGTGCAATAACTAACCGTTGAGACAGGGCTGCGGTATCAAGCCCCGAAAACGCCGGCAAATCTGACAGCGCAAGGTGGAGCTTCGCTGTGCCGCTTCGCGTCCGGTATTGGGCAGCGCGACGGGCTGTTCCCGTCTCAAGGCGCTGGTAGCCCAGCAGATCACGGAAAGTTGTGGTCGGATCAGCACTTGAGATCACCGCCTTGGCCCGCAGCGTTGTGCCATCAGACAAAGTGACCCCGCAAACACGATCGCCCTCTTTCACGATTGCCTGCACGGTGCTGCCCAAGCGAACAGTCGCGCCGTGGGTCTCAGCAACCTTTTGCAGCGCATCGCCAAGGGCACCCATACCGCCCATGACCTGGACAACACCCTTGGATTGCAGCTGGTTGCCCAGCGCGCGATGCAGATAGGTGTAAACGGTGTTGGGCGAACGTGGCCCCATGTTGGTGCCAGTAATCGCGTCTAAAGCCAAGGCAGCCTTGAGGCCCTCATGATCGAAATTTTCATTCATCACATCATAGATATTAATCAGCACAATGCGCATGAGGTCCTGCATGTTGGTCTTGCCCATGAGCTTGAGACCCAGACCCAGCTTCATCAAGGTCAGACGGTCAGGCCAGTTGGCGTCCACCAGCTTGGGCGCGCGGCCGCGATACAGTTTAAGCATCAGCTTGCCAAAAACATCCATTTGCTTACGAAAGGCCTGAAAAGCGGCCTGGTCTTTGGTCCCAATACCTGCACCACGCAGAAAGTCGCCGTCGATACTCAAGTGATCACCATCGGCTTGCAGTGCCACCGTGCGCTTACGAGCACCCACCTTTAGGCCCGCCGCTTCAAGTCCCAGATCCCGGACAATGGCATCGTCCAACTGGTACAGCCACTGGGCGCAGTCGGACATTCGGAATCCGGGTGCTACTTCCCGAGTGCTCGCGCAGCCACCAGCTTGATCCCGGGCGTCTAAAATTAGAACCCGCTGACCCGCCTTGGCCAGATAAGACCCACAAATCAATCCGTTGTGGCCGGCACCTATGATGATCGCATCATAATCAGTCATCAGCATAACCTCCGGGCACAGTGTTGGGTTGCTTGAGATCCATAAGAATTTCCCGCGCCGCATTGGCTCCGGGCGCGGCCATCACGCCGCCTCCCGGGTGGGTTCCAGAACTGCACATGTACATACCTTTAATAGGGCCGCGGTATTGGGCATAGCCCGGAAAGGGTCGGTTGAACAACAATTGATCGAAGGTAAGCTCACCCATGAAAATGTTGCCTTCAGTAAGTCCTACCTCCGCTTCAATTTCCCGCGGCGTTCGGGTTTCGCAGTGAAGAATAAGGTCTTTAAAATTGGGGCTGTACTTTGCAATTTGGTCGATCACCGACTTTTCGAAACCGTCTTTATCTTCGTCCGTCCAATCACGTCCCTCGACCTTCGGTGGCGCATATTGCACAAACACCGACATCATGTGCTTGCCGGGGGGCGCCATCGTGGGATCCGTTAGCGACGGAATCATCATGTCCAAGTAAGGATCCTTAGACCATGTTCCATTTTTCCAATCGTCATAAGCACGTTCTTGACGCTCGAGTGAGTCGCTGAAATGTAGGTCGCCCGCCATAAGCTTGCTGCGAGGGTCAAGGCCGTCAAAGGTTGGCAAGCCATCGAGGGCGATATTCAGCTTGCCCGAAGAGCCTCGAATCTTGAAGTTTTGGGCCTTCTGAATCACGTCATCAGGCAGATCTTTGGGATTAATAATATCGAGGAAGGTGCGTTTCGGATCGAGGTTAGAAACCACGATATCGGCGTGGTACTCGGTGCCGTCCTTCAGAGCGACGCCTTTAGCCTCACCACCTCTGACGATGATTTCATCGACGTTGGCGTCACAAATAATCTCGCCCCCGTAAGAGAGAAAGGCCTTAGACAAGGCATCGGCCACTGCGCCCATGCCCCCTCGGGCAAAACCCCAGGCTCCGACATTACCGTCGACATCGCCCATGTAGTGGTGCAGTAGCACGTAGGCTGTGCCAGGCGAGTACACACCCAACGCCGTGCCAATAATGCCGCTACCGGCGAGGTGGGCTTTTAAAACATCGGGCTCGAAGTATTCGTTGAGATAATCGCCAACACTCGCCGTCCAGAACTTAATGGTATCGAGCAAACCCTCCTCGCCCATTGAGGTAAAGGACTTGGCGAACTCAATCAAATCGCGCAAATCCCGGAGTTTGAGCGAGGTGGGATCAGGAGCGGTCTTTAACAAATAGGGCCGGATGAGTTTAGTTTGGCGGCTGGTATCGGCCACGTACCGGTCGTAGGCGTTGGCATCGCGTTTTGAGTGACGTGCGATCTCGCGATAGTGGCGGTCGTGGTCACTGTAGCTGCCCAGGTGGTCGCCGTTTTGCATAAAGGTGGCGCCGCCCCCAAAAGGAACAACCTGCAATCCGTGGCGCGGCAACTCTAAGTCCCGGGTAATCTCAGGCCGCAGTAGGCTGGCAACGTAAGAACAGTTGGAGTAATACCAACCCTTGTGCAGCTCGCGACTCACTGTGGCGCCACCGATATAGGGATTGCGCTCTAATACGGCAACCTTGAGACCTGCTTTCGCGAGGTAGGCGCCATTGGTCAGACCATTATGGCCGGCACCAATAACAATTGCGTCGTACTGGTTCAAGGCATTCTCCGTCCTACAGATGTTGGTACAGAGTCTGCCACGGTCGTCTTTGGCCGTCTAGTATGAATGAACGTTCATTTATAGATTGCGATTTAGTGTGATGTTGTTAGAGTTGAAGTGCATTTAGGCCACGCGATAAGTTTGTCCATTGACATCAGCTTCCCCACCTACAGCAACGATACCAACCGAAAAGAAGCGTCGGCAAATACGTTCACGTTCGGAACGACGCCTCCAGTTAATTCACGCAACAATTCGGTGCATTGCACAACATGGATTATCGGCCACCACTATGCAGCTGGTCACTCGCGAAGCCGGGCTTAGCCTTGGGATTGCCAACCTGCACTTTCAGAGTAAAGAAAACCTACTCGCTGAGACGCTGCGTCATGTCACCAAAGAATATAACGACGGATTACTGGCAATTCTGATCCCTGAAAGTGGGACGTCTCAGGCCTCTCTTGCCGACACGCTCGAGCGGCTGTTGGATTTCCAATTGAGTCATGGCGTCACCCAACGGCAAAAAATGGCCGTTTGGTTTGCTTATTATGGCGAAGCGAGCGCCCGCCCTGTCTACCAGAAAATTTGCTCCAGCAGCGACCGCTTGTCGATGCAAAAGGTCGAAGAGCTGTTTGCTGCTGTCATCAACGAAGGTCACTACCAAGATCGCGACCCCCAACAGCTGGCGACAGGCTACCTGGCATTAATCGACGGCTTATGGCTAAACCTGCTGATTGCTCCGCGAGTACTGACCAAGGCGAGAAGCAAAGGTTTAGCCAGAGCTTATTTACAGCAGGCCTTTCCCAAGCACCTCAGCTAACACTTCAAGCTGGCACCTAAAACCCTGCAAAATTTTGCGCTACCGGGTGATATTCCCCGGCGGGATGTAGTCAAAGATAAAGTTAATACGGCCTTCGCTACCCTTGTTCATAACGCTGTGCTGTTTCTGATTATTAATCTCGTAAACACTGCCAATCTGCATACGCTGCGGACGCCCATCGATCATGAAGCGCACCCGTGGATTGCTCGATATCGGAATATGGATTCGATGCCCGTGATGAAAGGACGGATGTTTATCGTTGTGGGGCTTAATAACGCCGTTGGCCTGCAGCCTTGCCGCCATCGCCCGAATAATTGTGCCACCCGGAGGATAATGATCTTCTAAAATTTTGTGCATTAAGGGCACCGCCTCTTCGGCCAGCAAATCCCAACCCACTTCTTTACTGACTTCGATATTGGGCCAGCCGTGTCCATCAGTGAATACCAGCACAACCGACTGCGTGTGGGCATGCACCTCATACTCAAGTTGACGAAACTCGTTGCCAGCCCAAGCCTCCTCGGGCAGAGACAGTATTTTGTCGCGCAGGGGGTCAATGTTATAAGACCCTAAGTCTTTTATAGGTACGCCGATATCCATGGTCATCAATGATTTCGATTGAGTGAGTGATGATGGCGACTATTTCGGTAACGATCAAGTTAGGTAGCGATCGAGCACCATTCAGGCGACGATGAAAATAAAGGTGCCGGTCTGCACCCACGAATAATCAAGGAGTTACCGTGCGACGTCCTATTCTTTTTTCCCTGCTTTTGCTGGCCCTTGCCCCAACAGCCATGGCCGAACGCCTAGCCTTGGTACCCGACGCTTTAATCGATGGTTTGAGTGACCATGCCCAAAGTGGGCGGGCCGTATTGATTGAAGGGGAATACATTGTGGATGTGGTTGCCGTCGACACACTGTCTCCAAACGTCAAACAAATCGCTTTACCCGGGCAGACCCTGATGCCGGGCCTCATCAATGGGCACGAGCACCCGCTTATATACGGTGACAATTATCAAAATGCCCATTTGTCAGGTTCCTCTGCTTACAAGACGCTTCTCGGATTAGCAGCCCTGCAGGGCATGCTTCAGCACGGCTGGACCACCGTCAGAGTTATGGGTGACGCCGATGCCTTTTTTGGCAATCAGGATATCGCCAGAGCGGTCAGTGAAGGGGTTCATCAAGCGCCTCGCATCACCGGTGCCGGACATTATTTATCGATCACCGGCGGTGGTGGCGACATCAACTACCTCTCCCCGGAACAGGCCATGATCAGTGACGGTTATATTGTCGATGGCCCCATGGAAGTCCGCCGCGCCGTGCGGCGAGAAATAAAATTTGGGTCTGACTGGATCAAAATTTTGGTCACCGGAGCCTTTCACTCGGTCGGTGACGACCCTAAAAACGTTGCCTTTAGTCCCGACGAACTCGCTGAGGCGGTCGCGGAAGCTAGCCGTCACGGTGTACCCGTGGCAGCCCATGCCCATGCCAATGCCGGCATCAATCAGGCCATTGAAGCCGGTGTACGCTCTATAGAACATGGCACCTATCTCGACGACTACTCGATAAAGCTGATGGTGGAGCACGGGACATTTTTGGTACCGACTATTTATGTCGGTGATTATTACGCCGGCACCGACAAGCTATTGGCGCAAGATAAAAACGACGACGTGTATCTCAACTACCGAGACGAGTGGCTGAGCTTGATCGGTCGGGCTCATCGGGCGGGGGTTAAAGTGGTGGTAGGTTCTGATCTTGGTGGGTACAACATTGATCCTCAGGCCTATGCGCGTGAAATTGCCGTACTCACCGAAGCCGGCTTGTCGCCCATGGCTGCGATTAAAGCGGCGACCTCAGTAGCTGCCGATATGTTGAATTGGAGCGGACAAGTTGGCTCGATACAGACCGGCCGCTGGGCTGATTTAATAGCCGTTTCGGACAACCCTCTCGCCGACTTGTCACTGCTGGAAAATCCAACATTCGTCATGAAGGGCGGTCAAATCGTGCGCTGGGACGAGGCACCGCAGCAAAGGGCGTCGTATCCTTGACCCTTTCTTATTCGTCGAGTTAAAGCGTAGGATCGACTTTTAGGTTGATCCAGCAACTCGCTCTCGGGTGAACAAGTAGCTCAGCGTATAAATCAGCAGTGCCGTTGCTGAAGCGCAGGCACAAAGAATGAAAATGTCATCAAAGCCACCCCCCCGCTCCAACAAGAATGAGGCGGCAAGGGGACCCAGCATTTGGCCCAACCCCTGAGCGCCGGGAATAAAAGCAGCGGCACTGCCTGTTCGATCTGCGGCAGAGACCCCCCCCATTTGATAGACGTCGATAAATATCCAAAGAAAATTAAACATCGCCACGCTGAAGATAAAAAATCCTGCAGACACATCAACGGCGAGCAACCCCACCGCAATCACCATGAGCACGAAGGTCACGAGAACGGGGCGATCATGATCAAAGTGCCTCAGCACGTACATTGCTCCAAAACAGCCAACAAAAGACAGCAGCACACTCCAGGAGATTACTTGGGCAGCCCAGTCGCCATCGAGTCCACCAGCCTCCGCCGCAAGCTCAATATTGGACCAATACGCCCCGATATTAATGTAGGCCACGACGATCGCAAAAACTCCCACCCACGCCAGCACTCCAGGACGCTGCCCTGTATTTGTCACCGTAACCTCGGGTTTCGCCAGTTTTTCAGATGGCATCACCCCTACAAATGGCAGTGTCACGACATAGGTCGCAATAAAGAAAGTATAAATACCCGTCATGCTCAAATGGGGGATCATTTGTAACTCTATAAACTGCGAAAACGCAAAGGCTAGCAGCATCCAATTAAACGCTTCTCGAGGCTTAGAACGGGCACCCAAACTCGCCACAGCGACCGCGGTGTAGAGCCCGGCACCGAAACCTGCCAAGGTTCGCAAAATCAACATTGCGGTGTAATCGGTAAAATAAATGCACAACCCGTTTGCCGCGATGGCAATGGCGATACCGGCATAAATCAACCCGCGCCGACTCAACCGGCTTATGAAGAGGCTTACCGCTACCGAGCCCAAAAAGAGACCCAACAGGTCAGAGGACGCCACACGATTTACCTCGACATCACTAAAACCCAGCTGATCGACCCAAGCACTGTTAATTGCGGGTAGTGCCACAAGGACACTGTAGCCCACCAACGTCATATACAAGCTAAGTAAAAAAGAGCCTCTGCTATCAAAGGGGTTTTGACGAGCTATCGAGCTATCGGTCACGGCCATTAACGCTTATCCCTAGCAAGGTTCGGTGAGTCAGGTCATAGGCACTCTGGCACTGACATGAACGTATAGCAACCGCAGAC
>ENA-UZWX01005515-UZWX01005515.1-metagenome-genome-assembly--contig:-Day-4---50m-contig-5515_pt1 | contig 11463 bp, 7 predicted proteins | sample MGYA00260347_ERZ794907 | MGnify/ENA metagenome assembly ERZ794907 | reverse complement strand
CTGAAGCGTCGATTTAGCGATAGATCCCTGAAATGCGACAACTCCGGATTCCGTTGGATATTGAAGCAGGTTATTCAGTCGTTCTTGCCAAGGAATGTTGCTGTCAACGACTGTCTGGACTGACAGTGCATCTCGCTTGACGATATCCGCCTGTAGTGCGCGCCAGAATCCCCAGATTGCAAACAACAGTGCAAAAGAAAAGGGGAGTGCGCTAGCGATAGCTGCCGTCTGTAGCGAAGGTAATCCGCCTGCAACCAGAAGAATAGCCGCAATGATGCCAATTGATCCGGTCCAGAAAACCCGTTGCCATAGCGGTGTGTCGTCTCTGCCGTTAGAGGAAAGCATGTTGACGACCATTGCGCCTGAGTCTGCTGAGGTAACAAAGAATACGATCACCATAATGACTGCGACAAATGAAAGTAACTGCGTGCCTGGCAGGAACTCAAAAAACTTGAATAACGCAACACTGGCGTCCTTGTCGACCATTTCGCCGAGTTCCGTGGCCCCCTGGTTCAAGATAAGCTCGATAGCACTATTGCCGAAGACGGTCATCCAAAGCAGAGTGAACAAGGTTGGGCCTAATAGTGCACCAAACACAAATTCTCGGATGGTTCGTCCGCGTGAAATTCTCGCGATAAACAAACCCACAAAAGGTGCCCAGCTTAACCACCAACCCCAATAGAAGATGGTCCAGCCACCGAGCCAGTCCGTTGGTGTATACGCATAGAGATTGAATGTTTTCGATACAAGGTCTGAGAGGTAGTCACCGGTGTTTTGTACAAAGACCTGGAGTAGCAATACGGTTGGACCAAAAGAGAGAACAAGTGTTAGCAGAATGATAGCTAGGATGATATTGATTTCTGAGAGACGCTTGATGCCAGCGTCCAGACCCATCACAACAGAAATGGTTGCTAGGATGGTAGTTGCGATAATCAATACCACTTGAACACCGATGTTAGTGGGCACATCAAATAAATAGGCTAAGCCAGAGTTGATTTGCAGAACGCCAAAACCAAGGGAAGTTGCGACGCCAGTCACCGTCGATAAGATGGCAAATATGTCTACTGCTGTACCAAGCGGTCCATAGATACGTTCACCAAAGATGGGATACAGCGCAGAACGAATCGTCAGGGGCAGATCATGGCGATAGCCGAAGTAAGCCAGTATCAGGGCGACAACGGCATACATTGCCCAAGCGTGAATACCCCAATGAAAGAAAGTGAGTTTCATGGCCTCACGCGCAGCGGCAACGGTGCCGGGTTCTCCTGTTGGCGGCGTGAGAAAATGCATGACCGGTTCCGAGACACCGAAAAACATTAACCCGATACCCATGCCCGCGGAGAACATCATCGCGAACCAGGACGTGTAACTATAATCAGGTTCGATGTGATCCGGGCCCAGCTTGATATCGCCATATCGGGTCACTGAAAAGATCAGTACGCTGATCAAAATGAACGCAACAACGAGCACATAGTACCAACTACCATTCGCCACAATGCTGCTTTGAAGACCCTGAAACATAGCGCCAACGGCATCTGGCCACACCGCCGCCGTGATTACCAACACGAGAAGGATGCCAGTAGCACCATAAAAAACCGGCGGGTTAAATGTGGCTGTTTCTTTTTCCATCAATTTTGCTTTCCAAAATGTGTAGTCAGTATTTGATTTGCATGATCAGGGACGGTGTCATCGCGTGGAACCTTTGCAATGTTGAGCCGTTATTTGCAGTGAACTATCCCACAAATGCTATTTGAATGCCTGTGTTTTTAGATTGGAGGCTGGTGGTGTGTGGCTATTGACTTTCAAACGCGAGTACACTGGTCGTTTGTTACTCATTTGAACAGAGGAGTTGAGATGGAAACTGGATTTTTATGGCATGAAAAACTGATGTGGCATGATCCCGGTTCTGCCGCAGCGGGATTTGTGCCAATCGATGGTTCGTTTCAACCCGGTTTGCATGTGGAGAATCCGGAAACAAAGCGAAAGCTGAAAAATCTTCTGGATGCTTACGACGTCACTCCTCAGCTCCGGCAGCTTGATTTTGAACCGGCAACGATGGAAATTTTGCGAAGATTTCATACTGTCGATTATATCGAAAGGGTGCGCCAACTAAGCGAATCGCGCGGCGGTGACGCAGGGGAAACCGCGCCGGTTGGTCCTGGTTCAGAACTCATAGCGCGTATGGCAGTCGGCGCAACCTGTGCCGGTATGGCATCTGTTTTAAAAGGTGAGGTCAACAATAGCTATATTCTGAGCAGGCCTCCGGGTCATCATGCGGAGCGTGATCGTGGGCGTGGTTTTTGTATTTATAACAACATTGGTCTGGCGATCATGGAGGCTCGAGCGAAAGGGTTGGTGGACCGAGTGGCAGTGGTCGATTGGGATGTCCATCATGGGAATGGCACTCAGCAGGCTTTCTATGACTCTCCTGATGTGCTGACAATCTCTTTGCATCAGGAGATGTTGTACCCTGCCAACATGGGCAAGTTGTCGGAGCAAGGAGAGGGCAACGGGGAAGGATTTAACATCAATGTGCCACTGCCTGCCGGTTGCGGTGGTGAAGCTTATCTTGCTGCGATGGAGCAGGTTGTTGTGCCGGCGTTGCGACATTTCAAACCGGAGTTAATCGTTGTTGCCTGTGGTTATGATGCTAGCTATTTCGATCCGATGAGTCATATGTTGCTGATTTCCAGTCATTATCGACAAATGACTGAGATCATGATGAAACTTAGCAATGAGCTTTGTGATGGGCGCCTCGTGGTAAATCACGAGGGAGGCTACAGTGAATTCTATGTGCCTTTCTGTGGCGCAGCAGTGATCGAAGCCATATCCGGTATTGAATCAGGTATCGTCGATCCGTCGCGTGCGACGGCGTTTGTCGAAAATCAATTGCTTAAACCTCATCAGCAGGCCCAGATCGATGCCGCGGTGAATGGCCCGCTTCAGCGCTGCCTGCAGGGGTAACAATTTGTTGAGGTACTCTCAATCATGATTGGCACGCATTGGAGCACTCAGGACTTAAAGCTAAGCTCTAGATATCTTCATCGGTTGTTCAATGATTGCCAGCTTTTTTAGTTTTCAATTTCAGTTGTGTGCTGCCAGTCGGCGTTGTGTTCTTGTATAGTCGGCGCAGGTTTTTAACAAAGGAATAAAAATGGCGACCCCGTTTCCCAATCACCCGCAACTCAGGGGTAACTTTGCACCTATCAATTTTGAGGCTCAGATTCAGGATCTGGTGGTCGATGGGACGATACCTGATGGTATTTCCGGTTCACTTTACCGAAATGGTCCTAATCCGAAGTACGCACCGACTGGGCCTTACCATTGGTTTGGCGGTGACGGGATGGTGCACGCGTTTCACTTTAATGATGGCCGAGTCGATTATTTAAATCGCTGGGTGAACACGCCAAAACACATTGCTGAGCTGGCAGAGGGTCACAGCATTCCACGGGCAAGAAAACCTGATCCCCAGACCGGAAAGCTCATATCAAACCATGAAAACGGGCTCGCCAATACGCACATCCTTTGGCACGGTGATCAGCTGCTGGCGCTGGATGAAGGTAGTCGTCCATTTGAGTTGGAGCCGATGACACTGGCCTCGCAAGGATATACGGAAAACGGCAGGAAGTTATCCGGAGCCATGACGGCACATCCAAAAATTGATCCTGTAACGGGCGAACTCCATGGGTTTGGTTATATGACGGGTTATGCGGGTAGCCCAACCATGTCATACCATGTGGTCGATAATTCAGGCACCGTGATCAGATCCGATGAATTTGAAGCCCCTTATCCGGCGATGGTGCATGACTTTGTCATCACTAGTGATTATGTGTTGTTCCCGATATTTCCGTTGACTTTTGATATGGCTAGGGCAGCCAAAATTGGGTCTCCGTACGCATTTGATACATCCAAAGGTACCCATATTGGTGTGTTAAAACGCGGCGCTCCGGTGGCTGATATCAAATGGATTGAAGGCCCCCTGTGTTTTGTTTTCCATTACCAGAATGCCTGGAACGAGGGTGAGCAAATCACGGTCGACACCATCGAATTTGCCGTTGCGCCTAACTTTCCGTTAGTTGACGGGACATTGCCGACTCACGCTGAAGCGCAGGGCAAGTTAGTTCGTTGGCATATCAATATGAAAACCGGTGAAGTCAGACAGGAACCTGTGTTGGATGTCGCCTCGGAGTTCCCTCGGTTCGACGAGCGGTTCACTGGCGCACGCTACAGTCATGGGTATATCGCGGCAGCCTCAAAACGGCAGCGAGGGGATGGCGGGCTTTTCCATGAAATCACACATATAGATATGGATTCGGGTACGACCAAAACCTGGGATGCAGATACGGGGAACGGTGTTTCAGAACCTGTATTTGTGCCCAAATCACCAAGTTCGGCCGAAGGCGATGGCTGGTTGTTGGCCACGGTTTATAAGGAATCTACCAAGAATTCTGATCTTGTCATTCTGAATGCACTTGCGGTGGATGATGGTCCGGTTGCCACCGTCCGACTTGATCATCGGATACCTTTTGGCTTCCACGGTAGCTGGCGTGCGAATAAAACTTGACTGATTTTCCTTTAACGATTCTTGCAGGCAAGGTCGCAGCGACAAGAATAGCCACGCAAGGTTGGTCACCCGAGTTATTCTCCACGCTGATCAGCGCAAGCGGCGGCGCCAAAATGCTCGGCCTTGTTCACTTAGACCGTTTTTTGTTCGGTGACTATCTTCAGCGCACCGACCATCCGATGGCTTTATACGGCTCCTCAATTGGTAGCTGGCGAAACGCCGCACTTGCGTCGCCCTCGCCGCTGGCGTCGTTGCTGCGCTTGCAAGACCTGTATCTTAACCAAGGTTGGGACGAAGCAGATCCACGTTCGGCAGGCGAGATTGTTGACGATCTTTGTGAACAAGTGATCGCAGGTTATTGTGATGACGCATTAATTAATCATCTTTGTCAGCACCCGAGATTTACGAGTCACATCGTCACCGCGCGTGGTTTGGGTTTGAATAACAATCGTCGCGGTGTCGCCTTGGGGACGGGGATGGCACTCTCGGCGATGGGTAATTTGCTGAGCAGACGTTTGCTAGGCAAAGGGTTTCAACGCGTGGTGTTCAGTTCTGGCCCGAGTGTTGGCTTCGACTTCCAGGATTTCAACACGATTCATGTGCCACTTGCTGCAGCTAACCTTAAGGGATCATTGCTTGCCAGCGGTTCAATTCCCTTTTTGATGTCCGGACAGCGCGATTTGCCAGGGGCACCGAAAGGGCAGTACTGGGACGGAGGCGTGATTGACTACCATTTTGATCTAGAAAACTACGTCGACGAAGGGCTAGTGCTTTATCCTCATTTCACGGATCGAGTGATAAAAGGCTGGTTCGACAAAGGCCTGCGTTGGCGTCAAAACCAGTCTTCCTTGATGGACCGTATCGTTTTGCTTGCACCCTCTGCCTCCTACTTGGCGCGTCTTCCCCTGAACAAAATTCCGGATCGTGGAGACTTCAATAAAATGTCTCAGTCTGCGCGTTACAAATATTGGTCAGCGTGTATAAAAGCCAGTCTCGAGCTTGCTGAAAACTTCGACGCAATCGTTAGTGATAGTAACCCGATGAAGCACGTGACAATAATTAATTGACGACGCTGTCAACCATTATAGACGCTGGTTAAACTCGACCATGTTTCCGCTAGGGTCGTGAGTAAAGGTCTGGAGACAAACGCCATCTATTTCAGAAGGGTTCGAGCATTTGAATCCTGCTGCTTCAACAGCGGTCTTAACCGCTGCCACATCGTCGACGGCGAAGGCGAAGTGTTGCTCTTTGGGTGGCGGTGTTGAATCAATGCCCAACAGGTGAACTTCGTGCTCGGCGCTCTTTAACCATGCGCCGGGGAAGCCCAAGTCTGGTCTTGAGATTTGCTCCATGCCTAGAAGACCAACATAGAACTGAACCGATTCCTGAACATCTTTCACGTTGATTGATACATGGTGAATTCCGTTAATCATGATCGTCTCCTGTCGAATTTGCTCAGTATAACGCGGGTTGGCCTGTGATCAATATGCCATTTCTATTGATGATTTATCATACCATTGCGCGTGTTCCGCACACATTCGGTCAGGTGCCGCCCGAACATTGACTTTTGAATTGTGAGATACTATCCGAGTTTTTTAACCTAACAATCCAGAGTCTGTGGTGGGGAAATTCATTGAAGAGCTTGGTATACCTGATTCTTGTAATTGCTCTGGCAAGTTGTGCCGAGCCAGAAGTTTTTGAGTTCGAAGACCAGACAGTACGCCCAGCCCGGATATTTAAGGTTCAAACCGATTTGGATACCGTCACGCGTCGATTTGTCGGTAAGGTAGATGCCTCGCAGACGGTTGATATGTCTTTTGAGGTGTCTGGGTTACTAACAGCACTGCCTGTGCTTGAAGGGCAACCAGTGGTTAAAGGTAGTGTGTTGGCCTTGCTAGATCCGACCAATTTCGAGCTGAAGCTGCGTGAGGCAAAGGTTCAACTGGAGCTTGCCTCGCGGGACATGGAGCGAAAAATCAAGCTGCTCGATGACAGAGGTATATCGCCTTCGCAGGTTGATGACGCCAAAGCATTGTTTGAGCTTCGTAAAGTCAATTATGAACAGGCACGGAAGGCATATGCTGATACGACAATACGTGCCCCATTCGACGGCTTTATTGCGAAACGGTATAAAGACAACCATGTGAACGTGCGTGCAGGAGAGAAGATTCTGCGAATCAACGATCTTAGTGAGCTGTTTGTTTATGTCAGTGCGCCAGAAAAACTTGCAGCGACCGTTACACCGGATCGACTCGTCTCCCTAACGGCGACTTTTGAATTTGCACCGGGGAAGACGTTTCCGCTTACTTTTAGAGAAAATTTCGGCGAAGCGGACGCCGTCGCGCAAACCTACAAAGTGACTTTCGCCATGCCTTACCCCGAAGGGCAGAACATTCTGCCTGGCATGACGGCTTCTGTTGAAATCGTGTTCAAGGCGGAAGATGCCGTTATGCCGAGGATCACGATTCCGATTAATGCACTGGTGACAAACCCGGACAATTCTTTTTCCGTTTGGATCTTCGATCGGGAGACTTTGTTTGTGAGCAAGCGCGTTGTCGTCGTGGACCAACTGGTCGACGGTGGCGTTCAAATCAATAGTGGCCTTCAGAGCGGTGATTACATTGTTGCTGCGGGCGCAAGTCAGCTTCAACCCGGTATGAAGGTCAGTATGCTGGGCGAACCATTGACAAGATTTGAGTAGGTCGCAGTGATAAAAAATCTCGGTGAATGGTCAATAGATAATCCTCTCTACCCTTGGCTGATCGTGCTCGCATGCTTATTCGGGGGTGCCTACGGCATTGAAAATGTAGGAAGACTCGAAGACCCCGCTTTTCCTTTTAGCACCGCCTTTATCGTCGTTCCCTACCCAGGGGCATCGGCGGAAGAAGTAGAGCATGAGGTGACTGATGTTATTGAGTCTGCAATTCAGCAACTGCCTTACGTAGACCTGATTAAATCAAAGTCATTACGGGGCCGATCTGAAGTTCAGGTTGATTTGCTGGAACATTACTCGAGCAGTGAATTACCTCAGATATGGGATGAGCTTCGTCGCCGGATATCAGAAGCGCAAAGACGGCTTCCTCCTGGGGCGGGAAAACCAATTATTGAAGACGATTTTGCTGATGTCTACGGGCTGCTATATGCGATTACAACACCCGGTTACTCCGCCGCTAACATTGCCGATATCTCGAGGGATTTGTCGACNNGCTGTAAAACTCGTGCCAGGAGTAGCGAAAGTCTCAAGTGCAGGCGAATCTATCGAAGCGATATTTGTTGAGGTTAATCAGGAAAGACTGGTGACGCTGGGCATTCCGATAGACGTGTTGTTTGGCAGCATTGCCCGTGAAAATGGTGTGATATCTGCAGGTTCAGTGGCCTTCGATTCACGACGCCTGATGATCGCACCTCCCATTGCTTTCGATAGTGTTGAAGCTGTTGAGAACATGAGAATTGGCAAACCCGGTTCTACTGAAGTTTTCAAACTCTCGGAGATCGCCTCAATTTCACGGGGGCCTATTGAAGTACCCCCGCAGATTATTCGCCACAATGGAGAAGGTGCTTTTACGCTGGGTGTTTCAATTACGCCAGGGCTTAATGTAACAAAAATTGGAGAGGAGGTTGATCGAGAGATTGCGCGTCTGGCGCGCAACCTTCCGCTCGGAGTTGAGGTGCATCCGATCTATTTGCAGCACAGGGTTGTTGCAAAATCTTTGAATACGTTTCTCAAGAACTTATTGTTATCTGTGGCCACAGTAGTGGGTGCACTTTGTGTGTTTATGGGTTGGCGCGCTGGGACTGTCGTGGGTAGCGTGTTGTTGCTCACGGTGCTCGGCACTATATGTGTGATGACATTTCTAAATATTGAACTGCAGCGAATCTCTCTGGGTGCGTTAATGATAGCGATGGGTATGCTCGTCGATAACGCAATAGTTGTCGCTGAAGGTATGGTTATAGGTGTCCGGAAGGGACGAACACCCAAGCAAGCAGCAAGTGAATCTGTCAAACGCACGCAGTTTGCGCTTCTGGGTGCGACGATTATTGGCATTCTTGCTTTTGTTCCTATTGGTTTGTCTGAAGATAGTTCAGGTCATTTCCTCAGATCACTTTTTCAGGTTGTGGCTATATCGCTGCTGTTAAGCTGGCTGTTGGCCATCACTGTTGCGCCACTGTTTGGTAGTTATTTATTAACAAAAATCGATGAAGGAAAAATACAAGCGCTTTATACGGGTTGGGGTTATGCACCATATAAAAGACTGATTCGCTTTGGTTTACGCCGAGCTTGGTTCACGTCGATGGTGATTTTTGCAATTACACTTAGCTGTTTTTGGGGGTTTACCCAAGTAAAGCAGAGTTTTTTTCCGACGACCAGCACGCCAATTTTTTATATTGACTACTACTTACCTCAGGGTACCGACATTCTTACAACCGCTGACGAAATCGCTAGTCTGGAACAACAAATAAAAACAGAAGCGGGTGTTACAGATATCACGAGCTTCATTGGCGTGGGACCAAGCCGGTTTACCGCAACTACGCGACCAGAAAAACCAAATACTGCCTATGCTCATTTGGTTGTTCGGGTAGAAGACGTTAGTGGGATGAACGGTATTATGTCAAAAGTCGAATCCAGACTAGCCGAATCGAACCTTGAGGCGGAAATTCAGATAAGAAGAGCCCAGTTTAGTCCAAGCGGGTCGTCCAAGATTGAAGCGCGATTCATTGGGGCAGATCCGGATGTGCTTCGTGGTCTCGCAGATCAGGCGCTAAACGTATATCTTGCCCATAATCTTATCGATAGGAAGGTTGACTGGCGACAAAGAGAACTCCAGATTGTGCCGGAATTTAATGCTAGTAAAGCGCTCAATTCAGGCGTTACCCGAGAGGATGTTTATCAGTCGTTGGCGTTCGCTACGCTAGGCGTCAACATTGGTTTATATCGGGATGAAAGCAAGTTGCTCCCTATCATTGCGCGAGCGCCTGAAGATGAACGCACAAATTTACCCGGATTATCTGACCGGATGGTTTGGAGTCCTGCTCAACAATCACACATTCCAATGTCTCAAGTGATTGATGGCTTCAGTCTGCAACCAGAGGATAGCCTGATATTCAGGCGTAATCGTTATCGAGTCGTGAGTGCGCTCGCAAACCCTCCCAGAGGTGAAAATTTCACCCTTGTGTTTGAATCAATGCGCGGAAATGTAGAAGCAATCCCTCTGCCGACGGGTTACAGCCTAGAATGGGGCGGCGAATATGAAGGCAGTCAGGAAGCACGCGAAACGCTAGGCACGAAGATCCCCATCACCTTTGGTGTCATGTTTTTTGTCACCTTGCTGATGTTTGGAAAATTAAGACAACCCATTGTGATTTGGCTCACGGTACCGATGACCGTGTGCGGTGTGGTGATTAGTTTGCTGGTGACCGATCTCTCGTTCACCTTCCCCTCATTCCTCGGGTTTTTGAGCCTATCTGGCATGCTCATTAAAAACTGTGTGGTGCTAGTCGACGAAATTGACAAACGCGTCGATGAGGAAGGTATGAGTCTTGAAAGTATTGCGCAGGCAAGTCTAAGCCGACTCCGCCCGGTTATGTTAGCCGCCGGTACGACGATAGTCGGGATGTCTCCGCTGTTATCCGATGCATTCTTCCGTGAAATGGCTGTCTGCATCATGGGTGGTTTGGCATTTGCTACTTTGCTCACGTTGATCGCATTACCGGTGTTTTACCGCATTGCTTTTTCACGAGCACTGAAAAATGCGAGAGAACCTGGTTAGAGATTTGTCTTACTCGGATCCAACCGCGCGATTGCGTTTTTGACCATGCTGATACTGTAGGCTGGCGTCATCTAAATCAGCTGTAGGAATATCATCCCGGTCAAAGTAGTAGTCCTGTGTGTGTCGCCAGGGTAGCGCTGTACCTTGTTTAGGTAGCAGATGCATACCTCTTGTCAGGTACCCAGCATTAAAGTTCTCCGGATCAACCCAGGGCTGTATTGCTGTGTGTTGGTCAGCTTCACTCAATGTCGGTGTCACTGCGTCCATGCCGTTATCGTCCATATGCTTAAGCAGTCTGCAGACGAATTCTGAAATTAGGTCCGCGCGCATAGTCCAACTGGTTCGCAGATAGCCAAAAACCCAGCACATATTTGGCACGCCCGAAAGTAACATGCCGCGCCAAGTCACGGTGTCCGAAAAATCTACCGGTGTACCGTCCACACTGAACTGAATATCTCCAAACATGCAAAGATTAAACCCCGTCGCGGTAACGATAATGTCAGCATCCAGCTGTTCACCACTGGCAGTTAACACGCCGGTTTCGTTGAAAGTTTCGATTTGGTCTGTCACAACACTTGCGTTGCCGGATGCAATGCCAGTAAACAGATCACCGTCCGGCACAAAAGCGAGACGTTGTTGCCAGGGGCGATAAGCGGGCGTGAAGTGTTTTTCGATATCGAAATCTTCTCCTAAAAATGCTCGGGCACCGGCTAGCAGTTCTGCTCTAAGTGCTTCGGGCTCCTCAAAAGATCGTCGGGTAATTTCTTTGCTATCAAGTAAAATGCGCTTACGGACGATTTCGTGAATCCATTCCTTTGGAATATCGAGCTCTCGCAGACTATCTGCCAGCTCATTTCTATTTTCACCCGGGGCAAAGTAAGTCGGTGATCTTTGCAACATGGTGATATGTTTTGTTTTATCTGCCATGGCTGGAACCAGCGTCGCCGCCGTTGCGCCGGATCCGATGACCAGCACATTTTTATTTTCATAGTCGAGATCTTCTGGCCATGTCTGGGGATGAACAACGGTGCCTTGGTATGCATTCATGCCAGGCCACTCAGGCGTATAACCTTTGGCATGGCGATAATAACCTTGGCACATCCACAAAAAGTTAGCGGTATAGGTTTTTGT
>ENA-UZWX01012930-UZWX01012930.1-metagenome-genome-assembly--contig:-Day-4---50m-contig-12930_pt1 | contig 11496 bp, 5 predicted proteins | sample MGYA00260347_ERZ794907 | MGnify/ENA metagenome assembly ERZ794907 | reverse complement strand
GGCCAGATCGGGGGTGTACGAAAAGGATTCGAACACAGGATCTAAGTCATGCTGAGCGTGGCCAATCTTATTTAGGCACTCTTCCGGCTCGAAGCGCAGGGTGCCGTCTTCTGCGAAAGCGCCCTCTTCGAAGAAGAACCGGATGCGATCGCCGGACTCCATGAAGTAGCGATCTGCGCGGTGTTCGTCAGACTTTGTGGAGAAGACAGATGCCTGTTCCGTCGCGGCCGGAGAGCGCATTAGTGTGCGAGCACGATCCTGGAGTTGGTCACAGGCGCTGGGCGATACAAATTGCTCGAGCACCAGAAAACCGTCCCGTTGGAATGCTTCCAGCATAGCCGGAGTGGGCGTACCATTGGGTGGGGGAGCGAAGCGGGGAGGAGCGGTCATGGCAATAGCATCGGTTAGCTTTAGGTAGAGAAGATAGGTGGTCGATTCGTTTAAGGCACATTGCGCTCGCACCCCACCACGCTCTTAGGCTGAGTTTCGGCTGGCATTAATGTTGCCATAAAGAGAGCGGGTTACAATCTTTTCGTAAACCGTTCGCTTGGCAACGTCCTCCTCCACTTTCATAAGCGCATACTGCTGGATGACCAAAAGTGGAACAACTAAGTCCTCTCGGATTCGGATCGATTCGGCCGAGACGGGTTCGGATTGCATGAGTCTTTCACTGCCCGAAACCTCGAGGAGCATGCGTAGTGACCGCTCGTATTCAGCATGCAGCAGCTCCCAGAAATCGCCGAATTCGGGGTCTTCAGCCATGTAGGCTGTAAGCTCAAAGCTACACTTGGAGAGTGCCATCATGCTGTTTAGCATTAACGTTCGGAAGAAAGGCACCTGTCGGAATAGCGTTTTTAAATCCTCCAGATGTCCTTCTTCTGCTAGCGCTTCAAAGGCAGCACCAATACCGTAATACCCTGGCACATTCTGTTTGAGCTGGCTCCACGATCCTACAAAGGGAATGGCCCGAAGATCATCTAGAGACAGTTCGCCACCCACGCTACGCGAAGCAGGGCGGCTTCCAACTTTGGCTAATTTGTAAAATCGGAGCGTACTCTTTTTCTCGAGATATGAAACGAATGAAGGGTGCTTTTTGAGCGCATCGTAGGCGGCAAAACTCCTGCTTGCGATGTCATCCATGATGCGTCGGTGTTCTGGCGCAATGCGCTGCTCTTCTCCGAATAAATGTCGGTGTAAACCCGCCGCAATCAACTGCTCACAGTTGTGCCGGAACAGGGCGTTTGTCCCGTATATACTTGAGATCATTTGGCCCTGAATCGTTAGTTCGATAGCGTTATTAGCGATATCAGCGCCCTGCGCAGCGTAAAAACGATGCGTTTTACCGCCACCTCTGGCCGGTGGGCCACCGCGACCATCGAAGAACACGGCATCGACACCATGAGAGAGACAAGCGGCTGTCAGCTCTTCTTTCGTCTTTTGAATCGTCCAGTTGGCTCTGAAATAGCCACCATCTTTGGTCCCATCCGAAAATCCAAGCATGAGCGTATGTCGATTTTTCCGCTTTTGGATGTGTTCACGGTACACATCGATGGCGAACAAGTCGTTCATAATCTTCGAGGCATTCGTCATCCCGTTCATCGATTCAAACAAAGGAATGATGTCAATGGGCAGGTGCTCCGACTTCCAAATCCACCGGAAGAGGGCGAACACAAAGAGTACGGACCAGGTATCCTCGGCATGGCTTATGACGTACCGGTTGCATCCTTCTTCGCCATTGCGTTCCTGAATGCGTTGAACGGCCCGGATCGTGCGAACCGTATCGCGTTGCAATTCATCGCTTAGATCCTCTTCTTGGATGTCGATGTCTGTACGCAGCAAGGCCTGAACTAAATCTGAATCAGAGAGCGTATTCATTTCAATTCCGGCATCTGCCAGAATGCGCTCAACGAGCCGACGATGCACCGAGTGGTTTTGTCGGATGTCAATGGTCGCAAAGTGGGTTCTAAAGATGCGGGTGCGATCGATAAATGTATCTAAATCCTCGATATAGAGGCTGCTATAATCATCTACAAGTCGTTGTCGCACATCATACAATGTGGAAAGCATGTCATCGAATTCAACGATTTCATCGGCGTCAAACATCGCCTCGTAAAGCTGTCCTCTAAGTGCTCCAATCTGCTTCTCAATGCCTCGGAAGGTTAGTTTTTGCTCCAACGCCTTGATCTCTCCGTAATAACACTTCATGAGAGTCATGCGAAGCTCATCGGCCACTTGGATGGTGGTTTCCGATGTTACGAATGGGTTTCCATCCCTGTCCCCGCCTGGCCAAAAGCCCAGCTTCAGAATATCCGGATTATCGAACGATCCCTTGGGTGCGTTGCGCTTAATGTCTGAGTAAAGATCTCCTACGGCATCATAATAGACATTGCGCAAGAAGTGAAGGACGTTGCGCGCCTCATCGATAGGGGTTGGAGACTGAGAGGCGATCAGTGAAGTAAGCCCCAACTGCCTGAGAGACTGATCGATTCCCGTGATGTCACTATCAATGATGGAGTCCCTCAGCATGCTGATGATCTTCAGAACGGAGGGCGGATAAAACTGGGTCGGATGCGCAGTGAAAACAATTCGAGCGGAGAACTCATGGAGCATACTCGCCGTGTCCTTCGACGCGGATTTCGAGTGGGTAGCTGATGGGTCTCGTTCGCGGCCCAAATGCAGTGTTTCCTTTAATGAAAGCTGGTCGTCGTCCTTAAGTAATTCTGGAAAGGCCGCGTCTTCAACACTATCAAAAAGCACCACCTGTCGCTCAACATATTGGATAACCCGAAACATGAAGTCGATTTTATCGGACTCTGTTTCGAAATCAGTGTGCTGAGCAAAAAAAGCATCCAGAATCTCAATGGGATTACTACCCTCTTCGAGCCCTCTCACGCAGTAGTCTTCCATGAGTGGAATCAACACGCCAATCTTTCGCACTTGCTGAAACGGCAGGCTTAGGAAAAGGCTATTGTAGACATTGAACCGGTTGGCCACCAGCCTTTCGAAATCTCGTACGCGTGCATCGTGGTCCATGAAAAGCAGATCAATAGAAAGTGAGAAAGGGAGATACTATAACATACGCTCATCTAGCCATCTGAATCCCGACCTAATCCAATAGAACGAACCCATCTTTGAGTTGCCTAATATAGCATACGGCGAAGCTCCCTGAGCTAATCTTCCAATATCATATCGTGCCGTAGCAGGAACAAAAAGGGGCTGATACGGTCTAAATGCATAGGTGTACGGACGCTCCAATGCGTGCTGCACTCGCCTCCGGGGGCTGCCTGAATGGATTCCCGGATGTTCTTTACAAGTATGGGGATGTCACGGCTTCGACGGGTAGATTGTAAAGCAGACTGCGTGTCGAGCTTTCTGGTACGCTCGTAAATCTCGCCAGAAAAAGACAAATGCAAACGATTACGCATTCGCGATGGCCGCTTAAATCGTATACGAATTTAAGCTTGCTTTCTGTCCTCCAGCACGCCTGTCTATCGGCTGCTGAGTAGGGCATCAACCCTGATAGAATAGGATATGCCATGCCGGCTGAATAAGCATATCCAAAGCTCGATCAGCCTTTAAGCGGTTCTGGCCCAAGACGACTGGCCACGGAAACGCTCGAGAATTCAGTAAGTCGACTACACACGTAGACGTTTGACTGGACAACTATTCGGACCTGGGTTCGACTCCCAGCATCTCCACCATTGACCCTCTCTCGAGAGGGTTACTGCGGGCCGCCTCCGATCTCGGAGGCGGCCCGTATCTGTTTACTGCAGCCCTCATCGTCCAATGGGCTTTTTTAGGGATTCTATGCGCCGATGGCCGAACAAACCCTAAGACACGAAGGCAAGACTTCCGCTAAACACAAATCACTTCTATTCCGTTGTCCTCAAGTAGTCGGACGGTTTCTTTAGGTGCTTGATCGTCTATAATGATTTTGTCGATTCTGTCGGTTGCGCAAATTTTACTGAATCCTCGGACACCTAATTTTGAGTGATCAGTCACCACGATTACTTCTTGAGCTGCGGCAATCATGCATTGATTCAGGTTTGCCTCTTGGGGGCTCGATGTCGTCAGGCCATGTTGAACATCCAAGCCGTCTACACCTAAGAATAGTTTTCGGCAAGACATCGTATTCATCATGGTGGTTGCACTCGCACCAACAACAGAGGTAGAAGTGGCACGAACCATACCGCCTAATTGAATAAGCTCGATACCGGGCCGGTCCACGAGATCTAGAGCAGTATGAACACAGGCGGTTACTATCATAGCCGTCGCACTGGGCGAGATATGTCGCGACACCTCGAGGACCGTAGTTCCTGAAGCAAGAATGATGGAGTCATTCTTTTCTATCAATTCGGCGGCTTTCATCCCGATGCGTCTTTTCTCTTCAGAGTACCTTTTGGCCTTTTCAGAAATGGGGCGATCATATAGTAGGTGGCTGTGGGGGTTAGCACCACCATGGGTTCGATGAAGGAGATCCCGGCCCTCAAGATTTCTAAGGTCTCTTCTGACGGTAGCCTCAGACACATTCAGCTCATTTTGAAGGTCATGAACAGTCACGAATCCCCGTTGACGTAAGGTATTCAGAATGTGGTTGTGACGTTCTGCTGGACTTTGCATGATTGCTTATGTTCGAATGAGCATATTGGCGTAAATGTAAGGATCATTATACCCAAAAAGAACACTAATCAATCAGAAATGATCAATTTGTGACTGATAGATCTATATTCTTGATTGTAATTGATCCGGTGTGTATTGTTACTAAGTCGTTGAGGCCCAATCAAAGGTTATCTGTGCCGAGGGTTGGCTTTAGGAAAAATGTTATTCATGCAACCAGATATTTTGTCTTGGTTGAGAGTCTCAGTCTGCATCTCTTTGCAAAGGGGAGGAGGCCACTCTCTCATTACGGATTAAAGAAGTTCATGCGCGGAATTTTCCAGTTAACCTTTGCCTTGGTCATTGTCAGCATATGTCAGGGAATGTGGAGCAATCCTTCACTTGCGGTTGAACGTGAGGCGGTTGCTGGGAAAATAGCGGGCCGGGTCGTCGAAGTTGGAACGGGCGAGTCGCTTATTGGAGCAACTGTATTCATCGAAGAAACCAGTCAGGGCGCAGTCGTAGCGCCAGATGGCAGCTATGCTATTATAAATGTGGCTCCCGGTGTCTACACGGTTAGGGCTTCAATGGTCGGGTTTGGAACGGTGCGCAAAGGTGAGGTAAAGGTCTCGATTGATCGCACCACGCGCATCGACTTTGAGCTTGCAGTTGAGGTTATTCAGGGAGAGGAGATATTTATAACAGCGACTCGGCCGATTATCGAGGTGGACCGAACGACTTCGGCATCATACGTGGATTCGGAAGCTATTGCCAATCTGCCCGTTCAGGAGGTCTCAGATCTGCTCCAGCTACAGTCTGGTGTGACCTACGATTCTCAAGGCCGACTCCACATGCGCGGTGGTCGATCCGGAGAAGTAGCCTACCTTGTTGATGGTATTCCTGTGACGAATCAGTATAGCGGTGGATCCAAGATTCAAATTGAGAATAACTGGATTCAGGAGCTGCAGGTGATCAGTGGCGTGTTTAATGCTGAGTATGGCCAAGCTCAGTCGGGTGTAATCAATATTGTAACGAAAACGGGGTCTTTGGATCGTTTTTCAGGTGACGTGGGCTTCTATGGTGGCTCTTATCTGACTTCTAGTTCAGATATCTTTGTCGGCGAGGATACCCCGTCAATGGATGAGTTCAATATTCAGGGTAGCCTTCAGGGGCCGATAAAATTCCTGCGTGAAGGCTCCTTTTTCAGCAATATCCGCTTTTCGGATAATGATGGTTGGCTTAACGGAGAACGGCGATCTTTAATATCCGATACGGTGCCTATTCAAGCTTATATCCAAGAAGCTCAGCAAACGGCATCAGACTTGGATAATCTGGTCGGGATACCGATTCCTGATTCTTTGCTATCTGGAGATCGCTCCCTTGTATCGATGAATTCAAGGCAGCGTCTATCTGGGCACGTTCGCCTCTCCTTCCGTCTTTCCTCTATGCTGACGACCAGCTATGCTGCTTTTTTCAATGACGAGGAACGCAAGTCGTATCAGGACTACAGACGGTATGCTCCTCAAGGGCTACCCACAATAACTGAGCGCGGCATTAACCACATGCTATCGTTTACGTTAACCCCGGATTCGCGCTCCTATTTACGTTTGGGTATTTCCTATCAGGATAATCATATTCGTAGTCGCCTCTTTGATGATCCATTAGATTCTAAGTATCAGGGAAGCCCGTTTTCAGCAAATGGTTTTGCTTTTGGAGGTACCAGCAATGGGAGATCTGAAGCCTCAAATTCAACATTCTTGGTCAAGCTGGAAGCTGAGCGGCAAGTGACCCAGAATAACTTGGTCAAAGCAGGGATTGAGTGGCAAAGACACCGCGTGGAAGAGGCGTCCCGAGTCACCATTTCTGACGGCCCTGTATACCTCGAACCCTCCCAGCGTATTCCAGATGGTAACACGGCGGGAAACGACCGGTATACGAGAGAGCCTTGGGAACTCGTCGTGTTTTTGCAGGACAAGCTAGAGGTTGACGAACTCGTTTTGAACGCAGGTGTGCGTTTCGACCTGTGGGAGCCTAATGCTCCCGTGCCTGACGATCTACAAGCGGTAACCAATCCGGAGGATGGCATTCGTTTGGCGACCGAATTTGTGGATGCCGAACCTTCGATGCAGCTCAGTCCTCGAGTTGGTCTTGCGTTTCCTATATCCACGCGAGGTGTTCTTCACGTCTCCTATGGTCGGTTCTTTCAGGTCCCGCGGTTCTCGTACATTTATACCAATTCCGAGTTTGAAGTTGAACTCGGGGATTTGGAGACCATTATGGGCAATGCTGATTTAAAGCCCGAGCGTACGACTGCGTATGAATTAGGCCTACAATATGCCTTGACTTCGTCTTGGAAGGTGGAAGCAACTATCTATTACAAGGATATCAAGAACCTACTGGGACAGGAAATTATCAATACGGTAGACAAGAAAGTCTACGCGAGATATATCAACAGGGATTACGGCAACACAAGGGGCTTCGCACTGTCCTTGCTTCGACAGTTTGCGAATCAGTTTGGTATGAATCTGGATTATACCTACCAGATTGCGAGAGGAAATGCATCAGACCCGAATGCAGTGTTCTTCAACAACCAGACAAAACCGCCTATTGAGCCTGAAAAGCAGGTTATTCCGTTGAATTGGGATCAACGACATTCTCTGAATGGATCGGTAATCATGGGCGACCCTAAAGGATTTACCTTCAGCATTATTGGTCGCTTTTCAACAGGTCAGCCGTACACCCCAACGAATCCTGGAAGTCAACTTTCTTCTCAGCTTGCGAATAGCGAATCGAAACCGGTCCGGATGAATCTGGACATCAATGTTTCCAAGCGTATTCAGATTGCGGGTTTAGAGACCCGTCTCTACGCAAAGGGCTTCAATATTCTTGATCGTTTGAACGCTAAATCGGTTTACACAAGTACGGGAAACGCACTTCATCCGTATCGAACGATTGGTCAGGCTGAGGTGTTAGCTCTCAATCCGAATTTCTCTTTGGGAGAAGTAGACTTACGGCCAGACTTCTTCGATCCACCACGTCGTATCATTCTAGGTCTTGACATTCGCTTTTGAAGATGATGAACAGAAAAATAGCGATAGATATGTCAACCAAGTTGATATCAGCTTCAGCAGAACCAAGAGCAGTCAGGGGCTTGGGTCTCAAGTGTATAATTTTACTGTTTAGCCTATGTCTACCGTTCGTGGTATCGGCTCAAGATCGAGTAGAAGCCGGCCGAGAATACCGTCGAACGGGGATTCATGACGGAAACTTGGTAGCTACTCGATATTCGAATAATGGTAATCTAGGAAGTCGATTTGAGCCACCAAAGATGGAATGGCCCAAAGGTTCAGGCCAATGGTATGGTTTTGAATTCGCGATGATGGCAGGTGCCGAAGTTCAGGATACAGATGGGCGATACATGCGCATCGTTTCGGAGAACTATACTAATCCAAGCTCCTTCGACATTAGCCCTGATGGCACCCATACCTATGGATGGGAGCCTCTGGCCGGCTACGTAAATTCAGGGTCATTCAATGAGTTTGAGTATCCCGCCATGAGTCATCTGGAAGAGACATGGCCCGAGCCATGGCCCTTTGACTACCCGGGCGATTCCGGATCTCGAGATGGTCTTTGGAATGGGGAGTTTGGGGCTTTTGTCCGCGCCGATCAGGAGTCCTACTACGTCATGGACGATCGTAATAATGACGAGTTCGACTACTTTCCTTTTTCAGGTAGTGCAGTCGATTCGTCTGATTTCCCGACGGGGCGTCGAGGCATTGGGTTGCAGGTCGGCGTTCGAGGATATCAGTGGGTAAATGTGCAGGCAGAAGATATTCTGATTGTTCGCTATGACATCGAAAATGTTAGCGATAAGGATCTAACAAAAGTCGTTTTCGGGATGTATGTGGATCCTGCAGTTGGAGGCCAGGGAGATTCTGTGGACGATTTGGCAGATTTTGAACGTCAGGATGACATCGTTTACATGTGGGATCGAGACGGAATAGACAATCGTGGTCGTCCCGGTGTGGGCTACTTTGGTTTTGCTTTTCTGGAAAGTCCAGGGGATCCGCTGGACGGTGAAGACAATGATCAAAACGGAATTTCAGACGAAGTACAGGACGACCAAGCCGGCACTCGGATTGAAGGGCGGGATGCTATTCTAGCGGCATTGTCTTCCCAGTACCTTATGACTGACTTTGAAAGTTTTTTTGGTAGTCCGACGCTTCTTCCAGCAGTAGAGTTCGGAGTATGGTGGACGGGTGATGAGGATGCTGACTGGGTGCCATTTGATGATTTAAATGGTGATGGCCAAAGAGAGAGTGACGAGCCATTGCTGGATGATAAAGGGTCTGACGGATTGGGACCTGATGATGACGGCTACCCAGGACCCGACTCCGATGGTACGGAGGACAATGGACGTCCGGATCAGGGCGAACCGAATTTCGGAAAGACGGATAACGATGAATCTGATCAGATTGGATTGACCAGTTACGTTCTTCGTCCAGCCGGTAACGTAAGCGACGACGAGCGCACCTGGCTTGAGATGGAGCCCAATCGCTTCGGTGGCGAAATGCCTAGCAATCTAGCCTTCATTTATGGATCAGGATATTTTTCTCTTCCTCGGGGGGCTACCCGAAAATTCGCCATTGCGTGTTTGTTCGGTCGCAATTTCGATGACATTCTTCGCAACAAGCGGACGATGCAGAAGATTTATGACGCGGACTACTCTTTCGCAAAGCCACCCAACAAATCTAGACTTACGGCCGTACAGGGCGATCAATCTGCCGTTCTGATGTGGGATAATGTTGCAGAATTCTCACGTGATCCAATTTATGGAACAGACTTCGAAGGATATATGATCTATCGGGCAACTGACCCATCCTTCAATTCCATAAAGACGATCACAGACGCATTCGGAAACCCGATACTCTGGCAGCCCATTGCCCAGTTTGATCTGGACAATGGACTCAAGGGCCCTCACCCGGTTCAAATTGGCGAAACCGGTGCTGTATTTAATACCGGTACCGATTCAGGTCTTCGCTACTATTACAAAGACACCGGCCTAGATAATGGCAGGTCGTACTACTATGCGCTAGTTCCTTACGATGCAGGGTATGACTTGGACTTCTTTGACCGCGGCATATCCACCCGAGACAAACTGACTCCCATTTCCCCGAGTGAGGCTTCCAAAATCATTCAAACGGATTTGATCGGAAACGTGACGTATGTGGATAAAAATACCGCTGTGGTGGTACCTAATGCTGCTGCTGCCGGTGTGCTAATTGGAGGATTGGATGGTGAAATAATACACGATGGTCCAGGAACGGGAAATTTCGAGGTAGAGGTAGTGGTTCCTGATAGCTTGGAGGAGGGGGGGCAATTCAGGGTCTCATTCACGGATACCACCAAGGCCTTGCTTACTCAAGGAATCCGAATTGATGATACGGTCAACAACGAGGTTGTTTACGAGGCAACGCCGTTTGACAGTGTTGATCTTTCACGTCGATTACTCTCGGGTTTGAATTTCCGGATCAACTCTCCGCCTGAGCCGGCCCCTTTCACCTACGGGTGGACAGACGGCGACTCTAACCTTCGAGCTACAATCGACCTTGTGGAATCAGGTCGATCAATTGCTGTACCTGATGATATCGAGATCAGAATGGGTGCCCCGGGAGTGGACTCGTCTTTTGTACAATTCGCCTTTGAACAACGAACGCCCGTAGATTTTGAAGTTTACGGAGTAACCTCAGGACGAAAATATCTGTTCATATTTGATGAGACGGGTGTACCTGATGGGCGGCTGAGTGCAGGGGATATTGTTACTCTCGTGTTTGATCCCGTTGGCTTCCGCTTCAATTTAGGCTGGCGTTTCACCTTCAGTGGTCCGGATGGCGAAAGTCCTAGACTGCCTGAATCGGGTGATGTATTTCGTTTGGATGTGAGCAAACCGTATTCATCATTAGATACGATTACATTTGCAACCCAAGAAACGCGTTACGAAAGCGAAAAGGCGGAGTTCGACCTATCTAATGTATACGTCGTTCCCGATCCCTACGTCGCAAGCGCTTCTTGGGAACGTCCTCTCTTTAATGCAACGGGAAGGGGCGAACGTCGCATAGACTTCGTAAATCTCCCACCGAAATGCACGATCCGCATTTTTAATACTGCGGGTAAATTGGTTCAAGTTTTAGAACATGACACCATTTTCGAAAACGGATCCGAAAGTTGGGATCTGGTCTCCAAGGATGGACTCACCGTGGCCTTTGGTGTGTATTTCTTTCATGTCGAGACTCCGGATGCTGGAGAAAAAACAGGCAAATTCACATTGATCAAATGAGCTCCCGTAGAATCATATTCGTTATTTGCGTACTGATCGCGGCCTTCCTTGTACCGGTTGCGCAGGCTCAGGAAGTGGATTCTCCAAGCGCAAACTTCGTTGAGGACGTGTCCAATGCAGGGACCAGCGCCGCTGCCTTCCTTCAGATTGGAGTCGGTGCTCGGGCCATGGCGATGGGTAATGCAGGCACGACATTGGTTCGTGATGCCACTGTTTTGTACTGGAATCCCGCTGCAGCAGCTAATCTGCCTGCTCTAGCAACAGTTACCTTCGATCACACCGATTGGCTGGTTGATACCAATTTAGATTATGTCGGCATGGTGTTTCGAGTACCTGGCGCAGGCACGCTTGGAATAAGTGTTTTGGCATTCGATGCGGTAGATAACCAGCCGGTTCGTACAATTTTGCAACCTGAAGGTACCGGTGAGTTTTATAGCGCCTCTGACGTGATGTTAGGGCTGACTTATGCTACCTCATTAACCAATAGGTTTTCGGCAGGAATAACTGGGAAATACATCCGAGAAACGCTGTGGAATGAAACCGCCAGGGCGTTGGCTGTGGAC
>ENA-UZWX01002930-UZWX01002930.1-metagenome-genome-assembly--contig:-Day-4---50m-contig-2930_pt1 | contig 11512 bp, 9 predicted proteins | sample MGYA00260347_ERZ794907 | MGnify/ENA metagenome assembly ERZ794907 | reverse complement strand
GTAGGAATATACAATGGTAAAACTAAAAGAGAAAGCAAAAGACCGCCTCTTTTAACTCCAACTGTTAAGGCAGCACCAAAGGCCCCAATGAAAGAGAGGCTAGGTGTACCCAATGCTACGGAGATGAAAAGCCAGATGTAAGCATTTATATCTAAGTTTAAAAGATAACCTAACGGAATAGAGGCAATAGTTATTGGAAGACCTGTTGTAATCCAATGTGCAGTTGCCTTTGCTGTAGCTATTCCAGAAAGAGGAATGGGGGATGTTGCTAGTGCTTCAAGGGTCCCGTCCTCCCAATCTAGTTGGAAAATTCTGTCAAGAGATAGTAAGCAAGATAACAGTGCTCCTATCCAAAGTATTCCTGGAGCAATTCGTGATAATAAATCTAGGTTTGCACCTACACCAAAAGGTACAATCATTACTACGATCAAGAAAAATGACAATGTTAATGCAAAGCCACCACCAGATCGAATGGCTAGTTTAATATCACGAAGAATTAGAGGCCACATTAAAAATTTCCTTTTAGAAATGGATCTATTTCTTTATCAAAAGATGGCTTAAATGAATTTATATCTAAAATTTTAGATTTTGGTAAATTCAAATCAACATGTGTGGAAATTATTGCTGCCCCACCTTTATCGCAGTGGTTGATAATTATATCTGAAATTATTTTTGTTGTTTTTTCATCTAATGATATAGTTGGTTCATCCATGAGCCAAATTTTTGCGTTTGTTAATAACATTCTTGCTAAGCCGAGGCGGCGTTTTTGGCCTGCAGATAATTCTCCAGCTATTCTATTCTCTAAATCACGTAAATTAAGTATTTTGATAATGTTATCGATGTTATCAGTGTTGTATACGCCTGCCCAAAATTTTAAATTCTCATTAACTGTTAAAGTAGATTTAACTCCATCTAGATGTCCTGAAAATGCAATTTCATCATTCGATAAGTTGTTAATATTGTTACTGTTTAGACCGGCGATGTGCCTTAAAAGTGTTGTCTTCCCAGATCCGTTTGGACCTTTTAAAATTATGCACTCACCTGATTTCAAATTAAATGTTACATCTGCGACCACAAGCATGTGGCCACGTCTGCAGTCTAAATTTTTAATTTCTAGTAACATATAAAACAAGTAACTTAATCTTAAGGCATAGGGAAGTGATGTAATTATAGATATCTAATGATATGAAAATTTTATTTTTTTATTTTAGTATACAATGGCATACTAATAAGTACTTGCTCGACTCGTTTTTTTGACGCATAAGCTCAATAATTCCAATAATTATCCAAATCGGAGAACCGAAATGACAGTTCAAGTCGGCATAGATTCTAGTAAAACACGTAAAACACTTTCAGTGGGTGGAAAATCAATTGATTATTACTCAATACCAGCTGCAACAGCTGCTGGATTAGGTGATTTTTCAAAATTACCAGCAGCTTTAAAAGTTGTATTAGAAAATATGTTACGCTTTGAAGATAATGGACGAACTGTTTCAGTAGAAGATATCAAAGCATTTGCTGAGTGGGGAACTAAAGGTGGAAAAAACCCACGTGAGATCGCGTATCGTCCTGCAAGGGTGTTAATGCAAGATTTTACAGGAGTTCCAGCAGTTGTTGATCTTGCTGCTATGCGGGACGGATTAATGGCTCTTGGTGGAGACCCAGAAAAAATTAATCCTTTAAATCCTGTTGATTTAGTTATCGACCATTCTGTCATGATTGATGAATTTGGTAATCCTCGTGCTTTTAAGATGAATGTTGATAGAGAATATGAGCGAAATTTAGAGCGCTATACTTTTTTAAAATGGGGCCAAAAAGCATTTAATAATTTTCGTGTTGTTCCTCCAGGTACAGGCATTTGTCACCAAGTAAACCTTGAGTATTTAGCTCAAACTGTTTGGAAAGATGTAGATCAGAATGGCGTGGAGATAGCTTATCCTGATACATTGGTGGGTACAGATAGTCATACTACAATGGTCAATGGAGCCGCGGTTTTAGGTTGGGGTGTTGGTGGTATTGAAGCAGAAGCTGCAATGCTTGGACAGCCAATTTCTATGCTTATTCCAGAGGTGATTGGATTCGAATTGACTGGTGCAATGATGGAGGGAACTACAGGAACTGATTTAGTTCTTAAAGTAGTTGAAATGTTGCGTGAAAAAGGTGTTGTTGGTAAATTTGTTGAATTTTTTGGCTCTGGCCTGGATACACTGCCATTAGCAGACAGGGCAACAATAGCTAACATGGCCCCAGAATATGGTGCAACATGTGGTTTTTTCCCAATTGATAATGAGACTATACGTTACCTCAACACAACCGGGCGAGATGTAGATAGAATAGCATTGGTCGAAGCATATGCGAAGGAAAATGGTTTCTGGCGTGATGAAAATTATGCCCCTGTATATACCGATACATTAGCTTTAGATATGGGGACTATTGTTCCAGCTATTTCTGGACCTAAAAGGCCACAAGACTATGTAGCTTTAACAAATGCAAAACAAGCATTTGCAAAAGAAATGGAAGAAACTTTCAAAAGGCCATTAAATAAAGAAGTCGCTGTAAAAGGTGAAGACTATGCAATGTCTAGTGGTAAAGTAGTAATTGCCTCAATAACTTCTTGTACAAATACGTCAAATCCATATGTGATGATTGGTGCTGGGTTAGTTGCTCGTAAAGCTGCAGCATTGGGGTTGAATAGAAAACCTTGGGTCAAAACATCACTCGCACCTGGTTCACAAGTCGTTTCAGCTTATCTGGAAGCTGCAGATTTACAAAAAGATTTGGACGCAATTGGTTTCAATTTAGTAGGATACGGTTGTACCACTTGTATAGGCAACTCAGGTCCAATTCAGGCTGAATTATCGGAAGCAATTTCTGAAGGCGATCTAGTCGCGACTGCTGTTCTTTCAGGTAACCGAAATTTTGAAGGAAGAATTTCACCTGATGTACGAGCAAATTATTTGGCTTCACCTCCATTAGTTGTGGCTTATGCTATCGCCGGAACAATGGATATAAACCTTGCCTCAGATGTTATTGGTACAGATAAAGATGGCAATGAAGTCTACTTAAAAGATATTTGGCCAACAACGCTAGAAGTTGCAGAAATGGTTGAAAAGACGGTTACTAGAGAAGCATTCCTATCTAAATATGCAAATGTATTTGAAGGCGATGAAAAGTGGCAGAATGTTGAGACAACTGAGGCTAAAACATATGATTGGCCAGCAGCATCTACATATGTACAAAATCCTCCTTACTTCCAAGGCATGTCCCAAGAACCTGGTGTGATTTCTGATGTGAAAGATGCAAAAGTATTAGCAATTCTGGGTGATATGATAACTACAGATCATATTTCACCTGCAGGAGGGTTTGCTGAAAGTACACCAGCGGGCCAATATTTGACAGACAGGCAAGTTCCAGTTCGCGAGTTTAACTCTTATGGATCTAGACGGGGCAATCACGAGATTATGATGCGTGGTACATTTGCAAATATTAGAATAAAGAATGAGATGTTAGATAACATTGAGGGCGGTTACACAAGAGGACCCGATGGGGCAAAAGCTTCTATTTATGATGCAGCTATGGCATATAAACAGGCGGGTATTCCTTTAGTCATCTTTGGTGGTGAGCAATATGGTGCAGGATCGTCACGCGATTGGGCGGCAAAAGGCACAAACTTACTTGGTATATCTGCTGTAATTGCTGAAAGCTTTGAGAGAATTCATCGTTCAAATCTTGTTGGTATGGGTGTAATTCCATTTGAATTTACAAATGGTGATACTAGAAAATCACTTGGATTGATAGGGTCTGAAACTGTATCAATCGGAGAGCTGGAGGGTGATATTGTGCCTCAATCGATGGTTCCTTGCAAAATCACTTTCTCCAATGGTGATGTTAAAGAAATTACATTGAAATCTCGAATAGATACAGCTGTTGAGATAGAGTATTTAGAGCACGGTGGAGTACTTCATTACGTTCTTCGAAATCTTGCTAAAGCTTCTTAATTATCAACACAAAGAAATATATTTATTAATAAAAAGGCCAGATATTATCTGGCCTTTTTATTTTTGTGGAACTAACTTTTAATACATTAAAACATTTTGATTTAATAATATGATGGTTTGGATAAGAAAAATGAAAAATTTTAATATACCTCCTGTTTGGACATTACTTGCTATTGTTTCTTCTGGATTGTTGCATTTTGTTTACCCATTAACCTTATTTCAATTTCGTGCAATTGATACTGGAGTAATTGCAATAGGTTTATATCTAATTTTAGCTACTCCTATTTGGTTTAAACGTAAAAGCACAACAATTATTCCGCGAAGAAAGCCAACTACTTTAATTGTTGATGGTCCATTTAAAATGTCACGTAATCCCATGTATCTAGGCATGGTCATGTTGTCTTTTGGCATTGGATTAAGTCTAGGATCTATCCAAGCAGTTATACCATCAATTTTATTATTTTTCTTTTTGAAAAAAAATTATGTTTTACCTGAAGAAAGAAAATTAGTTGAAGCTATGGGCAAAGAAGCTGAGCAATATTTTCAAAAAACTGGAAGATGGATTTGGTTCTTATAATACTTATTGAAGTATTATAAGATAATAAAAGACCACCAAATAGATGGCCTCATAGTTCTATTTTTAAATCTATTTTGTGTTGGGTCCAATAAGCATAGTCATTTGACGACCTTCAGATTTTGGATGGTTTTCAATTTTTCCAGCTTCGGCTTCAACTACTACACCTTGAACGCGTTTCAATAACTCTAAACCAAGATTTTGGTGAGCCATTTCTCTACCGCGAAAACGCATAGTAATTTTCACTTTGTCGCCATTTTCAAGGAATTTAAAAACACTTCGCATTTTAACATCGAAATCATGAGTATCAGTGTTAGGTCTAAATTTAACCTCTTTAATCTCAATTGTTTTTTGTTTTTTTCGAGCTTCTGCTTCACGTTTTTGTTGTTCGTATTTAAATTTTCCCAAATCCATAATCTTGCAGACTGGTGGCTGAGCATTTGGAGAAATTACAACTAAATCTAAACCAGCAATGCGGGCTAATTCGTTTCCACGATCGGGTGTCACTACACCTACGTTTTCACCGTCTGCACCAATAAGTCTGATTTCGGGGGAGGTTACGCGTTCGTTTGCGAGGGGTCCTGTGTCGCGCTGCGGAGGCGCGTTATGTGGTCTACGAGCTATGGTCTTTGGTCCTTTTATTGTCCAAATAATAAGTTAAACTTAGGATTTATCCTATAATTTATGTAACTGTCATGTAGTGGGAACGTCCCTAGGTCAAGTCAATTGATTAGTTAAAAGGCGAAATCACCTAATATTTCGTTATTTTGTTTAAAACTAATGCAAGATTGTAACATATTTATGTTTAATTTCTTTTGCATATTAATCTTATTATCAAGAATTCCCCCAAAAAAGAGAATCTTGAAGTAATATATTCTGTCTAGTTAAAGTCTTTTTTAAATTTTATTATTGGCATGCTAAATTCAAATATTTTTCAATTCATAAATCTAAAGAACATTTTCTTTTGCTAATTTTTAAAACTGGTTTAATAATTATTTGATTATTTCATGGAAGATTAGATTGTGCCAAATTTAGAATTACCTTTTTCTATATCTGAATATGCAACAAGATTAGACTTGGTACGAAAGTCTATGGCCGATAATAATATCGAAGTTCTTTTTACATGTGATCCAAGCAATATGGCATGGCTATCAGGGTATGACGGTTGGAGTTTTTATGTGCACCAAGGAGTTTTAATTGGACCCGAAGGTGACCCAATATTTTGGGGTCGCAAAATGGACGCGGTTGGTGCAACTCTTACGTGTTATATGAATAATGACCGCATTCATGGATATAGTGATGATTTTGTTATGTCTGATAAACACGCAATGCTTAATTTGTCTAATGTTATATCTGATTATGGATGGAGCAACCTTAGGCTTGGGGTCGAGTTAGATAATTATTATTATTCTGCAAAAGCACATCAAACACTTTCATTAAATCATAATGGTAACATTCTAGATATAACTGGACTAATAAATTGGTGCCGGGCAATAAAATCAGATCAAGAATTAAAATATATGCGCCGAGCAGGGCAAATAGTTGAACGTATGCATGCTAAGATTTTTGATATATTTGAACCTGGCAAGCGTAAAAATGAAGTGGCTGCAGAAATATATCACACTGGTATTTGGGGCGGGGAAGATGAAGATGGATTATTTGGTGGTGACTATGCTGCAATTTGCCCATTGTTGCCAACAAATAAAGAAGCAACAGCTGCGCACTTAACATGGAATGATAAAAAGATTCCAAATAATTCGGGTACTTTTTTTGAAATAGCCGGAGTTCATCGCCATTATCATGTTCCATTATCGCGAACCATTTGGTTGGGTGAACCACCAAGAGACATTTCATTTGCAGAAGATGTTGTTCTTGAAGGAATTGATGCAGGAATTTCTAAAGCAATTTCTGGTAATACTGCTGGGGACGTGGCAAAAGCTTTTTATACTATCTTAGAAAAACATGGCATTAAAAGAGAAGGGCGATGTGGATATCCTATTGGAATTAGTTATCCCCCAGACTGGGGTGAAAGAACATATTCTATTCGGCCAAGTGATGAAACTATTTTAAAACCCAATATGACTTTTCATTTTATGCCAGCGCTGTGGATGAAGGATTGGGGCTTGGAAATAACTGAAACATTACGTATCCGTGAAGAAGGTGTGGCTGAATCTTTAGCTAATGTACCGCGTAAATTACTTGTGAAATCTTAAAATGACTGAAATTCAAAAGACTATAGAAATTCTTGATAAATTAATTAGTTTTCCAACTGTTTCGAGTGAAAGTAATCGAGATTGCATAGATTGGATAAGTGACTATTTAAAATCATATGGAGCTACGTGCAAAATATCTTCAGAGGCTGATGGTAAAGCAAATATCTTTGCAACATTAGGTCCTGACATTGATGGTGGAATTATTTTATCTGGACATACGGATGTTGTTCCAGTGATAGGCCAAAATTGGTCAAGTGATCCATTTAAAATGAAACGTGAAAATGACTCTTTTTATGGTAGAGGAACATGTGACATGAAAGGTTTCATTGCTTCGACTTTAGCAATGGTTCCAAAATATAGTGGTATGACTTTAAAGCGACCACTTCATTTTGCATTTACTTATGATGAAGAAGTTGGGTGCTTAGGCGCGCGTGTACTTGTTAATCAATTAATTGCCTCTGGTTTGAAGCCAAGTGCTTGTATAGTTGGAGAGCCAACTTCAATGCGAATTATTGAGGGTCACAAAGGCATGTGTGAATACACAACTGAATTTAGAGGTTTGGAAGGACATTCAAGTCAGCCAGATTTATGTGTAAATGCATTAGAGTATGCTCATCGTTTCATTAATAAATTGATGGAAGTCAGAAAAGAATTACAAAATATGGCTCCAGATGGTTCGCGATTTAACCCTCCGTACTCAACATCTTCTATTTGTGCATGCCATTCTGGGACAACTCATAATGTCATTCCAAGCCAGGCAGAGGTTGAATGGGAGATGCGAGTAGTTCAACGAAGTGATCGAGAATGGTTGCGTGACCAAATGGCACAATATGTTGATGAAGTTTTACGTCCTGAAATGAAAAGAATATCTCCAATAGCAGATATAATGGAAACTGTTTGTATTGAGACAGAAGGCTTGGAGCCTGATCCTGATAGTGAAGCTGTAAAAATTGTTCAAGAGTTAACTGGTGGCAATTCAACAGAAGTTGTAGCTTTTGGTACAGAGGCAGGATTGTTTAGCCGAGCTGGAATAAGTTCGGTACTTTGTGGGCCTGGGAGTATAGAACAAGCTCACAAACCTGATGAATATGTTTCAGAGAGCCAACTTATTTTATGCCTTAAAATGCTAGATCGACTTGCAAATGAATTAATCTAACACTTAATGTATGTTCGTAAAAATACCATTGGTTAAAGTAAATGAAAGAAAACTATGAAAAAATTTAGAAATATATTTAATTTGCTATCTACGTTTATGTTCATGATGCTTGCGGTACCTGTGAATGCACAGGACGATGCAAAAGGATTGATAGTTTCATTTAATGGACCAGTTCGAGAAGCTTACATTGGAAAGTTTGTAAGAGGTCTCAAAGATATGGCTGGATTAAAGGGTTATGAATTAAGTATATTTGAAAATCAATTCAACCAGGCTCAGCAAAACCAACAAATACAACAATATTTAGCATTGGGTGAATTACCTAGTGCGTTTATTTGGTTTCCAACTGATGATGTCTCAGGCTTGGAAGCATTACAATTGTTAGCTGAAACTGGAGTGCCAATTTTAAAAGTTAATCAATTGCCAAATGAATTAGACAAGGAGTATATTTTTGGGTTTGCAGGACCAGACTTTTCCCTTCGAGGCCGTAGTGCAGGCTATATGATGAGAGAGGCCGCTGCTAATAAGAAAGAAAGTGGTGGTTCGGGATTTAATGTAGTTGTCTTATCCTATCCACATGACTTTAAAGGGTACAATTTAACAATTGAAGCCTTCAATAATGCAATTTTAGGAACTGATCTTAATGTAATAAGTGATGTGGGAGTGGGTTTTGGGCGACTGAATGGTTATGAAGGAGCTTTAGACTTAATTGGAGAAATAGGTAGCCGAAGCATTGATTTTGTTTTTGGAATGGATGATGCGATTTTGACTGGTGGCATAAAAGCTTTTGAAGATGCTGGAAAAATTATGGGTGAAGATATCGTTGCAATAGGTGCAGTATGTAATGGTAATAGAAATTTATTTAATGATGGAAAACAATATGGCACGACTTTGCAATCTCCTCTACATGAAGGTCAGTTAGCAATAAAACTCGTTGATGAATATATCACCACTGGTGCATTGAAGAAATTTATAAATTTTACTCCAAATCCCCCAATATCTATAGAAAATATTGATACATCTGCATTACAAGGATACGATGGAAAGCTTTATTCAATCAAAGAGCTTTGTACTGGAAATTGGTAATTTATAAATAATATGTATTTTGTAGCGGTATTATAGAACTAACTTATTGACGCCAAACATTGTTTCAAATAGGAAATGAATTCCAGACGCGGATATTGTGTAATGGTAAGACCTCAGCCTTCCAAGCTGATGACGCGGGTTCGATTCCCGCTATCCGCTCCAAAATCTTACTAAAAATAAAAAATTTGTTTTTGTGTAGATTGTTGTCTTGATGCTTTTGCTATTGCGCGCTATCGATATTAGTAAATTCCGAAAGCTGAATGTATGTCTACCCCTGAATCAACTCGTGCTATATCCCAAGACCGTAAAAAAGGTAAAAATGTTTCGGCATTGCGAGGGCTTATTCCATTTTTAAAGCCTTATAAAATTTTGGTTGCTGCAGCATTATTTATGTTAACTTTTACTGCTGCCATATCCTTGATTTTACCTTTGGCGGTTCGCGGTGTTGTTGACGGTTTTAGTGAAGATTTAGATATCTTGGATAATTATTTTGTTTACGCAATTTTTATCGCTGGACTTTTAGCTGTTGGATCAGCAGTTAGATATGCTTTAGTCACTCGACTGGGTGAGAGAGTTGTCGCCGATATAAGGCGTGCAGTATACGACAAAATGATTGGGATGAGTCCTGCTTTTTACGAACGTATCATGACAGGTGAAGTTTTAAGCCGAATTACTACTGATACTACATTAATTTTATCAGTAATAGGTTCATATCTATCTTATGCACTTCGCAACGCAATAATGTTTACAGGAGGTTTAATACTATTATTTATTACTTCTGCAAAACTAACTGGATTAGTGCTGTTAATAGTCCCCTTTATTTTAATTCCAATATTTGGAATTGGGCGACGCGTGAGAGTTTTAAGTAAAATAAATCAAGATAAAATTGCTGAAAGCTCAGGGAATGCTTCTGAAAGTCTATTAGCTTCCCAGACTGTTCAAGCATTCACTCATGAAGCCGTATCTAGGTCACTCTTCGCAAAACTTACAGAAGAAGCATTTGACGCGACCAGAAAAAGAGTAACGATAAGAGCTTTGATGACGGCAATTGTGATATTTTTAATTTTTACGGGTGTTGTGGCAGTTATTTGGATTGGTGCACGCGATGTAAAAGCAGGAAATATGACTGCTGGTGTATTAGTGCAATTTGTAATCTATGCTGTTCTAGTGGGGTCATCTGTAACTGCATTTGCTGAATTCTGGGGAGAGATGCAAAGAGCTGCGGGTGCAACAGAGCGCTTAATTGAGTTGCTTGATTCAGAAGATGTTGTGAAAGATCCAGAAGTACCTGATCAATTGGTAATGCCTGTTAAAGGTGTGCTTGAATTTGAGAAGGTGGATTTTTTCTATCCATCTCGTCCAAATATTGCTGCTTTGGATAACTTCTCATTAAAAGTTAATTCTGGAGAAACAATCGCTCTAGTCGGCCCGTCTGGTGCCGGAAAATCAACAATCTTTCAACTATTATTGAGATTTTTTGATCCTACATCAGGTAAAATTATGCTTGATGGAAAGCCAATCATCTCTTTGGAAAGAGAAGAATTTAGAAAACATATATCAATAGTAACTCAAGACCCTGTAATTTTTGGTACTTCAGCTTTGGAAAATATTCGCTTTGGCAGACCGGAAGCAACTGATGAAGAAGTAGTAAAAGCTGCTAAAGCAGCTGCAGCACATGATTTTCTCGAATTATTACCAGATGGATATGAGAGTTTTGTTGGTGAACAAGGTGTTATGCTATCAGGTGGACAGAAACAAAGATTGGCAATAGCAAGAGCAATATTGCGTGATGCACCTGTTTTATTGTTGGATGAAGCAACAAGTGCACTGGATGCTGAAAGTGAATTTTCTGTTCAAGAGGCTGTTGAGGCATTAGCAAAAACACGTACAACAATCATTATAGCGCACAGATTAGCAACTGTTAAAAAAGCAGATAGAATAATAGTAATTGATGAAGGTAGTATAGTAGCTCATGGAACGCACAGTGAATTAGTTATGCAAGGTGGTCTTTATGCAAGATTAGCTAAATTGCAATTTACAGATGAGAATAATTAAATTTTCAATTATTTGAATTTATTCATTATCTGTTTTATTAACTCTATTAAGTACATATTTAAGAAAGTTAATTATGAGTAAAACATTTTCTGGTCGATCTGATTTTTTAAACTTAGAACTTGAGATGCCAATAACTGAACGATTGGATGTTAAGACAGTATATCAAAGATTATGTCAAACTAGAGATATTCATGGTGAGAGGCCTGCAGTAAGTTTTCAGTTAAAATCAGGAAACAAANNACAAAAATATAACTTTAACTTATAATCAATTAACTGACCGTGTTGCGCAAACAGCAAATTTATTTCGTTCTTTAGGGGTTGGGCCAGATGATGTTGTGGCTTATTTATTGCCAACTAGCCATGAAACTTTAATTACTCTAATGGCTGGTATGACTGCTGGAATTGTAGCTCCAATCAATCCAACACTTTCAGC
>ENA-UZWX01003026-UZWX01003026.1-metagenome-genome-assembly--contig:-Day-4---50m-contig-3026_pt1 | contig 11549 bp, 7 predicted proteins | sample MGYA00260347_ERZ794907 | MGnify/ENA metagenome assembly ERZ794907 | reverse complement strand
CAAAATTATCCGAAAGAGGTTTTCTTCGGTGATACCCATCTACACACCCGTAATTCTGCGGATGCTTGGAGTATGGGTAATTTGAATCTTACCCCTGGGGATGCCTATCGGTTTGCCCAGGGTTCCCCCGTCACTGCGCACAACGGTATGCAGGTCCAGTTACGCCGCCCGCTCGACTTTCTTGTCGTTAGCGATCATGCGGAATACTTAGGTGCGTTCTACCGGTTTAATGTTGATGACCCTTTGATCATTAACACTGATGTCGGTCGTCAGTGGCAGAAATATGTAGAAGAAGGCGATTTGGCAAAGTTCTTTGGCGCCTTCGTAAACAGTATGCAGAACAAGGAAGAAGATCCCGCACTACCCGCTGCCGTACGTCAGACTGTCTGGCGTGGTGTAGCTACAACTGCAGATCAACATAACAAACCAGGGGTTTTTACGGCGTTTTCCGGTTACGAATGGACTTCCATGATATCTGGTAACAACCTCCACAGAGTCATGGTATTCAAAGACGATGCGGATAAGGTCAGCCAAATGATTCCTTTTTCCGGTCAAGATAGCCTTGACCCCAGAGACCTTTGGCAGGCGCTTTCGAACTATGAAGCGTCTACTGGTGGTGAGGTCTTGTCGATTGCTCACAATGGAAACCTGTCCAATGGAATGATGTTTCCAGAGGAAACCGTTGATGGGTCACCAATAGACGAGGCCTATGCCAGCCTCCGTGCAAGATTTGAAACTGTTTATGAAGTCACCCAAGTGAAGGGTGATGGTGAAGCACACCCAATATTGTCGCCGGATGATGAGTTTGCTGATTTCGAAAATTGGGATTGGGACAATATCGGTCGTAGCCAGAAAAAAGAGGATTGGATGCTACCTCAGGAGTATGCGCGAGGTGCGCTAAAACGCGGACTCCGGTTCGAGGATGAACTTGGTGTCAATCCATTCAAAATCGGACTGATCGGCAGCACCGATGGACATAATTCAATTTCGACGCCGGAAGAGGACAATTTTTTTGGTAAGTTTCCAGAGTCTGAACCTGGTCCTGCGCGTCTGGAAAACGCCATGGCGCTTGACCGCCTTTGGCAAAATTCGTTGCTTGTCGCCTCTGGCTATGCGGCAGTGTGGGCAAAAGAAAATACACGAGAGTCAATCTTCGACGCAATCAAGCGTAGGGAAGTTTACGCCACGACCGGCTCTAGGATAAAGGTCAGATTTTTCGGCGGTTGGAGTTTTGAAAAGAATGATATTCATCGTCCGACAATGCTCGATATTGCCTATGGAACGGGCGTACCCATGGGTGGAGACCTTACGCGTCCTGCTCAAGTTCAATCACCAGCATTTCTTGCAATCGCTGCTATGGATGCTGACGGCGCGCACCTAGATCGTATCCAGATCGTTAAAGGTTGGATGGATAAAAAAGGTGAGTTGCGAGAGAAGGTGTATGATGTTGCCTGGTCCGGGGATCGTGTCGTCAACCCAAAGACGGGCAAACTCCCAGCCGTTGGGAACACCGTGGATGTAAAAAACGCATCGTACCTCAACACAATAGGCGATCCTCAGTTGACTGCTTATTGGAAAGACCCCGATTTTGATCTAGACGAGCGCGCGTTCTATTATGCGCGTGTATTAGAGATTCCGACACCGAGATGGACTACTTATGATTCTGTCTATTTTGATGTAGAGCTTGATGGTGAAGTGCCAGAAACGATCCAGGACAGAGCATATACCTCTCCAATTTGGTACACACCATAGTAAATTCTAAGTTTTGTACCATGTCGCGCAGACAGCCGAGCTTGCTGTCGATCCGCTTTTGTTCAGAAAATAGTTATTACAACGTTATAAGCATCCTTTGAGCAGATGAGTTCATGAGTAAATACTATCGCTATTACGTGCTGATGATTTTAACTGTCGCGTCGGTTTTGAATATCGCTGACAGATTGATTATGTCGATCCTGATGGAAGACATAAAGACAGAGTTTACGCTCACCGATACCCAGATGGGGCTGTTGGCTGGTCTTGCTTTTGCGCTTTTTTATGCGTTGATGAGTTTACCTATTGCTCGGCTAGCCGATAGGTCTAACCGTAAAAACATACTTGCTGCTGCTTTGATTGTTTGGAGCGGCATGACGGCGTTGTGTGGCGCGGCAACGGGATTTGTCAGTTTGTTCTTGGCAAGATTGGGGGTAGGTGTAGGCGAGGCAGGAGGCAGCCCACCAAGTTATTCAATCATTGCAGACTATTTTAAACCCAGTGAGCGCGCCCGGGCGATGGGTGTCTACGTTACTGGTGCTGTGATTGGTACTGGTGGCGGTTTAATGGTGGGAGGGCTGCTAGGAGAGCTGTTGGGGTGGCGACTCACTTTTATGGCGCTGGGCATTCCCGGCATTCTGATCGGAATAGTATTGTTCTTCACCGTGAGGGAGCCAAAGCGGGGTACATACGACGCGGGCAATGATCGCGCCAAAGAAGCGATCGAAATCAAAGAAACACTGAGCTCGCTGCTGGCAAATAAGGTTTACGTGCGAGTTAGTATCTCATTCGCAATGCTTACAATGGTTGGCTATGCGATGGCTGTGTGGTTAGCCCCAATTATGTTGAGAAATTTCGATGTTTCGTTAAGTAAGGTCGGCTTGTATCTCGGCTTAACTTATTTTGTCGGCGGTATTCCTGGTCCTGTGATTGGTGGATACCTTACGGACTATATGGGCAGTAAAAATGCGCGTTGGCGTGCCTGGATACCGGCAATCTTTATTTTGGCTTGCGTGTTTACGTTCTGGTTCTGTCTGTCGGCAACGGAACTTATGCCCTTCCTCGGTTTTTTCGCTTTGGCTTATGCCTTTTTTATGATTCCTCAAGGCGCATCGATGTCAATGCTGCAATCTGCTTTGGGATCAGGTGAGCGGGCGCTTGGCATCTCATTTGCTTTATTGATTAATAGTATGGTCGGTCTTGCTCTTGGCCCCCTGCTGATCGGGTTGCTAAGTGATTTTCTCGCCCCTTCTTATGGCGCGAGATCACTCAATTATGCGCTGCTAGTGGTGTGCACCTTTGCGGCAACGGTGGCCGCTTTAGGATATTTTTGGACCTCGGTTGCTATGTCTAGAGACCCTAATCTTGATGAAGGGCTCGAGGAAGGGCACGATGAAGGTCAACTAACTGTTTAAAAGGGAGACCTTTAATTGAGCTGGCTATTGAGAGTCGGATACGGTGTAGGTCAACTACCGGAGGGCATTAAAAGTGCGGCCTTCGGGTTTTATTTGTTATTTTTCTTTAATCAGGTACTCGGGCTTTCAGGTACTCTCGCAGGCATCGCTGTTTTTATTGCGCTTTGCTTTGATGCGCTAAGCGACCCGGTAGTAGGGTCATGGTCAGACTCGACCGTATCGCGTCTTGGGCGTCGACACCCTTTTATGTATTTAGCTGCAATACCCTTCGCAGCAAGCTTTTATTTTCTATTTGTGCCGCCCGCGGGGCTTGGAACCACAGGTTTGTTTTTGTGGTTGTGTGGCTTTGCGGTGTTAACGCGAACAACGATGACATTCTACACAGTACCCTATATGGCATTGGGTGCTGAGTTAACTGAAGATTACGATGAGCGAACTCTACTTTCATCGTTGCGAACAATTTTCCAATTAATTGGTATGTTTGCCGTACTAATCGGCGCTAACCAATTAATTTTTGGTGCGACAGACACCTACGCTAACGGTCAGTTGAATCCTGCCGCCTATCCGGTGTTTGCGCTTGCGGCTGTCCCAATACTTATCGGCGGTATATTTGTCACAGCGTTGGCAACTCATCACAAAATACCTTCATTACGTGTGCCCTCAAAAGAAAAGTTTTCAGTTGCTCGCGTTGTTGCGGAAGTGAAACTAGCATTTCAGATCCGTTCGTTCACCGCCGTTGTTTGCTCAAGTGTCGTTTTTGGAATATCGCAAGGTATGATACAGGCGTTAATCATCTACACTGCGACCTACTTTTTTGCCCTAACGCCCAATATGTTGTCGCTACTATTTGCTTGCGCAATCGTCGGTATGATCTGCGGCAGCGCGGCAAGCAGACCACTGTCGGCGATGATGACTGAGAAAAAGAATCTGTTTATCGCTGGCATGTGTTGGTACGCGTTTTTTACATCAGTCATTATTATTTTGAAACTAGTTGGTGCGCTACCCGACGATGCAGAGCTCGTCGGTTGGCTCTATATTATAAGCAGCGGTTTTTTTTCTGCCGTCGGTTTGGGGGCAGCGCTGCCGATGATCGGGTCAATGATCGCGGATATTACTGACGAACATGAACGCATACACGGTGAACGTCAGGAAGGCATATATTACGCCGCTGCTTCTTTTGCAGGCAAGGTTGTCGGTGGTGCAGGTCCAGTGCTTGCTGGGTTCGTCGTTGATCTTGCGGGTATCGAGTCTGGCGCGACAGTCGCTTCAGTGCCAGCGTCGGCGGTCGCCAGATTCGGCTGGGTCCAGGGGCCAACGGTGCTGGTGCTCACCGGTATTTCAGTGTTGTGCATCAGTTTTTTTTCGATCACGCGTGCGCAACATCGCGATACACTGGATGAATTGTTAGCGAGACGGCAGAAAGCAGAAAGCTGATTGGCGCATACGCTTTGCAGGTCCAACTGGGCAGTGATTAGTTTTTTTAATTCATCAACTCTGGCTCCCAAGCGACTGGGAATACATCAGGGAACTCCGAGAGTGTCTGGCCAGTCTGGGGATCGAAATCGTACAGTGCTTTAGGATCAGGGATCGACTGACTTCTTCGCTTGAGATAGTGGACGTCGGGTCCTGCCCAGAGTGAGGCGTGCGACCTTCTCGGGTGTGGCATTTCTACGCCACCCAGCGCGGAATGGACAATATTGCCATGGAAAAGAATAATATCACCAGGCGCGTAGTCCCAGCCCATAATATCAAAGGAGTCTCTCGATTTTTCTATGTTAGGTAATGCCGGTAAAGATGGGTCGAGAAAAGAATCAAAGTAGGTCCACTTTTCAAAAGACTCCTTGCCGATCAATGTTTCCCCACGGTCAAATTTTTCGTTGAGTAATGTTGCCCCTTCGGGATCGCTGTCTGGGTCCATGCCGACCGGTGGCCGATAGGTTACATTCCAGAGATGAGATCCTCGCAATACCTCAAGGCTGATATTGCGTGGCACAGGATCTGCGCAAACCCAGGCACGTATTAATTGCTGGCCGTCGACGTTGTAATAGCAAGTATCTTGGTGCCATGCGCTAGGAGCAATGAGTCCTGCGGGTTTGTAGAACATTTGATCCATATAGAATCTAACGGGCGCCTGCAGTATTGAGCCAACAATTTCTGCGATTGGTGAATTATCCATCAGATCTTTGAGTCTCGGCGAGTGAGACGCTGGGAATTGATCAATTCTTAGTGGCATAGAAACACCCGCTGACATGCCATCAGGATGGGCGTTGGCAAACTCCAGGCCATCTGCGAGGGTTTGAACCCAGTCATCATCAAGTACATTGGGTAGCAAGATGGCGCCGTCTCGGTTGAATGCGGCGATTTCACTTGAACTAATGGTAGGACGGTGAGTTTTCTTTAGCATTGTCATGGCTGATGCTCCTGCTTACGCGTCTGGATGCGTATGATGCTAATACACAATTCGGAATATTGGTACTGGAAGCAATGAATCGTCATTTTTTCTGACTTGTTTGAATGATTCGATGTGTTCACATAGTGTAATCTTTATCTATTCGTCAAATTAACCCTCGGAGCGCAAGATGCCGACATACGAAAATATTCTTTATCAGGTAGAAAATGGTAGAGCGAGAATAACGCTTAACCGACCTGAAAAACGTAATGCTTTGTCGATTGATTTAGTGGAAGAGCTTCGCGATGCACTGTGGGAAGCCGATGACGATAAATCAGTTCATTGTGTTGTTTTGAAGGGGTCAGGTTCTTCGTTTTGTGCAGGTTATGATTTGACCGCTGCTAGGAAAAAGTCAGATGACGGCGTGATGCGTCGCAAGGGTGTTGGGTTTGATGATGATGCCTGGAATATCGAACGATTCCAGCGGAGTCTGCGGACTTTGTTCGATATGCATAAACCATCGATAGCCCAAATTCATGGGCATTGTCTTGCAGGGGGAACAGATCTCGCACTGTACTGTGATATTTTGATTTGTTCCGATACAGCTAATATAGGATATTCTGCGCTGCGTAACATGGGCGCCGCACCCAATCAGATGTGGCTTTACCATTGCGGCCCTCAATGGACAAAACGATTATTGCTTACCGGTGATACGTTAAGTGGAGAAGATGCTGCAAAAATTGGTCTGGTTTTGAAATCAGTACCTGAGGATCAGCTTGAGGCAGAAGTTGAAGGGCTGGCTGATCGCTTGAGTTGGATTGATCCGGAAATGTTGTCAACCAACAAGCGCATAATCAACGTGGGCATGGAACTAATGGGCGCGCAGACGCTGCAGCGGTTAGCTGCGGAGAATGATGCCCGGGCACATACGACCCGAGCCGCGAAAGATGTTTTTAAACAGATCGCGACAGAAGGCCTTGGACCAGCGCTAAGGGATCGTGATGCGCCTTTTGGCGATAGTCGCGCCCGCGTCCAAGGAGCAGAGATTCGCGATTCCTCGGGGAAACTCGTCTCTCAGGATGAGATACAGGATTGATACCTCAATCTAGGCGGCTGCGACACCCCACTTGATGCTGCGTCTGAGTAGTTCGTAGAAGACCGGATAGTTCCAAGCGCACCGAGATATAGGCGCAACGTCCATCAGCGGTTGCATATCGTATTTACCGCTGCAATGGCCAAGCATCATGTAAAGCACCTCTCCTTCCCCGACCGGGTGAAGGTACATTTGTGGTTGAGATTCTCGATCGATGCCAAAGTCGGATCTGACGTAACCCGTCGATGGCGTATCATAACTCGCTTCTAACAATATTTTGTTGTCTCCGAAAAATTCACAATAATAGGGTTCGTCATCTATTTCGAAGTCTTCGATACCTTCAGTGATAGGGTGGACTTCGTCTGTAACATGTACCGTGAATGATTGTTGAGCCGGATGTGCGACAAACCTTGAGCCAAGGCTTTGCATCAGATGCGGCGCTTTATTTGGCGTATCGGCTTTGCCGTTGACGAATTCAACCAAGGCATTTGTCCCATGTAGGGCTAACCAACGTCCTCCATTTTCAAGATACTCACGTAAACCGTGTTGCTGCTGCTCTGTCGGGCAAAGATCACAGGTGTAGGTAATCAAGAGTTTGGAGTTTTTTATCGCCTCAATGTCTGCGTAACTATCGGCGACGCGCACCCAGACATCTTCATGTTCTGCGAGTAGTTTTAATAGCTCAAGTCTAGAAAAATTCGTGTCGTGATATTTGGCGTTGCAAATAAGATAAACATCGATTCGTTGGTCTGTCATTTTTGCACCTAGAGTATCGTTAGATGAATGTTTTGATCTGAGTTATGTCCAGCTGTCGAACCTCATCGTTTCGGCGCGAGGTTTTCGTACAACGGGTCCAAATTTCCCCATTGGGTAGCCAACGGGAATCAGGCACAGTGATGCAAAGGTGTCCGGTAGGTTGAGCACTTGCCTAACAGCATCCTGGTCTCTGAGAGCAAGAGTAGTTGGGGCAGCACCGAGACCAAGAGAGCGTGCCGTCAGCAGTAAATTCTGGATGCCTGGCCATACTGAACCTGCGCTCCGGTAGACCTCGAGTCCTTCAACTTTTTCTGGGTAGTTAAAACAAGCAATGATAAGCGCAGGTATTTCGTGCATATGATCCATTTGCCATACGACGGCGTCCAGCATCCGTTTCTGTTTCTCATTCGCCGGGTTCTCGACACTCGCAGCAATGTAAGGTGCGCCGTGCTTGCGGTTCAGGTCTGCCAGTGCCTGCTTGATTTTTGGGTCTCGAACAACGACCCAACGTGCGTTTTGTGTGTTCGAGCCTGAAGGCGCCTGATTAGCAGCGTCTATCAGCTGAAGTAATAACTCTTCCGGGACTTCATCTGATTTAATGCGTCGCATGGCTCGACAGTTATAAATTGTTTCGTTTAGTGAGAGTTGCTCAGACATTTTAGCTCCGATTGATGAGGGTAGAAAAACGTAAAATATACACTTTGATAGGTTCAGCGTCGCTGTTCCTCTGCTGTTACCCGTTTCGGACGAGTGTAAGCGGGCGTGCGCATTGTGACAATAAAACATATTTCATCGAAAATTGCTTTTCGCTAATTGTTGACAGTCTTAGAGTCCCTGTATATAAAACAGGATAGGTTGACTGTTTTCCAAGAAGAAACGCAACCTGAAAGCCTGTTATCAAGACAAATATTCCATTGGGGGTAAAAATGAAAATCAATAAAGTCTTTATGGGCGCTGCGTTGGTAGTAGCACCGTTATACACACCTCAGCTTGCAATAGCTGAGGAGTCCAGTGATGCGATGGAAGAGGTCATTGTTACCTCTCGTCGAAAGAATGAGTCGGTGCAGGACGTACCGCTGTCAGTGACCGTGTTTGGCGAGGAACAAATCAATCAACTTAAGCCGCAGACTTTGCGAGATTTTGATGGTCTCGCTCCCAATGTCTACATCGGTATGAATGCTGCCGGACCCGGCAACAGCACCATCTATATTCGAGGTGTTGGATATCCTGGTAGTGAAAAGACACAAAGCCCGCAGGTTGCAGTAATCGTCGACGGTGTGCAAATGGGCTCAAGTACAGGCGCCCTGATTGACGTGTTTGACGTTGAAAGCATGGAGATAAATCGTGGTCCTCAGGGCGTTTTGTTTGGTCGGAATACGATTGGCGGAAACATCGTGGTTAATCGGGTAAAACCAAAGTTTAATGATCTAGGCTTTGCTGCAAGCGCGATCTTGGGTAACTACAACGGTCAAACCGTCAAAGCACGGGTCAATATTCCACTTATTGACGACACCTTAGCGCTGAAAATCGGGGCGATTAGCCGAACGCAGGATGGCTTTTACGATAATCTGACTATTGGTGGCGAACAGGGTGACATTGATTTTCAATCACAGACGCTGGCATTACGATGGGCGCCAAACGACGCGCTCGACGCAATTCTTACTTATGATCGTATAGATGATAATACGGAAATTACGCCTCAAGATGCGTTGTACGATGGTGATAACAGGTTTGTCACTTTTGCAGACAAGGAAACACCTACCAGTTATCAGGTTGACCAACTGTCTCTTCGCCTAAATTGGGATATCACGGACAGATTGTCATTAACCTCCATCACTGCTGATAATTCGGGTACTGATAGTACTGAATCTGATTTTGATGGTACGTTTATCGGAAGCCCAAGCTCTCCTATCGTGCAACTGCACCCGCGCAGGGTCCAAGATTTTGATTACTTCTCGCAGGAATTGAGGTTTGATTTTGCTGTCAATGAACAACTCGACCTGATGGGTGGGTATTCTTACTATGATTCCGAACTTGACTACATTCAATATACTAACAATATTGTTCAGTTGCCGGCTGTAGCGCTCGGGGGTGCTTGTTTTCCATTCATGAGAGCAAATCCTGTACTGGGAGATTCGTTCTGTCAGTTTCCTAATGACAAGAGCACCCAGTTTGCAGGTGAGGACGTTGAGTCAACGGCATTTTTCGCTTCGCTGACCTGGCGCCCAATAGATGATCTTGAGTTTTTGGTCGGTGTAAGAAGAATCGATGAAGAGAAGTCTGGCCGTAATTCATATGTCAACCATTCCACAGGCACGTTTGATGCACCGGGACAAGATCCACACGACTTCACTGGTGCTCCTCAAATACCGGGTGCAAGTTATACGGTTTCCGATGATTGGCAGGAGACAATTTCTACTGCCTCTGTAAATTATGCATTTTCAGATAACGCCAGAGTCTATGCGTCATACAGTGAAGGGTTTCGCTCCGGCGGATTTAGTATAAGGTCAGTTAATGCCGATACGGCTCCCTACTTGCCAGAAACCGCCGAGCAGACTGAATTTGGTCTGAAATCTGACTGGTTGGATGGCAACCTGAGATTTAACCTCGCCTACTACATCTTAGAAAGAGAAGCGGGGCAGTTCATTTCTATTATTACGCTACCTGCTGGAACCATTCCAGGTACAAATACCATCATTAACAATGGTGGAACGGCTGAGTCGAAGGGTGTTGAATTCGAGGCGTCTTGGAACATTACCGAAAACTTAACGATCGCCGCGAACGGTGGCACCATCGACGTTGACAATGGCCCGTTCACGCTCACGTGTGATGTGCTTGATGGCTGTTCAGCTGGTGCGGAACCATCTGGCACAATTAGAAACCTAGGCGGTGGTAGTGACTCTCGGCAGCCTGATCGTAGTTTGGCATTGAATGTCGCTTATCAGAGACAGATGGGCGATGGCGTGTTTAGAGCAAACACTGGATATAAGAGAGTCGGAGACTTCCTCTTGGTAAACACGGGTGCAGGTCCTGACAATCGGTTGTTCGAAGGTAATTATGGTTTGTGGGATGCACAAATTGGCTACGACATGGAATTGTCCAGCGGCAGCATGTTGAGCTTTTCACTTTACGGAAAAAACCTGTCTGACACAGAGTTTAAAGAACAGGCACTATTCCTTGGTGGTCCAACCGCCGGTTTTCAAGGTTGGGGAGCACCTCGAACTTTTGCGCTCGAAGTTAGTTTTAGCCGTTAGTTAATAAAGTATGAAGAAAGCCGCTTTCAAGCGGCTTTTTTTTTGTTAACTTTTTGTCGTTATTGCGGCTGAGCTTAGATTAAGCATCGTACTGCGCTGTTCTCATCGATACTGAGTACGAGAAAATAGCGCCAACAAAACAGAGGAAAATCAATGTTCGATTTTGGTGGTAAAACCGTATTAATTACGGGTGCAAGCTACGGTTTAGGAGAAGAATTTGCTTATGCCTTCGCTCAAGCAGGTGCAGACCTAATTTTAACAGCACGTAGTGAAGAACTTTTGCACGCGGTTGCAAAAAAATGTCGAGAGAGTGGCAGCAAGGTTACTGTTGCTATCGGCGACGTTGCGATTGAACGGGATGTGCAAGCGGTAATCGAAGCTGGTCTCGAGGCGCATGGGCAAATTGACGTCCTTATTAACAACGCAGGTATTGCAGATGCCAGGGGTGTTGCAGCGGAACAATTTGATGCCGATACCTTCAATCGGATTCTGTCAGTAGATCTAGCAGGTGCTTTTTATTTTGCGCGCGACTGTGGTCGTCATATGCTGCAAAGGGGGCGCGGGGCAATTGTTAATATATGTTCGATAATGGCCAGCGGCGGCAATGAGAACAATGTAATTGGTTATACCGCTGCGAAAGGCGGTTTACGAAATATGACACTGCAGATGGGTAGCGAGTGGGCAGACAGAGGAGTTAGGGTCAACTCTGTATCACCTGGGTTTATCGTGACCGAAATGACCAGACCCATGCTGGAAGCGATGGGCATTGATCGCTGGATCGCAAGTAGAACACCGATGAGGCGCGTTGGTGAGGCCCAGGAAGTAACAAACGCGGTGCTGTTCCTGGCCTCCGATCTTGCAAGCTATATTACTGGTGTTGACTTGTTAGTCGA